>Ga0302252_1001418_pt1 | contig 13959 bp, 12 predicted proteins | sample AAG_RA_Leu_MG_FD_193511 | JGI IMG/M metagenome (GOLD analysis project Ga0302252, IMG submission 193511) | Enriched activated sludge microbial communities from anaerobic digester in WTTP, New Holstein, Wisconsin, United States - AAG_RA_Leu | ecosystem: Engineered > Bioreactor > Anaerobic >...
ATCGCCGGCCTTTTTGTTGCTTAACACTCCGTTGAGGCGGTTTATTTTTTATAATCAGCCCTGGAGAATGAATACTCGAAGTTCATATGGTCGGTGTACGTGCCTTCAAGAATGGCCGCCACATCTTCCGTAAACACAAGTTCCTCATCAGTCGGAATGACGAAGACCTTGACGGGCGAGTCCTCGGTTGTAATGACACACTCCTCCCCCTTGACGGCAGCGCGGTTCTTCTCCTTGTCGAAGTGAATACCAAGGCATTCCAGGCCCTCGCAGGCCATTTCGCGGATCTGCCAGCCGCGCTCACCTACACCCGCGGTAAAGACAATGGCATCCACCCTGCCGAGAACCGCCATGTAGCCGCCGATATACTTGCGCAGGCGATATGCCTCTATATCCATGGCAAGCTTGCAGGTCTTGTCGCCCTTTTCAGCGTGGGCAACCACATCCCTGCGGTCGGTGTATTTGCCGGTGATTCCAAAGATACCGCTCTTCTTGTTCAGAATAGAGTCAATCTCGGGCGCGGAGAGACCTTCTATCTGCATCATGAATCCCGGAATGGCCGGGTCGATATCGCCACAGCGGGTACCCATCACTGCACCCTCCAGAGGTGTCAGGCCCATGCTGGTATCCACGGAAACGCCATTCTTGATGGCTGTATGGGAAACACCGTTGCCAATGTGCATGGTGATGAGATTGCAGTCCTTTGGCTTCTTATCCAGCAAGACAGCCGCCCTCTTGGAGACGTAGAGATGGGAGGTACCGTGGAAGCCGTAACGACGGACGCCATAGCGAACGTACCAGTCGTATGGAAGCGGATAGATATACGCGCAGTCCGGCATGGTCTGATGAAAAGCGGTATCGAATATGGCCACATTGGGAACCCCGGGCAGCACTTTCATCATCGCCTCGATACCAGCGATGTTTGGCGGATTGTGCAGCGGGGCCAGGTGCTGGACGGCCTTGACGGCTTCAAGCACTTTCTCATCAATAAGCACCGACTGGGTGAACTGCTCGCCGCCATGCACGACGCGATGCCCCACGGCGGAGATCTCGCGGATGTCGTTAATAACGCCATTCTCCGAATCAGTCAGGGTCTTGATGATGAGGTCCATGGCCTCATTATGGTTCGGGCATTCATGTTCTTTTTTGTATTTAGGACGACCCGGAACTTCCTGCTGAATAAAAGAGCCGCCGACGACAACCCTTTCAACGACACCTTTTGCGATGAGCTCCTTGCGTTCCCAGCTGTACAACTGGTACTTTACAGACGAGCTGCCACAGTTAATGGCGAGAATATCCATTTACCTTCCTCCCGTATGATTTGTAACCAACAATGATTGAAATTTGTGGTGAAAAATGATCGGATATGCCTGTTGCATGAAAAAGCGGCGGATTAATGAGGCACGAAAAAAACAACGCTACTTTATACATCAGTGACAGGTCGAATTCAACATTTTTCTCGAATTAACCGAATGCCTGTTTTCCCCATACTATTCGTATAGTATTGATTATATTCATCTATTACTATTTGAAAGACTGACGAACGCAACGCTTCAGGATTAGGTCCCTTTTATTTTCGATCATTTTATTTTATTGAAATGGAATTTTTTTTAATGATAATTAAAACCAGGACACCCAAAGACAATGAAATCGACAGAAGACGTCAGACCAGCCAAAGCAGGTATCCAGCGGTTTTGCATCGGGACATGCCCGAGGCCCGACGGGACACAAGCCCTCAACGCAAATACCCTCCTTGACCTTTCTGAAGCCCTTCTTCTCTGGATTATCCCTGAAAATACAGTAAGATTTAACAACAAAAACACGCACGGAAAAGTCGTGCTCTTCTGCCTGAAAAAATAATATTTTACTACGAATGAAATTTTATTATCTTGTAACCCTTTGTCAATACAGACAAAACAAAACTATTGCTTTTTAGTTTTATTAAAAATATAATTTGTTGTTTTGAAAAGTTGACGATTCGCCGGATGCGAAAGACGCGGCGCGGAAGGAGAGGATCTTTTATGAAGACACTTTACGAAGAAGTGCGGCACGAAATGCACGAAATAGGCACGGGAGCAGAACACTGCATGGTTCTGTTGCAGAGAGCCTTTATGAGGAACTCCCTTGACCCTCTGAACGCCTGCCGGGAAAAACTCGCCGTCTTCAAGAACGCGGAACCGGAACTTGCTAAAAAGGTCAAGGAACTGGCCCGCAAGGACGAGTCGAAGAAAGTATACGCCGCGATTTTTCAATGTCTTGTAAGCATTTGCGATGACCTGGCGGAACTGACGGAGCCTTTGGAGAAAAAGATTAAGGAAAAAGTCCTGTTCAGCGACAGGGCTGTTACAGAGATCAGCTTTCTATCCCAGAACCTGGCGGAACTGTTGAAGGCAACAGGCGACCTGATCCTCGTGAAAAACCCGATTCTGCTTCGTTATGTACTGGAGTCGGAAAGCATGGTTGTGAAGATGGCCATTGAATACGCCACCCAGCATGAAGAACGGATGATTGAAGGACTATGCCTCCCGGTGGCTTCGCCGATTTTCCTCAGGATGCTGGAACTGTTCAAGGGAATTGCCAGGCAGGCGAAAGAGATTGCTTCGACGCTCTCCCAGTAGACGTTATTCCACCCCTTGCCCGCCGCCATCCAGGAAGCCGCCGGAGACGGGCAAGGAAAGAATTTCCTCTTTTTTCAGGGCAGACGAAGCCTGGCCAGGGGAATGCACTGAAAATAGGCCGCTTTGCCAATGGGCGTCCCCACAAGGCCGCTGCTCAGACTGTAGCCGGGAACATCACTTTCAAGCTCCGTTTCACCCCCACACTCGAAGAGAAACTTATAGGCCACGGCAAGAAACTCCCTGCTTCGCGCCACCGCCCTCTCCCATATACTCTCAAAGCCCCCTTCTATTATTTCCCCGGTTACCGGATGGCGGTAGGACGGAAAATATATAATCTCATTGGGTATTTCCGCATACTTTCCGGGATAGAAAAGGGCGTGGAAACTCATCAGCCTGCCTCCCAGCATTCTATCCAGGCGTCTCACCACCTTTTCCGCCGGCGCCTTTCTGAACAGCGAGTTCAAAACCATCTGCACCCGATACCCACGCAGCAGATAATTCCAGGCAGACGGGTCCATCGGCATCGACTTTTCACAGGCGGCAAAAAAGAACCTCAGCAACTCCCTGTTTATGGGAGCATTCCGGCGTATGTCCCCCACATAGTCACTGCCGGCGGAGGTTCGCGAGTCCTGTCGAAGGAGGTGGAGATCCAGCCACACTTCGATGAGACGATGACGGGCCTGGGCTTCTCTCCGCTCAAGGGCGCAACCGGCGTAATAATTCCCGCTGACATGATATACAAAGGGATGGAGCGTCGCATCCAGAGCGATGTGCGTGAGGTAGCCGCAAACAAAGGCGGTCTTTTCCCTGAACAGGGGATCATTGGGAGCATCGCGCAGGGCCTTGAGCATTTCCAGGGCCGGCCTGGCTGTATCGTTTCCCTCGGAACCGTGGAGGATATCTCCATACCTCGAGGGATTTCCCTTCGAGAACGGCGGCCGTACCGCATAAAAGAAGGTATCCGGCACAATGGAACCCAGGTGGTAGCAACGGGAAAAATCTCCCAGCATGGAACGCAGGCCCGCTCCCGGAGAATCCGCGGAAAAACGCGAGGCCTGGCCCGCGCACAGGATATGAGATATTTCCTTGCCCATGAATGTGCCTTCCCGTCCTTTATCCCTCTTTGCGGGATGTCGTCCCAAAGAGGAACGCACATCCTGCGTATTCACCCTATTTCGCTTCGGAATTGGATAGCAATAGTGTCACATCCGGTGTTTCCCGATGGACGCTATCTCGCTTTTAAAGCAAAATAGATGCTGGAGTTTCCCCTTCTCACCAGCAGAACCATGGAATCCCTGTTTCCACTCTCGGCCAACGCCCGGCCGTACTCCGTCAGATTCGAAACCCTGTAGCGGTTGACGGAAACTATGACGTCACCCTTCCGCAGGCCGGCTTCGGCAGCCGCGCCCTCGGGATCGATATCAGTGATTACCACCCCGGAAGCGCCCCGCATGCGCATCTCCCTTGGAAGCTCACCGACTGCCATTCCCGCCCAGTTCGCGGGGGTGGCCTCTTCCGTTTTTGCCCTGCCTGCCGTCGCGCTGTCCGAAGCGCCGAGAACAAGGTTTAGTCTCATCTCCCTTCCCTCACGGAAGAGCCTCAGTTCCACGCGCCTGCCTATGGGGGTATCCGCCACCAGGCGTTGGAGCTGCGAGACATCCTTGACCTCCTTGCCGTCAAGGGACAGGATGATATCACCCTGCCTGACACCGGCCGCGGCGGCGGGACTTCCGGTCACTACCTCGTTCACCAGCGCTCCAGCCGCCTTTTTCATGCCGAATGACGAGGCGATCTCGTCGGTCACGGGCTGTATGGAAACTCCCAGCCACCCCCGGCTGACCGTTCCCTTCTTCAGAAGCTGCTCAACCACCTGCTTGGCCATATTTATGGGAATGGCAAAACCGATCCCCTGTCCGGATGCCACAATGGCGGTGTTGATGCCGATAACCTCACCGTAGATATTGAGAAGCGGGCCGCCTGAGTTGCCGGGGTTGATGGATGCGTCGGTCTGGATAAAGTCCTCATAGGTCTCGATCCCCATATTCGAACGGCCGGTGGCCGACACTACACCAACTGTGACGGTGCGGTCCAGGCCGAACGGATTACCGATGGCTACAGCCCACTGTCCCACCTGGAGCTTGCCGGAATCACCCAAGACCGCCACCGGCAGGCCTTCCTTGCTGTCAATCTTGATTATCGCCAGGTCGGTTTTCGGGTCTCGCCCGACGATCCTGCCGTTGTACTCATTCTCGTTGGACAGCTTCACCTTTATGGACTCGGCGTCGCGAATGACATGATCGTTGGTGAGAATGTAACCGTCGCGATTGATGATGAAACCGGAACCGAGGCTGGTGTCCCGTCGGTAACGGGGCTGCCGGTCACCGAAGAATTCCTCGAAAAAGGGCGAAAACTGAAAAGGAGAAGGAACCAGCTTTTTCTTGCTGATGGTGGAGATATTGACCACCGACGGCGTCACCTGTTTCACCAGCGCGGTGAACGCCTGCTGGGTAACAAGTATATCCTTGGGCACGTCCTTTACCGGCGCCTCCGCCGTGCCCTTACGGCTCGAATCGTAGTACAGCACTCCATCCTTTTTCTCGCACCCGGAAAATGCGACTACAGCGCAAACAAGCGCAATACATGAAATTATGGACAATCTCTTCATGGCAACCTCTCACTCAGTTGATTCACGGGGCAAACGAATTTTTTCAAGTTAATCATTGCCGTTCGGGATGTCAACCGTCATTCTTTCGCCACTCTCCATGCACATGCTCAATTTTATTCTATTTTATCTGGTTTTTTATCTTTCCGGCTGCTATCATTCTCCCGGCGCTCCCGGTTTTCCGACGCGCGCTTCCAACAACCGTTCACTTCAACCGACGCAATGATTCCCTCATGGACAAGCTGCTCCTCATAACCGGCATATTCTGCATAGCCATATTCCTCCGGAAACAGGGCATATTGCGGGAGAAACACCTGGCGCTACTGGCGCGCTATGTTCTCACGGTTTCCCTCCCCTGCCTGACCCTGATGACAATCGGCGGGCTGGATCTGCACAACGCCCACTTCGACGTCGCTGTTATCGGATGGGCAGTCATGCTGGGGGGGGCCGTCCTGTCATATGCGGCCGGAAGACTGGCGACGCTCGAAGGCGCAAGGCTGCGGGTGTTCATGCTCGTCACTACCTTCCCGAATACCGGCTTTCTCGGCTACCCTTTCGCCTACGCCCTTTTTGGAGCAGGGGGTCTCACCTACGCCGTCATCTATGACCAGATGGGTATGTTCCCGGTCTTCGTTTCCCTCGGTTTCTTCATCGCCGGAGGAAAGGAAAGCCTGCACCGGGCCATGCGGTTTCCGCCCTTGATTGCGCTTCTTGCCGCCCTCGCCATGAACGCCTCCGGATTCATGATCGCAGATCCCTTGGCCGTGATTATACGGGCCATCGGATGGACAACCCTCCCTCTCACCATATTCATCATCGGATACAGGGTACGGCTGACAAGCCTGAGGGATTACAAACCCCTTGTATGGTGCCTTGTCCTTCGGATGCTGATACTACCGGCCCTGGTATTTCTTGCCCTGAATATGCTGGGCAAGGGAGGGCTGCCTTACCAGGTCACCATCATGTCATCGGCCATGCCCCCGGCCCTGACAACCAGCATCCTTGCCCTTGAATACCGCCTCGACAATGACCTCGCCGTAGCATGCATCAGTGTCGGCACGATCCTGTCCATGTTCCTGCTGGCGGCTGCTATGATTATAAGATAGAACAATCCCAAAGGGATTGGGCATCAAAGATCGCCGGAGGGGTGAGGACCCGGGCCGGACCTACAAAACCGAACGAAACAAACCCTTGCCTTGAGTGCCGTATTTCCCTCAAGATATCCGGGCCGTTACTCAACCCTGGGGAGGAAAAATGAGACATTTCACCATTATGCCGGTACTCATGGCCCTGATCGGGGTCCTGTCGGCCGCCGCAATTGCTTCGGGCGAGATCTACCAGTACGAAGATGACATGGGCACCGTACACTTTGTTGAAGATCCGGCGAAGATTCCCAAGAAATACCTGAAAAAGCAAAGGGTCAGGGAAGAAAGCATATCAGGACCAGAGGGGGCCGTGACCAGGGTTTCCATTGTGGGGAACAGGGTACTGGTGCCGGTCACGCTGGCCTACCGGGGAAACGAGGTAAAGGCGAATTTCGTCCTTGATACCGGAGCATCCACCTGCACCATCAGCCCCTCCCTGGCGGCCCGCCTCAACATCCGTCCGGCTGAAGTCCGCAGGGGGGTCGCCCGGGGCGTGGGCGGAGGCGTCTATCACGTGGGGCAGACACAGCTTGATTACGTGGCGGTTGGACCCAACCGGAAATACGACGTGGATGCAACCATTATCGAGAGCACCCAGGCGGACGGCCTGCTGGGGATGAACTTTCTCAGGGAGCTTCGCTACCACATAGACTTTCAGAACAGCAGCATCAAGTGGGGAGATTAGCTGTCAGGGATCCACTGCTCCCTGCTCCATTGGTGGCTCCCCGTTCCGGTTTTCCAGGGGAGGCTCATTTTCCGGGCCGGTATCCCGGGGAACGAGGGGAGCCTCCGGGCTTTCCGGCTCTTCCACTCCCGCTGGCGCGTCCAGGGGCAAATCATCCGTTACCGCGCTGCTGATGTTATTAAACACCTCTTCCTTTTTGATGCTCTCGTCCACCTTGCGCTGCAAGCCGGAGATATTGGGTGACTGTCCCAGGGCGGCGCGATACTCGCCAACGGATAAAACCCCCTTGCGCCTCATAAGTTTCAGGATCATCTCGGAACGCCGTACCACCTTTCCCATGTTCCGGTAAGGATTGTAGGCCACCCGCGGTCCCGGCAGCATGGCAGCAAGAAAGGCGCACTCCCTGGGCGTGAGGGCCGAGGCCGGCTTGCCGAAATAGTAGCGGGCGCCGTGACCGATGCCGTAAACCATCGGTCCCAGTTCCACCACATTCAGATAGAGCTCCAGTATCCTCCCCTTGGTGAGTTTCTCTTCCATGCGGTAGGCGAGGATCACCTCCTTAATCTTGCGGTTCAGGCTCTTTTCCCGGGAAAGGAACAGGTTTTTCGCCGTCTGCTGGGTGATGGTGGAAGCGCCCCTGGCAAAGCTCTTCTTTTCCAGGTCGTATCTGATGGCGTTTTTTATGGCATTTACGTCTATACCCTCGTGCTTGTAGAAGCGCGCGTCCTCGGCCAGTATCACCGCCCATTTCATCTCGGGTGGAATCGAGGCCGATGATGTCCAGTAGCGGTTCTTCGGCCCCACCGTAAAAGGGTGGAAATTGCCTTTCCAGTCCCTGACACGGATGGTCATGTTCATCTTGCGGTCTTTCAGGGAATCCACCGACGGAAGAAAGAAGAGGGATACGCCTATATAGACGGCATAGAGGACGGCCGCGCCTATGCCTATACCCATAAGCTTTTTCATGGTCATTGCAAAAGAGTCGCCTTTTTATGATTGTTCCGGCATCGCCTGCCCGGATTGCCCCGGTTTAACACTTGCGCAACGCTCGCAGGCTGGATCTCCCCGGTCCCCTAACCTGCCTGAATACGCTGTTTGCCGTTTCGACCGTTTCTTGTTCCCGACTTTTTCACCATCCCCACGGCGGTACGGATGGAGGCCATCATGCTCAGGTGCGACGCCTTGCCGGTTCCCGCCAGGTCGTATGCCGTTCCATGGTCTACCGACGTGCGGATTATCGGGAGACCGAGAGTTACATTCACCCCGTCGTGGAAATGAAGGAGTTTCAAGGGTATCAGCCCCTGGTCGTGATACATGCATACCACGCCGTCATAATCGCCCTGCGCCGCGAAATGGAAAAGCATGTCCGCCGAGAGAGGGCCGCGGGCGTCTATTCCCTCGGCGCGAGCCGCCTCCACCGCTGGAAGGATGAATCTGCGTTCCTCATCGCCGAAGAGACCATGTTCTCCGCAGTGGGGATTCAGCGCCAGGACCGCGAGACGGGGTTTCTTGCGGAAATATTTGTGAAGACCGCGGTGCGTGGCGCGTATGGTGGCCAGCACCCGTTCACGGGTTATGAGACGGGGCACGTCCGCCAAGGACTCGTGGATGGTAACCAGTGTGACCCGCAACCGGTCGCCGGCCAGCATCATGACGTAATCGGTACACCCGGTCAGATCGGCCAGCAGTTCCGTATGTCCGGGGAAGCGGTGTCCCCCGCGGTTCAGCGCCTCCTTGCTGATAGGCGCCGTTACCATCGCCGCGGCTTCGCGGTTCAGACAGAGATTCACCGCCTCGGTTATGTAGCGGAACATGGCATCGCCCGCATCCGGGGAGGGCCCCCCGTATGCCATATCCGTTGAGGCGAGCCTGGAGAGTGGCCGAAGAAAGATAGCGCCGGAGGTGTCTTCAGGAGGAGGTCCCGCCGGGATCGTTTCAAGTTTCATATCCACCCCGGTTACGGCAAGAGCCCGCTCCATAGCAAGCGGGTCTCCCAGCACAAGGGGCCGGCATATGTCGCGCAGCTCCGGCTCGGCAAGGGCCCTGACGATAACTTCCGGTCCCACTCCGGCAGGATCCCCCATGGTAACGGCAACAACAGGCTTCGGCATTGTTCTTTCCCTCCTTGACCCTCAACCGTTGCGGGGTGTATAAAAAAATTCCGCATACAGATACCTAACGCGGGAAACCATCCCTACGGAATCAGGCAATCAAATGAAATATCCGCTGTTTTTTGTACTTATGATCCTTCTGTTTCCTTTGCCTTCCCTTGCACAGCGCAAATTGCCGGTGGACAATGGCAGGATAACCTCGGATATCGGGTGGCGTCCCGACCCCTTCGGCAGCGGCCGCATGGTATATCACAGAGGCGTCGACATAGCCGTTCCCACAGGCACGCCGGTGTATTCCATGTACAACGGCGTCGTTTATTACGCCGGACCTTACAAGGGGTATGGAAACCTGGTGGCCGTGGATCACGGCAACGGCTACCTGACCCTTTATGGCCACAACTCGGCCCTGAAAGTCTCCAGGGGGGAGCGGGTGGACGACAAAACCGTCATTGCCCTGGCTGGGAGCACCGGCAGATCCACAGGTCCCCACGTCCATTACGAGATTCGGAGTATAGCTCCGCCCGACAAGAAGAAGATCGCCCAGCTGAAGAAGGAGCTTAGATTGGTGGTTGAATCCGATATCCACGAATGGGTGGAAGGTATCGTCAATGGGAATGGCCAGGTTCACGAAACGGAGTATCTCCCCTCGGATATCGACGAATAACCAGGCCCCGTGTACAATTCATCTATCGGGCCGCAAGCCCCAGGATCAGGTTCAGATAACAGGCGAAGTCTCCTATCTCCTTCCGATCATCCCCAAGTTTTCCCCTCCAGGAGGCATCCTCGTTTTCATTGTACATACCCTTACCCATCTCGTCGCACGCCTCGATGAAGGCATCGTGCGCCCGGGTCCTGTCCTCGTTCATTGCAAAGCGCTCTTCCGGTGACGAGAGCTGCCATTGGGCGCGGATCCCCGCGTAGGATACGGCGGAGCGTAACAGGCGAATACGGAGATCCGCAAGTCGTGACCCTCCAATGGCGGAGGCAATCGTGGTTGCCTTTTCCCAGTCCATCAGTATTCCTCCTCCTGTGAAAGAAACCCATGCTGAAACCGCTTCGTCCGGCAGGCTCACCCGCGGAGAGCCGGAATGTCGCCACATTATATACTCCAGCACGGGTCAAAGAAAAAGTACTGTTTTGAGAATTGATGATAATTGCCGGGCCAAAGGCGCCCCGGCCGCCAGGTATTCCGCAGCGGGACATTGCAAAATATCTTTACCATTCGCGTTCCGGCGGTTAAAGTATGTAGCGTCGCTCTCCACTGGAGACGCACCGCGGAACAAATAAAAACAAGGCATTGCAAGGAGATAACACCAATGACGCACGAAATTGACAAGCTCAGCATCGACACTGTCCGCACCCTCTCCATGGACGGGGTTCAGCAGGCCCGTTCCGGACATCCGGGAACCCCCATGGCGCTGGCCCCCCTCGCCTATATCCTCTGGACCCGCTTCCTGCGCTTCAACCCGAAAAACGCGCAATGGTTCGACCGGGACCGCTTCATCCTTTCCATCGGCCATGCCTCCATGCTCCTCTATTCCATGCTCCACCTGACCGGCTACGACCTGTCCCTTGATGATCTGAAGAATTTCCGCCAGTGGGGAAGCCGCACGCCCGGACACCCGGAATACGGCCATACCCCCGGCGTGGAGACAACCACCGGACCATTGGGGCAGGGCATCATGAACGGGGTCGGCATGGCAATGGCGGAGGCGCATCTCGCCGCGGTCTTCAACCGCCCGGGCCATGAGATCGTTGATCACCGCACATGGGTTTTCTGCGGCGACGGGGACCTCATGGAAGGCGCTTCCCACGAGGCCGCCTCCCTGGCCGGCCATCTGGGCCTGGGAAAACTGATCTGCGTCTTTGACGATAACCGCATTACCATCGAGGGAAGCACGTCCCTTTCCTGCTCCGACGATGCGGCCCTGCGCTTCCAGTCCTATGGCTGGCACGTAAGGAACGTGGGAGACCGGGCCGATGATCTGGAGACACTGACCACGGCCTTCGAAGAGGCGTGCCGGGAAAAGGATCGCCCTTCCCTGATCATCGTCCGCTCCCATATCGGTTATGGCGCGCCCAACCGCCAGGATTCGCCGTCCGCCCACGGCGAGCCCCTGGGGGAAGAGGAGATCCGCCTCACCAAGAGGTTCTATGGCTGGCCCGAGGATGCGAAATTCCTGGTGCCCGATGAGGTGCGCCGGCACATGGGCCAGTCCGTGGAGCGGGGCAAGGCCCTGGAGGATGAATGGAACGGACGCCTTGAGGCATACCGGAAGGCCTATCCCGACCTCGCGGATCGTCTGACCGCGTCCCTCTCCGGAACACTGCCGGCAGGCTGGGAAGCGGACCTTCCCGTCTTTTCCCCGGAAAAGGGCATAGCCACCCGCGCCGCCTCAGGAACGGCCCTGAATGCCGTGGCGGCGAAGATTCCATGGCTTGCGGGAGGAAGCGCCGACCTGTCGCCTTCCACAAAGACGGTCATCTCCGGCAGTGGATATGTCTCCAGGGATAATCACTCCGGTCGCAATATAGCCTGGGGGATACGCGAGCATGCCATGGCGGCCTGTGCGGCGGGCATGGCGCTGCACGGGGGGGTCCGGCCGTTTACCGCGACATTCTTCGTATTCACGGACTATGCCCGTCCCGCCATACGCCTGGCCGCTCTCATGGGACTTCCGGTTATCTACGTTATGACCCACGACTCCATCGGGGTTGGTGAAGACGGCCCCACGCACCAGCCCGTGGAACACCTGGCATCCCTGCGGGCAATGCCCAACCTCCACGTCATCCGCCCCGCCGACGCCAACGAAACCGTATTCGCCTGGCGGGCGGCCATGGAGAGAACCGACGGCCCTACCCTCCTGGCCCTCACTCGCCAGAACCTGCCCGTGTTCGACAGGAACGAAACGGCCCCGGCCGATGGAGTCCTGAAAGGGGGATACGTCCTTTCACGGGAAAAAGGGGAGCGCCCCGACGTGATTCTCATGGCCACCGGTTCAGAGGTGCGCATTGTCCATGAGGCGCAAAAGACGCTCGCCGATGAAGGGATCGACGCCCGAGTGGTCAGCATGCCCAGCTGGGAGATATTCAGACAGCAGCCCGCGGAGTATCGCAATCAGGTCCTTCCTCCGGGTATTACCGCAAGGCTGGCCGTGGAAGCCGGCGCCTCGCAAGGGTGGCGGGAATGGGTGGGAGACCGGGGAAAGATCATCGCCCTGGACCGTTTCGGCGCCAGCGCCCCGGCAGACGAGCTCTTCCGGCGCTTCGGATTCACCGTTGAAAACATTGTCGCTAAAACAAGAGAACTGCTGGGCGCGGCAGCGTAAGAGCCCGCCACATTTCCGGTGAATCCGCCGGCGCCCAGCCTGCGGCGGAATTACCTCCGCATGCTCCTTCCAGACCTGCCGGGTTCTCAAACCCGGCAGGTCTCTGTATAAAAACTACAGGGAACCGGAACAATCCATGGCACATGACTCCATAATCATCAAGGGCGCCCGAGAGCATAACCTGAAGGGCATCGACGTTGAGATACCCCGCGACCGGCTGGTGGTCATCACCGGCATCTCCGGTTCGGGCAAATCCACCCTCGCCTTCGACACCATCTATGCCGAGGGACAGCGGCGCTACGTGGAATCCCTGTCCGCCTACGCCCGCCAGTTTCTGGAGCAGATGGAAAAGCCGGACGTGGAGTCCATCGAGGGACTCTCCCCGGCCATCTCCATCGAACAGAAGACCACCAGCAGGAATCCCCGCTCCACGGTCGGCACCGTGACCGAGATCTATGACTACCTGCGCCTCCTCTTCGCCCGCGTCGGCCGCCCCTTCTGCTACAGTTGCGGCAGGGAGATCTCCTCCCAGACCGTCTCCCAGATGGTGGATCAGATCATGACCCTCCCGGAGGGAACGAAGATCAGCCTCCTCTCTCCCATCGTCCGGGGCCGCAAAGGCGAATACCGGAAGGAACTGGCCAATCTCCGCAAGGAGGGCTTCGTGCGGGTGATCATCGACGGCGAGCCCCGCGACCTGGCCGACGATATCGAACTGGACAAGAAGAAGAAACACGACATCGACATCGTGGTGGACCGGCTGGTGGTCAAGGACGGCATCCAGGGCCGGCTGGCCGACTCCCTGGAAACCGCGCTGCATCATGCCGAGGGAATCGTCAAGGCCGCCATTGCGGACGGCGATACCCTCCTGTTCTCAGAGGCCCTTGCCTGCATCGATTGCGGCATCTCCTATCCGGAGATGACCCCCCGCATGTTTTCCTTCAACAACCCCTACGGCGCCTGCCCGGAATGCACCGGCCTCGGCGCCCGCATGTATTTCGACCCGGACATGGTGGTTCCCAACCCGGACCTATCCCTGCGCGAAGGCGCCATCGCCCCTTGGGAAAAGCGGCTGTCGGGCTGGTTCCACCAGACACTGGAGGCGGTGGCGAAGGCCTACGGCTTCGACATCCACACCCCCTTCAACCAGCTTCCGGAAAAGGCGAGACAAATCCTTCTTTACGGTTCAAACGGGGAAAAGGTGGAGTTCTGGTGGGAGGAGGACGCAGGTCGGCGCCATACCTATTACAAGGAATTCGAAGGGGTGCTGAACAACCTGGAGCGACGGTACCGGGAAACCGATTCGGAGCAGGTGCGGGAAGAGCTGGAAAAGTTCATGAATGTCATGCCCTGCCCCACCTGCGACGGCGCCCGCCTGAAAAAGGAGGCGCTGTTCGTCCGGATTGGGG
>Ga0302252_1001423_pt1 | contig 13903 bp, 8 predicted proteins | sample AAG_RA_Leu_MG_FD_193511 | JGI IMG/M metagenome (GOLD analysis project Ga0302252, IMG submission 193511) | Enriched activated sludge microbial communities from anaerobic digester in WTTP, New Holstein, Wisconsin, United States - AAG_RA_Leu | ecosystem: Engineered > Bioreactor > Anaerobic >...
CACACTGCCACGATCGAGATCCGCACTGAGGCAGCCGGCGGAGGAACACTGCTCGCGTCGAGGAAGCACGGCTTCTACATGATTTCAGGCGACACAGTGAATGCAGGCACAATCCACATGGGCTTGGCAATCGGAGCTGACGGGCACTGCGACCCGGCAAAGATTGACATCCCTGAAGGCACAACTCTCTATTTTGAAAACAGGGATACTGCAGCAGCCCACACTGTCACAGCTGGGAGAAATGCAGGCCACAACGAAGTGACAACCGGCTCCATTACTGCCGTCACCGCAGGAAATGAGACTACGGGAGACACCTATAACGCAGCCAGCATAGCCTTCGCAGCAGGAACCGCAGGTTCATACGTGTACAAGGCCGCTGAAGGCGGCGATGACACCGATACTTACAGGATTCTCGTCTATGCCGTGCCTACCATCACATCTGTGACGAATGCCGCCGGGTATGACTTTGATAAAGATACTGGAGATACAGATGTCAACTTCGTCATCAACGGCACCAATCTGGGCGACGATCGCACGCTGGTGAACGGCGCGGTGAAGTTCCAAAGCGATGAAGCCAGCTCGACAGCCATCAACGTCACCAACTTCACTACATGGACAAACACGCAGGTCACAGGCACGGTAAAACTGCCAGGCATTCCCTCAGGCAACCATTATGTGGTGACCATTACAGTGCGCGGCACTGATGCAACCGCTCCCAACAATTTCTATAAAGGCAACAGTTGCCCGGTCCCGACAGTTACGGCAATAACTGACGGGGATTTAAACAACTATGACAACGCAGCCGGATCCAACAACGCTACGGAAGTTACCTTCACGATAACCGGAACGAACTGCGGCGCGAGCACCGCTCTCGTGAACGGCTCGGTGACTTTCTCAAAAGTCGATGCGCCGACTGCAGACTACACCGCCACAGTATCGACATGGGCAGATACCACTGTCACAGGCAAAGTGACAATCCCTGGCGGCAAGTACAAGATCAAGATAAACGCCAGGGGCTCGACAAGTACGCAGAACGTGTACTACTACAAAGGCACGGGAACCTACACGGTTACTGTGGACTGAGGATATTCATGCTGTATGCCCGGTGTGCGGAAGCCCAGCGCTCTGTGCACCGGGCGGTCAGCCCATTCAAGTCTGGCGGGCTCCCTGCCTGAGGAGTGCCTGCAGGATGAGCGATATGAAAGGCGGGAGATAGCACGAATGGCACGACTGAAAAGAGCGGGACAATTTTTCGAGATGGAGGCGCAGGCGCAACTGGAATGGACATTCCGAGAGCTGTCTGAGATGCCCGGCAACGCCGTGCCATCCGCATTATCTTTCGCTATGCAATGCACGAGAATCAAGAGCTTAATATATTGACAGGAGGTCTGTGATGAAACGCACTCATATTCTGGCACTTCTGGTGATGGCATTCTTTATCGGCGCGGTGCTCTACTCCGGCTGCGGAGGCGGAGGGAGCGCAGGCGGCGGAAGCTGGAGCGGAGGAGGAGGCGACGGAGTCGGCACTGCAGCAGTGACGCCGTCAGTGACCTCGGTGACAAACCTGAACTCCGCGGCCAGTCCAGCGCGCCCAGGCGACTGGCTCAGAATTGACGGCTCAGGCTTCGGCAGCGCCCAGGGCCAGAGCTATGTCAATTTCTCATTCGACAACGGCACGACGGCAAAGGCGGACTGCTACTGCACCTGGAGCGACACCTCCATAACCTGCAGGATCCCGCAGGTCCCGAAAAAGGAAATGACGACAGCGCGCGTCACCTGGACGCTGCAGATAGTGGTAAACGGAAGCTCCTCAGGCGGCAGCTCGACACTGAACGGCGACACAACGCCCAACCCGACACCGGAGATCACGCCTCCGTCACCCACTCCAACGCCGACATCGACAGGAACGCCGTCGCCATCTCCAACGCCAACGGCAACGGCAACACCTTCGCCCTCACCTTCACCTTCGCCCACCAGCGGAGGAGGAGGCGGTGGAGGCGGCGGCGGGACCACACCGGCCGACCCGCACCTGACATCGATAACTCCACAGTCTGACCTGGAAGACGCCGAGAGCGCAGTGACCTTTACGCTGGCAGGCCAGAAACTGGAATCAGCAGGCACCGTGACCTTCACCAACGTGGACAACACGTCACTGAAATACAACGGCACAGGCTTCACGTCCTGGGGCTCCACAGAGATAAAGGGCACAGTCACGATGCCAGGAGGCAAGTATACAGTGCAGGCAACCGTTCGCGGCGTCACAACGCCCGAGACAGTCTACTTCTACAAAGGAAAGGGCAACTACACAGTAGATGTGAAAGGCGCTAAGAAGGGAGACGGAATATAATGCCGAGATACACTGAAGTCAAACTCTTTCTTGTAATAATCCTGATGATGGCAGTGACGTGCTGCATCTCAAGCTGCGGAGGCGGCACAGGCGGCGGCGCGGCATTCGGCGGAGGCTCTGGTCAGAGCACTGGTGTGGCAGCTCAGACAGGAAATGGCGCAGGCACAGACAGTTCTGCGGCGGCCTCAGGCAAAACTGGCACATTCACTGTGACGGTGCAATTGCCGAAGCCTGCCAAGTCACGTAAGGTGAACGGCAAAGTGATCCCATATGGCTACAAATCGCTGAAGGTTACCATCCAGGGCGAGGCGATGAATAAGACAGACACCAGCACCATCACCCTGGACGGCGACAACAAATATCAGAGACAGATCACTGAAGTGCCTGTCGGGCTGAACGTGGCGACAATCCAGATCCTGGACGCAAGCAACAACGTGCTGGCGCAGCGGACATATGGGTTCTATATGACGGCAGGCGGCACTGCAGAAGCCGGCACGGCTGGTTCTCCTCTTTCAATGGGAGTGTCGGTTACAGGAGGCGCCTGTGATCCTCTGAACATCGATATCCCGAAGGGCACCACCCTTTACTTTGAGAACCTCGATGCCGCTGCACGGACAGTCACCGTCCACTGCGACGGAAAGACAGACAAGACAGTGAATCTTGAAGCTGCAACAGGAAACACAGACCCTGATACACCGGCAACCTATCCATACAAGTCGATAGCCTTTGACAGCGATGATGACGTTGGCACCTGGAGTTACACTTCGCCTTCCGCCACCGGAACCGTTGTGGTTTCCGACAACCCTGCAATAACGGCATTGTCCAAAAGGGCCTCACAGGAGGGCGAAGAGATCACAATCACCGGCACAGGCTTCCGCGATCAGGCAAACGGCACTGTGACATTCGGCGGCATTGCAGCGACAACGATATCATCGTGGTCCGATACCAGTATAAAAGCGACAGTGCCGACAGGCGCTAAAAGCGGCCCTCTAGTGGTGACAGCCCATGGCCTGTCCAGTTCTAACAACATCGGCTTTACGGTGCTGAAGGCAATTGACGGCGGGACGTTTACTATGGGACAGAGTGGCGTTGCTACGCCAACTCATACAGTAACAGTCAGCCCGTTTTTCATGGGCAAGTTTGAGGTGACGAACGCTGAATACTGTGCCTTCCTGAACGACAACGCCGAGGGCAACGCCACAGAAGGCGGCAGTACATGGTGGGATGCTTCAGGCTCGAGTACTTATAACGGCATCCTAGATGGAGGAGCAGGTGCGACCACTCGCTACACAGTGAGAACCGGTTTCGAGAAGAGGCCTGCGGTTTATGTGTCCTGGTATGGCGCAGTGGCATACTGCAACTGGGCAAGCGAGAAAGACGGTCTTACACCCTGCTATGACCCCTACGACGGCTCTGGAGATAAAGGCTCCCCGTCAGAATGGCGCACAAGAAACGGGTACAGGCTTGCGACAGAGGCGGAGTGGGAATATGCCTGCAGGGGAGGCACAACAACAACACATTATTGGGGTGAATTCATTGATGGTGATTATTGCTGGTATGGTGTCAACTCAGTTTCCAATCACCATGAAGTGGGCGGAAAAATCGCCAACGCCTTCGGTCTCTTTGATATGAGTGGAAATGCTAATGAATGGTGTAGTGATTGGTATGCATCTTATTCTGGAGCTTCGGCTACCGACCCTACAGGCCCTGATTCTGGCAGCGAAAGGGTTATAAGAGGCGGATGTTGGTTTAGTGGCCCAGATGACTGCAAGTCAGCAATACATGATCACTGCATTCCCAACTCCTTAGACGGCGGCATCGGCTTCCGCATCGTTCGCAGCGGCACCTGCGCCAGCATGTCAACCCTGGCCGGCGGAACATTCACTATGGGCCAGACCGGCGTCGCCACGCCGAACCATCAGGTCACGGTAAGCCCCTTCTACGCTGGGCGCTATGAGATAACAAACACTGAATACTGCGCCTTCCTGAACAATAACAGCGAAGGCAATGCCACAGAAGACGGTGCCACATGGTGGAGTAACTCTGTCAATGCTTATAACGGAATACTAGACGGAGGAGTCAGCGCAATACCCCGGTATACAATGAAATCCGGCTATGAGAAAAGACCTGTCGTGTATGTATCCTGGAATGGTGCAGTGGCATACTGCAACTGGGCGAGCATAAAGGACGGCCTTACAAAATGTTATGGAGATACCGGCAGCAGAGGTCTGCCTTCAGTATGGCGTAATAAAAACGGGTACAGGCTCGCAACAGAGGCTGAGTGGGAGTATGCCTGCAGGGCAGGCTCCACCACGGCATACTACTGGGGAGATACCATTGATGGCGCATACTGCTGGTATAGTAATAATTCCGGCAGCAATCACCATGATGTTGGTGGTAAAACAGCCAACACCTTTGGCCTCTTCGACATGTCCGGAAATGTCTGGGAATATTGCAGTGACTATTATACCGGATATACTGCTGATACTGTTACAGATCCTACTGGACCTGATACTGGAGGTGAACGTATCGTACGCGGCGGGGGCTTCGCCGATGACGAGCTCTGCTCACGATCTGCCTTCCGGTACAAATACACTCAGTCCTTTACATTCGACAGTTTTGGGTTCCGTCTTGTGAGGACCAAATAGCCCTCTGCGCTTTTTCACTCTTATACCTGGAAGAAAGAGCCATACCCTCCGGTGGCAATGCGAAGCCCGCCCCGAGGGTATGCCGGGTGCGGTGCAGAGAAAACCGGGGACAGCTTACCATTATTTACAATTTTGTAACATATACGCCAGGCTGGTTTTGACTCCTGGCATACCGGAAATCTGCAGGGGCGAGCAGATATCCAAGTCTCACAGTATTTGATATGAAATTTTGACGACATAAAATGAACGGAGGTATTCTATGGTTAAAAAGCGCATCTTCAGTGCCAAATCTTACATCGCTTCGCTGCTCGTAGTTGCAATTGTTGCATTACTGAGCGGATGCGGCGGAGGCTCCAGCGGCGGATCTGCAACTGGATGGAATGACGGCTCGGGTACAGGAAATACGACCACCACTGCAACGGTATGGGATACCAGTGCAACTTCAATCAGTGACTCAATAAAAGACGAGGGTTATGTATGGACTCCAGGAGATACCTGGGTGACTCAGAACCTGAACCAGGATGAAGTGTCCAAGCTATGTGGCTGCAATGAAAGCAAATTCAAGGATCACTCCGGCCTGAAAACCTGGCAGCACAGGGGGACAAAACTGCCTTCAAGCTTCTCGTGGAAAAACAGCGGCGGAAATGACTGGACGACGACCGCGAAAAACCAGGGAGCATATGGCACCTGTGTGGCTTTTGCCACTATCGGAGCTTTTGAAGCACTGCAGAAAATTGCAGATAACAGATATGATGAATCAGTTGACTATTCAGAATGGTACCTGTGGTACAAAGGCACCGGCAATCAGAATCCTTCGAGTGGCTGGTATCTGAGTGTTGCCGCAGATGCATTACAGAATTCGGGAACAGTCAAAGAAGAATTGTGCTCGTACAAACCTGAACTATGGCCCAAATTCACGGAGCCGGCATCAGGAAGCTACATCTACAAGGCAAATGGGAAATTTACATATGTGCAGGGTATCGACAACATGAAGGAAGCGCTCTTAAAGGGGCCGCTGGTTGGCAGCATGACAGTATGGTATGATTTTTCATTCTATACCGGAGATCAAGTCTACCATCATGTGTCAAAATGGAAAGACAAGAATAGTAACTGGGTAAATAACTATCAGAGAGGCGGGCATGCAATTCTCATTGTCGGATGGGATGACGATGCCACCGTTGCCTCCACAGGTGAAAAAGGCTGCTGGATCTGCAAGAACTCATGGAGTGAAAACTGGGGTGACAAAGGCTTTTTCAAGATCGCATATGACGAAGTCAACTCAGCGGGATATCTCATGAGCGCCACTCCATCAAATTCACAGCAACCCGCAATCACCAGCATCTCTCCGTCTCCTGTTTATCCCGGCCAGCAGGTGACAATTACCGGCTCCGGCTTCGGAAATGATACACAGTATCCGGCAGGCCTCCTGATAACTTCAACATGGCCTGTCAAAGCGGCATCTAATGCAAAAAAGAGTAATGTTCAATCAATATCATCTGCTAAATATGGCAACTCACTGATTACATATAATAAATATGCCAGTTCCTGCACCACCTGGACAGACAGCAAAATTACCTTTACCTTCAATTCAGATGCTCCATCCGGTCCATACAAAGTTGTAGTGAGTCCGGCAGCCAGCGGTGTTTCTTCCAGTCCATTCATGATAACTGTCGATTCACTCAACAAACCGACAATTACGAGTATCAATCCCACGACTGTATCATCTGGATCATCAATAACCATAACAGGATCGAATTTCGGCTCCACACGAGGCTCGAGTACGGTGAATTTTACAGCTGAAGGCGGAACCTCATTCCCTGCCAGTTCCTACGGTCCCTGGAGCTCAACGCAGATAAGCTGCGTGCCGCCGGCTAAAAGCGGAAAATATGCTGTCAGTGTAACGCTTCAGACTGCATCTGACACGATAACGAGTGATACAATGTATATAACCGTGGGAGATCAGCCTGCCAACGGGCCAGTCATTACAAGTATCAGCCCATCCAGTGTTCAGGCCGGAAACAGTTTCACCATATCAGGCACAAATTTCGGCACTGCAATTGGATCCGTTACAATTGGAACTGCAGCGGCCACCGTCACAGCCTGGTCTGATACTTCCATAACAGCTGCAATCCCTGCTTCAACTGCTGCCGGAACATTTACACTGACAGTCACACCTAACGGATCGTCGGCATCTGCGACTTTTGCCATTACTGTGACTTCAGGAGGGCCGGTTGTGACAAGCTGCAATTCCACTGTTTATACAGGACAGACTTTCACTGTCAACGGCTCGGGCTTCGGCAGCTCGAGAGACAGCGGACAGAGCTCGGTATCGTTTGTGCCTCAGATAACCGGCGGCACTGCGCTTACACCTTCAAACTATATCAGCTGGAGTGATACGGTAATCACATGCACTGCACCAACTGTTACAGTAGGCGTTCAGTATATGATCGTCGTAAACAGATACACATCATCCGGTATGCTTTCTTCAAGCACTGTAGCAGGCTCAGCTAACACCACAGTTGCAGTTTCACAACCGACATATGTTACTATTACTTCAATAACACCCAATCCGGTAAGCCTGGGTTCCTTAATCACCATTGCAGGATCAAATTTCGGCACTGCAGCTGGAACAGTCTCAATTGGAGGTGTGAATGCCACTTTAATCAGCTGGTCCGACACTTCCATCACTGCCAGAGTTCCTGCTTCAATTGCTGCCGGAACGTATACATTGACAGTAACTCCAAGTGGCTCATCGACATATGCCACTTTTGCACTTACTGTTGCCGCAGGGCCGGTCATAACTTCAATATCGCCAGCCACAGCCTTTCCTGGAACAAGTGTCACCATAACAGGATTACGTTTCGGCACCGTTACTGGAACTGTTACAATAGGAGGAACACAGGCCTCTGTGGTTACATGGTCTGATTCTTCCATCACAGTTACAGTTCCGGCATCACAGGCTGCCGGAGCATTTACATTGACAGTGACACCAAATGGCTCAACGGCATATGCCTCTACTTCAATTACAATTGTTGCAGGACCTGCTGTAACAAGCTGCACTGCCTCTCTGACCCCGGGCCAGACATGCACAATAATTGGTTCTGGCTTCGGAAGCTCCAGAGACAGCGGTCAGAGCTCAGTATCATTTGTACCCCAGTTAGCTGGCGGCACCATACTCACATCTGGAACTTACCTGACTTGGTCAGACACAGGAATCACGTTGGTCACTCCCAGCTTGGTTACAGGTGTGCAGTATGTGATAGTGGTGAACAGATATACTTCGTCAGGCACCATAAGCTCAAGCACCACGGCTGCCTCTGCCAATACGACAGTAGGAACAGCACCGACTACAGCACCGGTTATAACAAGCCAGTCACCGGCCACGGCTGTGCCGGGGGAATCTGTTACCCTCACGGGAACAAACCTTCCAACAACCAACGGGTACGTTCTTGTTAACGGCTTAGTCGTGTCTGCCACATTAACCACTACCACTGCCACTTTTACAGTACCGGCAGGCCTGACGACAAGCGCAGCCGTGACAGTTGGAGGCGGAACAGGAGGTTCCGTAACCTGGGCAATGTTGATCCAATAATACATAATTGGGGACAGTTTACCATTATTTACAATTCTATAACATTTGCGCCAGGCTGATTTTGACTCCTGGCATACCGGAATCCGCAGGGGCGGGGCGATCCCGCCTCTGCAGGGACCGGCAGCACGAAATGACAGATTTTCGGAACTCATTTCCATAAGGAGGCTCACCTGAATGAAAGGTCGCACAATCGCCGGATTAATCATCAGCCCGCTTCTGCTTCTCGCACTTCTCCTGCTGATTTCAGGCTGCGGAGGCGGCTCCGGAGGAGGCGCGGCATCCAGCGGAGGCTCGAGCCAGACCTCCCTTACGGCGGCCCAGACAGGAAGCGGCACCGGCACAGACAGTTCTGCAGCGGCCTCTGGCAAAACAGGCACGTTCACCGTAACTGTGCAACTGCCGAAGCCTGCCAAGTCACGCAATGTGAACGGCAAGGTGATCCCTTACGGCTACAGCTCGCTGAAGGTGACCATCCAGGGCGAGGCTACGACTAAGACAGACACCAGCACCATCACCCTGGACGGTGACAACAAATACCAGAAGACAATCTCAGACGTTCCCGTAGGGCTTAACGTGGCGACAATCCAGATCCTGGATGCCAGCAACAACGTGCTGGCCCAGCGGACACATGGGTTCTATATGACGGCAGGCGGCACCGCAGCGGCCGGCACGACTGGTTCTCCCCTTTCTATGGGAGTTTCGGTTACAGGAGGCGCCTGCTCTCCACTCAACATCGACATCCCGAAGGGCACCACCCTATACTTTGAGAACCTCGACGCCACTGCACGGACAGTCACCGTCCACTGCGACGGGAAGACAGACAAGACAGTGAATCTGGACGCTGCGACAGGAAGCACAGACCCTGATACACCGGCAACCTATCCGTTCAACTCGTTGACCTTTGGAAACAATGATGCAGGAACCTGGAGTTACACATCGCCTTCCGGCTCCGGCAGCGTTCTGGTCTATGACAACCCTGCCATTACTGCATTGACTAAAAGAGCCTCACAGGAGGGCGAAGAGATAACGATAACCGGCACCAGCTTCGGCAGATCGCAGACTGGCGCGAATGGGACCGTGACATTCGGCGGCATTGCGGCGACAACGATCTCATCGTGGTCAGATACCAGCATAAAAGCGACAGTGCCGACAGGCGCGAAAAGCGGCCCTCTCGTGGTGACAGCCCACGGCCTGTCCAGCTCCAACAACATCGGCTTCACAGTGATAAAGGCGATAGACGGCGGGACGTTTACGATGGGAAGTAATTCTATTGCTGATGCTCAGCCGACTCATTCTGTCACGGTCAGCCCGTTTTTCATGGGGAAGTTTGAAGTGACGAATGCTGAGTTCTGTGCATTTCTGAATGACGAAGGAAACCTCAAAGAAGGAGGCACTACCTGGTGGGAGTACAGCACAGGTTCGGAAACTTATAACGGTATAGAGGATGGAGGTGATGGTGCAACACCTCGATATACAGTGCGGTCAGGCTTCGCCCAGAGGCCTGTCGTATTTGTGTCCTGGTATGGCGCAGTGGCATTCTGCAACTGGGCAAGTGAAAAGGACGGGCTCACGCCCTGTTACGGCGATATGGGTAACAGAGGAACAGAGGCGGAATGGCGCACGAAAAACGGCTACAGGCTCTCCACTGAGGCGGAGAACGAGTATGCCTGCAGAGCAGGCACTACGACATCATACTACTGGGGTGACGATGCCGGTCAGATTGGCGCAAACTGCTGGTGGTATTACAATTCATCAAACAACCATCACGACATAGGCAGTAAAGCAGCAAATGCCTTCGATCTCTATGACATACGCGGGAATGTCTGGGAGTATTGCAACGACTGGTACTACGGCTCCTATTCCTCCGGCGCCGCCACAGATCCGACAGGCCCAGGCTCCGGCCCTTATCGCGTCATACGAGGCGGAAGCTGGACCAATACTGAAAACGAATTGTACGAATCCGCATGGCGCCACGGAGTGCCTGCCGACCACATCAACAACATCGGCTTCCGCATAGCCCGCAGCGGCTCCTGCGCCAGCATGTCAACCCTGGCCGGCGGCACTTTCACTATGGGCCAGACCGGCGTCGCCGAGCCGACTCATCAGGTTACGGTAAGCCCCTTCTACGCAGGGCGCTATGAGATAACGAACACAGAATACTGCGCCTTCCTGAACGACACTGCCGGAAACCCTGAGGGCAATGCCACAGAAGGCGGCAACACATGGTGGTATGCCGCAGGCTCAACCACATATAACGGCATTACGGATACTGTGACAGGCAACCCAAGATACGTAGTTGTATCCGGTTTAGAGAAGAGGCCTGTCGTCTATGTATCCTGGTATGGCGCAGTGGCATACTGCAACTGGGCAAGCACAAAGGACAGCCTTACACAATGTTATGGAGATACCGGCAGCAGAGGATCACCTTCAGTATGGCGCACAAAAGCCGGGTACAGGCTTGCGACGGAAGCTGAGTGGGAGTATGCCTGCAGGGGCGGCACCGCCACAGCATACTACTGGGGAGATGCAATAGACGGTGCATACTGCTGGTATACTGGTAATTCCGGCAACAACCATCACGATATAGGTGGCAAAACTGCCAACGCCTTCGGGCTCTTCGACATGTCAGGGAATGCATTAGAGTGGTGCAGCGACTGGTATGCAGGTTATTCAGAAGGAACAGTGACAGACCCCACAGGTCCTGTAACAGGTCCTCGCCATGTCCTGCGCGGCGGGAGCTTCGTCGATATTTCAGACTTTGTGCGGTCTGCGGCCCGGGACTACAACGTCCCGTCGGTTCAGGCCTACTACGGCGTCGGGTTCCGTCTCGTGAGAAACAAATAACCCTTTGCACTTTTATACCTGGCAGAAAGAGGCATACCCTCCGGTGGCTGTGCGAAGCCCGCCCCGAGAGTATGAGGAACTGAGAACGATGTTCTGTAAACTGAGGCAAAACAGCCTGCCTCCGCCGGCTCTTCCGGATTTCAGGGGACGATCATCCGGAGGAGCCCGGAGGCTGTGCGATAACATCAGGTTTACCTGCTCCTGGTGCCCAGGACAGGTGGCGTTAATTATCCTGGTGAGTATAAAGGAGGATGTAATGGAGAAATTTTACACTGTGGCGGGGGTGCCTGTTCACTGGACAGGCAGCGGTGAATACGGCACCAGAGGGTCTCTCGGCGAATGCGAGGCAGACGCGATATTTCTGCTGCAGCTCGAGGAGTGCTTCAGGGAATTGTGGAGCTTCCCTCTCGGAAAGGCCGAGGCTGTCGTGACGAGAGGCGTATTCAGGGAAGAGGCAGGGATGCACGGCGAGGGACGGGCTTTCGACCTCGAAGCCATATTCTGGAAGGAGCATTCGCTTATCGTTAAGCGCGACGGATATGAGAGGAACAACCTGCCTCTCTGCCTCGGCGTGGAGGCGGTGCTGAGGAGAAACTTCGGGACAGTCCTGAACTGGGACTATAAAGGGAATGACGATCATATTCATTTTGACGATTTCAAGAATCTGAGGCGCTTCGACCCTCTTGCGCAGCTCGGCATCTCAGTCGGGTTCCTGCAGATGGCAATGACAGTTCTGTTCGATAAGCCCGTCGGCCTGATGAGGCTCCCTGGCCAGCGGCCAGAACAGCAGTTCAACAGGCTTTATGATACCAGAACAAAGGTGGCTATTGACGCGGCGATGAAGCAGGTTGATCTGGCCTCATCACATGCGGAGCTTGTCTGCCAGGATATCTGGATGCTGTTCCTCGCAAAGATCGCGGCAAAAGCCTTCGGGAAGGTTCTGTCTCCTGTGGCAGCCTGAAAACCTGTGATAGCGGTTAGAAGCCTTGGCTTGAAGCCTGCTTTGAGGAATCAGAAAGTAAGTGTAACTGAAAAATCCAGAATTCAGGAACAGGGGAAGACGCTTTGACATGGTTGAGCATTGTCATCAAAGTTCGATTATGATAATATTATTAATGGAGTGAATATGCGGATTTACTTTGATGTTTGCGCGCTCAATCGGCCATTTGACGACCAGACTCAGGATAGAATACATCTTGAATCAGAGGCTGTTCTGGCTATTCTGAACAAGTTCGTGGAAAAGACAGAGTGGACATTAATAGGCAGCGAAGCTATTGAATACGAAATATCAAAAATACCGGATCCTTTAAAGAAGAATAAAGTCACGTTTTTATCTCAGTTCGCCAGAGAATGCATTCCAATATCAGAAGAAACAGTCGCGCGAGCAAGAAGAGTTCAAAAACTTGGATTTTCACCACTTGATTCACTCCACATCGCATGTGCTGAAAATGGAAATGCCCGGGTTTTTCTTACAACTGATGATAAATTAATACAGAAATCCAGACATCACAGAAAAAATCTGCATGTAACCATTGAGAATCCTCTAAAATGGCTGGTGGAGAAAACATATGAAAAAGAAAATCATGAGTCTTGACGAAATAAGGACGGCCGGCACGCAGGCTCTGTATGAAAGACTGGGCCCTGTCGGGATGGTGCGTTTTCTACAGCAGTTCGAGACAGGCTCCGGTGACTACACGGAAGAGAGAAGCCAGTGGCTCGCCTCTCTCACCTTTGATGAAATTGTCAAGGATATTAAAAGATAAATACACCCGGTAAAAAGCACAGATTTGATATCGACACAATTCAGCCATAATAGAAATCCTGAATCACACCAACCTCAAATCATTACAAGCCTGCAGCCCGGAGCTTTTACCTCATAACGCTGAAAGCGCGCCGCCATGCTCATCACGATAATTTCATACGATCGGAGTGTTCCGGCATCTGGAGATCAGGGAGCACTGATTTACCATAAACTCTTCATCAGTGTCATATCGTGCAATAATACTCTATTCTTCAAGCATTGGCCTGAAAGTATCAGTCAGAAGGCCGGGGATTATCTGTCATCTGTATCCTGAACACGGGCTGAAGCAGTATTTGCCGATGCCGGAGGATTCCTTTGCTCAAAAGGATTCTCGAACGTAAGCGTTCCGTCAGGAAGCTCAAAGATCATAGTGCCCCTGAATGAGTACACATTTGGTATGCCGAGTTCCCTGTTTTCCTGCTGCGCCTGTTTCACCGCCTTGTTCGCCAGCAATGCGATGTCGTTGAGAAAGTCGTCATTTTCCTCTTTCACCTACAGCTCCTTTTAGAAAAAGGCTGTATATTTCATCTTCCTGAATCGTTATTGTCCAATCCCAGCTATCTATCCCAATAAAATCCCAGCTGGATTTACCAGCAATTTTGATGGGATAAGGGCATTTTGTGGTTCCCACCGATGAAATTGAACGAAAGTTCTTGATTGGCAGCGATATC
>Ga0302252_1001424_pt1 | contig 13897 bp, 13 predicted proteins | sample AAG_RA_Leu_MG_FD_193511 | JGI IMG/M metagenome (GOLD analysis project Ga0302252, IMG submission 193511) | Enriched activated sludge microbial communities from anaerobic digester in WTTP, New Holstein, Wisconsin, United States - AAG_RA_Leu | ecosystem: Engineered > Bioreactor > Anaerobic >...
GTGAGATAGCATGGTTACGGAATCCATGGAGGTAAATGATGGGCAAAACACGGATTGAGTGGACGCAGGCAACGTGGAATCCAGTGACAGGGTGTTCTCCGATCTCTCCTGGGTGTGCGCATTGTTACGCAGCGCGGATGGCGAAGCGGCTAGCAGGGCGCGCAGGATATCCAGAAGCACCGGACGAGTTCAAAGTGACAGTGCACCCAGAGCGGCTAGAAGAGCCATTGCGGTGGAAGAAGCCACGCATGGTATTTGTGTGTAGCATGGGAGATCTATTCCATGAGTCACTCGCAATTGGGCACATAGAGCCGATCTTTGAGGTAATCAAGGCGACTCCGCAACATACGTATCAGATTCTTACTAAACGACCAGAGCGCATGGCGATTGCTCTGTCTGCGATTAGTTTTCACCTGAACGGGAATGCCCCGTTGCAGAATCTGTGGGTTGGCGTCACTGCTGAGAATCAAGAGCAAGCAGATCGGCGCGTCCCGGTGTTGTTGCAGATTGAAGCCGCAACACGGTTTGTCAGCGTTGAGCCTTGCTTATCTGAAATTGATTTGACAGAACTGCATCAACAAGGCATGCATCACGTGAATGCCCTAACTGGCAAAGTATGTATAGAAAAGCCTCAATACTGTACGGGATATGGTGCTTATTACGGAAACAAGTTGGATTGGATCATCTGCGGTGGTGAAACCGGCCCTGGAGCGCGTCCAATGCATCCACAATGGGTACGGTCATTACGTGATCAGTGCCAGACTGCCGACACGCCATTTTTCTTCAAGTCATGGGGCGATTGGTGTCCTAAAAGCCACACCGAGCTTTTCCCAACATTCGATAATTCTATGCGCTGGGGGATACTCACACGAGACGGCGAGTTTTACGAGAATACCACGCCGTGGAACGGGCGCAATGAAGTCTCTCCTGATTATGAGGCTACCGTGTACCGCATTGGCAAAAAAGCCGCTGGACGCCTGCTCGATGGGCGCACCTGGGATGAGTTTCCAAGAGATATGGTGGGGACATGCTAAAGGTTGGCGATCACGTGACTAGACCAGCAAACGGGTATCTCAACGTACCGGAGTTCTCCGGCGTCATTAAGCGTTTCTGGAGATTCGATGCGAATCGCATGATGGCACAAGTCTGTACCGGTGAGGAGGGAGTTGAGGATTGCATGTTGACGGATGTTTCAGGTCTCTACCCGACACCATGTGAACCTGGTGCTAATATGGCTCTCTCTGATAACCCTGGATTCACTCATGGCACCAGCGATGAATGATGAACAAAACAGAAGTCCCCCGACGTAGCGTCGGGGGACTTCTGGGCCGAGGTCACACCAGCGGGACAGGGCCAACTGGGGCTGAAACGCCACCTACTGCTCTGAACATGGTTTGTCTGCGGTAATGGCTGCAGTGAAGTCTGCGATGATTACCTTCCTCGGACATGGAGAATTATACATGGACATCAAAACTACACAACTTCGGACACGGGATATTGAGGCACTGGTGCGCCGGGTGAATGCGCTGCATTCTCGGTGGCGAGGATATACGCTGGTATACGATCCAGCAGAGACCGGCGAAGCGCAGGCGTGGCGCGACGGAACGATTGAATGTTTGCACAGATTGGTGAAACCATCTGTGCGCCCACACGCGATACTGACCCTGCTCGACATGATCGAGCGCATGTTTTATGAATGGGGGTTGTGTCTGGAGGTCCTGGAAGATACGGCGCGGGTACTGGAACGTAAAGAGGGCGGGCGGACGCTGCGCAATGAGAATGAGAGATTGGCGCGCGAGGCGCAGGCGCTGAAAGCCAAGATAGCGGAGCTGGAGAAGCAACTTGCGGCAGCACAGACTGAATGTGCGACCTGGCGCGAGCGCGCTCTGGCGACAGCGCCGACATCGGTGACCATTCCAGCGCAGACGGTGACCGTGCGCTCGAAGATCGACAAGGAGATTCTGCGCCTGATCGCCGTCACGGGGTTGGCGCGCAGCTGGCATGTGATTTCCAGGATCACGGCGATGGGATTGACCGAGCACGACAATGGTGTGCGCAACGCGCTGAAACGGCTGAAAGACACAGAACTATTGGAGGACTTCGTCTGGAATGGGAAACCACAGCAGTGGACACCACGTGCAGGCGGGGGGCGGCAATTGTTGCGCCTTACAGAGCGAGGGCGAACGTGGGCAGAGATGGCGTTCAAAATCGCGGCAGTTCCGTGCGAGCTGGATGAGCCGGTACAGAAACATAAAAGTACGGCACACGCGGTGGCGATCCTCGAAGCACGCGACCAGTTACAGGCTGTCGGCTACGGCGTCAACGATGCGCCAGACCCGCTGCTAGTACGCGCGGATGAGCGTTGGGGGCAACGCACAGAGCCGGATCTAGTGGCTATGGAAAACGGTGTTTTCTGGCCGGTTGAAGTGCAACTGGAGATAGATAGCCGTAACAATGAGAAGTGGGCGAAGAGCCTGAGCCTCGTGCCGCGGATGTTTCTGATCACAGTCAATGTGCAGACGTGTGAGAAGCAGGCTGAGATTCTGCGGCAGGCGGCACGCTGGCGCCGATTGCCACAAGGTGAGATCAGGCTAACGAGTTTGGAGGCCATGGATTCCGGAATCTGGCAGTGGCTTGTGATCCACTCATAATTCACCCCTGGATCGTGAATGAATATAGGTTCATCAGGAGGTAGGATGGCACAAATAAAGCGCCGCACGCAGTCTGTGATTAAGGTAGAGATTCTCACTGATCGTTACCAGAGCGGCGAGATAGTATTACGCCCGATCTACACGTATGCAGATGATAGTGAGGGGTATGGGGCAGCTCATCGCTGTACGCTTGGCAAAACTGCTGAGGACTCCGCTGCACAGGTGTGGGATTTTATGTTCGCGTGCCTCGCGGATATGCAAGAGGAGGCTCCGCATGTGGTGTTGCGCATGGAGCGTAATCCAGATGACGGGTGGTCTGGGATACTGGTGACGGCTCTAGCATTGGCTGCAGCGCATGAACTGGGAATCACGGTAGTGCAGACTGATGCGGCGCAGTTGCCGTTGTTCAACCTGGTGGCTTGAAATTGCGATGTTGATAGTGTATGATAATTGTGACACTGATGAGGTGTACCGATGGTGGTTATCGAGGATGGGGGGAACCGATTAGAGATTTCGGCGCGGCTGGCCGCAATGATCCGGCGTCTGTTGGAGGCGCAACGGATCATTGATGCTGCTACGAAAGGCCGCATCGAACTCAACTTCGCTGGCGACCGAGTGCGTAAGTCGGTAACGATCTGCGATGATTGATCCCATGTTGATTTTCTTTCTGCGAAGAAAATTCTGAGCAGGGTGGTGATAGTGGTCCCGATAGCGGCAGCTATGGAGAACCTGGGATAAGGGTACATCGGGATCACAAGCCGTAATCTCCCTACACGGTCATGGTGGTGGAAAGCCATCGAGGGTTAGCGTAATCAGCGCCCAGATAGCACATGCTATCTGGGCGTTTTTGTTTGGCAGACACAACTGCTAAGAATGAATTAGCGGAACTGTTGGAGGTGGACGATGCCAGAAGTCGTGTTGGGTCCCGAGTTGTTGGCCGCAATGGCCGGGGTGATTCTGAGCCTGGCGTTTTCTTACGTGCCAGGTGTGAAGACCTGGTACAAAGGGCTATCGGGCGAGTGGAAGAGGTTGATCATGGCGGGGCTGCTGTTGGTGACAGCGTTGGTGCTGTACGGTCTGGGCTGTGCCGCCGTGGTAAAGGGCGTGACGTGTTCGAGGGATGGTTTTGCGCAACTGGTGTGGATGTTCTTGGTAGCCCTCGTCAGCAACCAGAGCACGTATACCATCGCCGGCAGCCAGGAGCGGAACTGGCATGTGTACGACGAGGAAGATCTGCCGGAGATGTAGGCGGATGGAACTCGGCTTTGTAGCTACTATCGCTGGCGCTGCCGCAACACTGATGGCAGCGTTGGTCACGCTTTTCAAGGTACGCGATGAGCTGCTCAAGATTCGCGCCGAACGACACAAGATCGAAAGTGAACGTGAGCAGATTGAGACTTGCGCCTCTGACCAGATTACACGCACTGCGTTGTCGTTGATAGAGCCGCTGGAACAGCGGGTTGTAGTGTTGGAGGCAGAAAAAGCGCGTTTACAAGATGTCGTTGATAAGCAGGGCGAGAAGATCGCAGCACTGCAATGCGAAAACACCCAGTTGCAGCGCGATGTTGCTGCCGGACGTGATGAGAACACCCGGCTATCGAATGAAATCGGGAATTTACAACGCCAGAACGATGTATTGACGTCGTCATTGAACCTGCAGGGTGAGGAGATTTCCGAGCTGAAGACGGATAATGCACGGCTGCTCGAAGGTGTGGGGTTGCTAACACGCCAGGTAGAAGCGCTCGGGCAGAGGCCAGTGTATCAGGCAACTCAACCAATAAGGAAGCGGTGATGTCAATGAATCTGTTGTCCAACGGCAATTTCGAGGGCGGCTATCGCCCTCTTTGGGATGAAGGCACCCAGACCAAACCGCATCATACCGCCTACGTCTGCGAGGTGGACCGCACTGGCGGTCCAATCACCAAATACTACACCGTCGAACGCGGTGAAATTCATAATCCGGTGGGGTGGTGGGCCTGGTATGCGCACCAGCGCAACGATGATACGCTGGTTCCGTGGGATCCTGCCAACCGCATCGGCTGGAGTGAGCCGGAAATCCGCCTCACCGAAACCGTCCACCAGCGGCATCGCTCCGGCGCGACCGCTGCCTACACCTTCACCTGGCGGCGCATCCACGAAGGCGGTCTCTTCCAGCAGGTTACGGTGACGCCGGGCGCGCGCTTGCGCTTCACCGCATACACCCATGCCTGGATTGGTGATGATGCCCATCCGCCCACCTGGTCGCTCCCCGGCTATGGCGCTCTGGCCTGGCCAGCAGGCACACCCGGACTGAACGATGACCAGCGCAGTGTGACGCAGAGCGTCGGTATTGATCCTACTGGGGGAACCGACCCCTACGCACCCACTGTACTGTGGTCTCCAGGGTGGCACATATTTAACGCCTACCGCGCTGAGCCTCTCGCCGTTGAGGCAGTCGCTGCCGCTGATACCGTCACCGTCTTTCTGCGCTCCTCGACCCTTTGGCCCGTCGTGCATAACGATGTGGCCTGGGATGATTGCGAATTGACGGAGATCGAACCCGGAGTTGAGCCTCCGGATTCTGGGCGTGGCGCGCCACGCGAGCAGTACGCCAGAACATATTTGCTCATGCACAGTGGCGAGTCTCTCACGATGCGGCATGCGGCGATTGACGCGATGGAGTCGCTAGGTGTGTGGTGGACGCTGGGGCAAAGCGCTGACGATGCCGGCATTGGCGATCTGGATGTGCGTGAAGTCATCGCCGTGAATCCGGCGATGTGGGGCGACGATTTGCAGGCGTTCTTCGAAGCGCATTACCCCGGTGTGGTCTATCGCCCCGTCTATGCGGCTACGCCGGCAGATCTGCTGCCGGAGCTGCATTTTTTGATCTATGGTCCAGCGCAAACGTCACTAACTACTTTCTCGCAACGCAATCCGCGTTGGGCGTCAGAGCTCATGTTGCCCAGCACGCGCACAGTCGGTGGGTCAGGCTGCGCGATGGTGTCTGCGTGCATCATCGCGACACGAGTTGATCCCACGCTGACTCCGTTGGAATTAAATCGGAGGCTTTCAGCGAATGGCGGATATACAGCAGGGGGTCTGCTCTATTGGCGCAAGGTCGAGGAAGCCGTCCCAGGCTTGCGCTTTGTTGCCTATAACACCTGGAGAACCACGCCAAAACCTGACGCGGATATAACACTAGTCCGTGCAGTTCTGGAACGTGGGCCATGCGTCATCCAGATTGACCACATCCCTGGCGGCGATTTGGACACGCACTTCGTGGTTGGCATCCGCATGCTCGGTGATGATGATGTGGAGATCATTGACCCGTGGTATGGCGACACTACAACTCTCAAGACCCGTTACTGGCGCGGGAGTCTGCCCCAGAGTATTTTTGCGCTGGCAGAGTACAGCATCTCTGAGCCACCGCCGGTTGTGCCTCCTCCACCTGCGACTGGCCGACAACTGCTCAGCCTGCACTGTCAGAGCTTTGGTCATGCTGAAAAGGAGTTCTTCCGACTGGCGCGGCCCGCAGTAGGTAAGGTGTTTGATGTTGGCACCGCGATTGAAATCAAGAAAGTCAGCGCGGAGACGCTGATTGTCTATCGGCACCACCTGGAGGAGCACGACATTTGCGCTGTGGTAGATGATCCGGTATGGGGGATTGACTGGTTTATAGACCAGTTCCCGCATGACGTCTTGGGAGCAGTAGGTAGCGGCATCATAGATTATATTGAGGTGCCTACCAACGAGGCTAACCAGTGGCGACCCACGGCACAGTGGGCAGCGGCAGAGTTGCGCTTTGTGGAGCGCCTAAAGGCGCGTATTCCGGGTGCGCGTTCGCTAACGCTGACGGCGAGCGTGGGTAATCCAGCGAACGAGGGTGATTATGCCTTGCTGATTCCGCTGGCGCGTGCGACTGCCGCCGCCGGTGGAGCCGGCGGCTATCACGGCTACAAGCCGATTCAGCAGGGGCAGCGTTTCGACGATCACGCCAAGTGGCATGAATGCCGGCACGAGGGTATGGATGCAGTTTTCCGCGCCGCTGGCATTCAGTTGGATTGGATATTGACCGAGGTGGGCGCCTGTGGCGGGCAAATGCAAGGTGTCCCTGGTGATCAGCACTTTGCTTTCGATTCGTTTGCGGGGTGGCGTGCGCCATCATGTTTTAACGGCGATTGGCCTGCATATCGTGAGATGTTGCGCTGGTATGAGAATCGCTTGCGAACTGGTTCTGCGCGAGTCTTAGGAGCCACGATTTTCACAACTTGCACCTGGCAGTGGCAGGACTTCCACCTCGACGAGAACCAATTGCGCGAGTTGGTGTGGTGAGAGATGTTGCGTTCCGTGTGGTTCCAGTTTGTAGCAACGGTTTGTCACATCTGGTTGTGGGTGCTGCACACGGCGTATGACGGTTACTGCAGGCGTCAGTGGCGACAAGGGCGTGCTGCGCTGAGCTTCCAGCTCTGGCGCCGCTGGGGGCGGTAGGCGATGCCACGCGCAAAGCCATTTACATGCAAACGGTGTGGACGGCAATATACCGGAGGACGGTGTCCGGTATGTCATCCGCAGAAGACTAAGGCGCGTGGGCGTCATCGAAGCAGCGGTAGAACGACAAAGCGTAGCCGAGTTACAGAAGTGTTGGGACGTGGCGCACTGGCAGTGAATACGGATGCCTTCGATGGGGCGGTTGCTCGCGGCGTGGCAACTGCGATGAGGGGAGGTGATCCAGACGATGCGAGGTCCGCAAGCCGAAGCGGGTCATCCTGCACGAAGCAGGAGAGAGCGCTGGAGAGCGCGCCGGTTTAGCCGACGGCAAATCAAACGCGAAAAGAAACGGAAGGCCATTGCTGCTAACCGTTTCTTAGCAGCACGGAGTTGCTGAGGATTATGCGGAAGGTTCTGGTGTTTTTGTCGGATATGCATAGCGGCCATGTACTGGGGCTATTGAATCCGGCAACGGTACTTCACGATGAGGATCAGAGTACGGGCGACATTGTAGCGTATTCGCCCAGATTGACGACAACACAAGAATACTTGTGGGCACTTTACCAACTGTATCTCGATGAGATCGCGCGAATTGCTGCAGGCGCGCCGATTCAGATTTATTTCGATGGTGATGTCACCCAGGGGAATGCATTCCACGAGCAGCTGGTGACCACCCAACTCGCCGGGCAGTTACTCATCGCGGCAGCCAATCTGCGACCGTTAGTCGGCCTGCCAGGGGTGCAGGCTGTGCGTTTCGCCAGCGGCACGGGCGTGCATGTGTTCAAAGAGGGTTCTGCACCGGTGTTGGTCAAGGCGCAGTTGGAGGCGGAGTTCCCAGCCATTGATTTCAAGGTGATGCAACACGGACTGGTAGACATCGACGGCTTCCTGGTTGATTATGCGCACCATGGTCCATCCAGCGGTATCCGTATGTGGACAGAAGGCAATCAGCTGCGGTACTACTTGAAAAGCTTGATGCTAGAAGAGATCGTGCATGGCAAAGTCCCACCGCGTTTCGTATTCCGGGCGCACTTTCATGAGTATGTGCGTGAGACGGTGCGGGTGAAGGGCAAAGTGGAGTATGAGGCTGACATTGTGTTGTTGCCCAGCTGGTGTGGTATGGGTGAGCATGGGCGCAAGGCGACCGGTTCAAAACTGCGTTTGTCGAACGGTCTGATCGTGTTAGTGGTCGAAGATGGCAAGTTAGTGGATTACATTCCACTTGTGGAGCAGGTTGATTTGCGGACGAAGGAACGTTTGTGATGGATGAGATACGGCGACGGATTTTGGCGGAGCTGGAGCAGTTCACTCAGCGACCAATATTGGCTCAGGATGAAATCACAGCGGCGGATTATGCGGCGCAGTTTGGATGCAGACATCAGTTAGCTGCACAACGGCTCGTCCAGATGGTGGACGAGGGGCGGATGACCGTGCGCAAAGGTATCTATGATCCGCGCTGCGGCAGAGTGGTCAACGGGTACAAATTCGCGGACGGTGTTCCTTCGCGTAGCGACGGCGCGCAGCGGCATGATGAAGACGCCTAGAAGAGCGTAAATTGACGAGGGTAATGTGGGGGTATTGATTTCATGGGCGAGTGCGGAGCTAGAGGCAGTGCTGGCTAAGTTGTCAGCCCAGCAAGCCGCCGGTGTGCAGCGGATCATTGAGGCGGAACTGGCGGGCCGGTCGCTGAGCTCGTTGTTGGATTGCAGTGGTCAAATCTGCACGTCAACAACCTACTACGGTCACAAATCGAAGAACGGTCGCGACCGACCGGGTTGGAATGCAAAGCCGGAGTTCCGGCAGGCGTTGACTCTGGCGCGAAGAGATTATCGCGCATGGATGTTGGAGCATGGCACGAGCGAGGCGTTGCAGGTGCTGGCCAGCACAGCACCCAGTGCCGCCAGAGCATTGAAGCACCAGGTCGAGGGCGACGCGGATGCGGTTAGCGCACTATGCCGGTTACTGCAATCTGAGCGGGTTGAAGACCGGCTGAATGCAGCAAGTGGTTTGCTCAGTGTGGGCCTGCCAGCAGTGACGCCAGCGGTGATTCAAGCGCTGGAAGCTGAAAAGGATGAGGCTGTGCGCACGGCACTGATTACGGTGCTGGGTCGCATTGCTGGATACACGGATGCCGATCGTCGTCTGGCTGCAGCAGCGGTGTTGGATCGCGCTGATGTGAAGACGGCGGCGAAACAAGCACGAGAGATAGATCAGGATGAACTCGACCGCGAGATTGAGCGCCGATTGGCGCAGCTGGCCTCCGGAAGCGAAACAGCGTTTGCTGATGCGCTTGCGAGCGCTGGAGGAGACCCCGGCTAAGCAGTTTGTGCGTTATCAGGATGCTCCCGCAGAGTTTATCGAGGAGCACCTGGGTTGTACCTTAACAGAGCCTCAGAAGTTAGTTTGTGAAGCAGTACGCGACTATCCGGTGACGGTAGTGCAATCGGCGAATGCTGTGGGCAAAACGCACGCGGCAGCCGGTGTGGCGTTGTGGTTTCTGCGGGCGTTTCCGTTGAGCAAAGTGATCGCTGCAGCGGCTCCACCCCTCGAGAACCTGGAGCGGTTGCTCTGGGGTGAGATCGAAGGGCGTCTCAATCAGACCGCAAGTTTCAAGGATGCCGCGGCAGGTTATTTGCGTGTGGAGTTGGGACCGGAGTGGTGGCTGGTGGGACGCGCGATTCCGAGTAGCGGGACGCCGGCTCAACGGGAAGCGAAGTTCAGCGGGTTGCATGCGCCCTATCTGCTCTTCATTGTGGATGAAGGCGATGCGGTGCCGGATGAGGTGTACCGGGGCATTGAGTCGTGTTTATCTGGGGGCCACGGGCGCTTGTTGGTGATGTTCAACCCGCGTGCGGCACAAGGTCCCGTGTACCACATGATTCAGAGCGGGCAGGCCCATGTGGTGACACTCGATGCGTTTAGCCACCCGAATGTGATTACCGGCGCCGATGTGATTCCAGGTGCGGTGACACGCGAAGCGACGGTGTTGCGGTTGAGCGAGTGGAGTCGCCCCGCTGTAGCGGGTGAAACACCGCGGCCTGGCGATGTGGAGTGGTTGCAGGTACCCGAGTTCCTGGAGAATGCCACAGCAACGCGCAAAGATGGCACACTGACCCCGCCGTTGGTTGGCGGGCAATGGCGCAAGGTTACGAATCCGGCGTTGAGCTATATGGTGCTGGCGCGATTCCCCGGTCAGGCGGAGAACCAGTTGATCAACCGGGCCTGGGTAGAAGCGGCACAGCAACGGTGGCGTGTATGGCAGCAGAACCATGGCGACAAATCGCCTCAGGGTATCCGGCCGATTCACGGGCAGGATGTGGCGGAGTTCGGTGTTGATCGCAATGTGGCATGTTTCCGCTATGGCGGCTGGGTAGCGCCCTTTGAGGTGTGGAACGGGGTGGATGTGCTGGTCACGAGTGACCGGGCGGCAGACCTGGCCCGCGAGCGCAATGCGCTGCGTTCGATGGTGGATGCGACCGGCATCGGCGCCGGTGTAGCTCCGGGCATGATTCGGCGCTGGATGTCCAATCCTCAGGCGTATGAAGGCATGGCGCTGGCGATACATGTGGGAGGCGCACCAACGCAGACGGTAGAGGAGGGGGCGTTTGGCACGTTGCGGGATCAGTTGTGGTGGCGCTGCAGAGAATGGCTGCGCACGGATGCTGCGGCGATGTTGCCGCCGGATGAGGCTCTAGTAGATGAGTTGTGCGCTCCGATGTACCAGGTGCAGAACGGGAAGATCAAGGTGACGAGTAAGGATGTGCTGAAGGAATCGCTCAGGCGGTCACCAGACCTGGCAGATGCGCTATGTCTGACGTTCGCACCGGAGAGTACGGTCGGGATACGGAAATTGTAGCGCTGCTAAGAAAGCGTTAGCAGAACTGTTACGGTCAGGAGTCATTATGCGGGTGATGGACAATCTGCGGCTGTGGGCCGCAATGACGTTGATGAAGGCGACGCGGGTGGCGGTGTTTCCGAATTGGATGCGGCACTCGTTCATGGATATTGCCTTCCAGACGTTGGTCACCGATGGTTATAAGAAGAATTCGGCGGTGTTCGCCTGTGTGCAGGCGCTGGCGTTTGGGTTCTCTGAACCGCGGTTGCGGGTGTACAACGATGGCTCGCCGGATGAGCTGCACCCGTTAGCGAAGTTGCTACATCGTCCCAATCCGGATATGGGTTTGAAGTCGCTGCTGCAATACACGATGACGTATCTCGCCATCGGGGGGAATTGCTATTGGTTGAAGGTCGTCAATCGCCGTAATGAGGTGGTGGAACTGTGGCCTCTGCACGACGGGCAGATGACGCCAGTTGCCGGCGGCAGTCGTTTGATCGGCTATTACGAGCTGTACGACGGCGAGGGCGTGAAGATGGACGAAATCCCGCGGGAGCGGGTGATTCACTTCAAGTGGGCGGTGGACCCGCTGCAGCCCTGGCGCGGATTGGCACCGTTGGTGTCAGTGGCGCGCGAGACTGATCTCGACAGCGAGATGACGGATTACACGTTTGCGCTGCTGAAGAACAATGCCGTACCGCCGCTGGCGCTGATCGCGCCGGCGAATGTAATCCTGCAAGATTATCAGATGCGGCGCATGAAGCAAGAATGGGTCGAGCAATACGGCGGAGATAATCGCGGGAAACCTGCCATTCTGGAAGGCGGGGTGGATATCAAGCAGCTGAGTTTCGACATCAACAAACTGGCTGCAGAAGCGATGCGCAATATCCCGGAGAGCCGGATTTGTGCGGCGTTCAAGGTTCCCCCGACCGTGGCGCTGCTGTATGTGGGCTTGCAGCACATGACCTATGACAACGTGCAGGGGATGCTACGTTATTTCACGGAGCAAACATTGATTCCCATGTGGGATCGTTTTGACGATACGATCACGCACGGTCTGCGCGATGATTTTGGCCTTGAGGATAACGTCGAAGTGCAGTTTGATACGCGCGCTGTGGTGGCGCTGCAGGGACGACGGCTAGAGCTGGGCGATTTTGTGGATCGCGCGGTGCGCGGTGGGTATATGACCCGCAATGAGGCACGCGCGGAATTGGGGTTAGCGGAAACTGCTGACGGGGATGTGTTCCTCGTGGGGTTTAGCACGATTACGGAACCGGCATTGATGGCGGGGTCTGGTAAAGCCTCGCTAGATTCACGAGAAGAGGCTAAGGCGATCAAGGCAGAGACAACACAAGAGGCGCGGCGCCAGCGCGCGCTACAGGTTGGACGGATCTTGCAGAGCATTCGCAAAGGCGCCGAGTTGCAGATGGCAGCAGAGGTTGAGCGTTTCTTCCATGACCTGGCGTCGCGGGTGATGGAGCGGGCCAGAGCATTGACGGAAGCGGGTGTGCGTGCCTCCGTGTTGGAATGGAAGCTCGCCGGATGGGAACCAGGGCAATTTGACCCAACTACTGTGTGTGGGTTGGAGGCACTGTCTTCCAAGGCGCAACAGTTGACGCTACCGGGGCTGTTCGACGACGCCGATTTTGGCGATTTGCTGCATGTGTTCACGTTCTGGTCGTATGAGATATTGGCGGAATCGTGGGACACCTGGAATTATGCTCTCGATACGACATTGAGTTTCAACCGCAACGATCCGGCGGTGGTGGCGTTGGTACAGACGTTGGGTGAGCGGATCACATTGATCAGTGATACCACGCGCAATGGGGTACGGGAGTTGCTATCCGAAGGTTATCAGCGCGGCTGGAGCATTGATCATATTGTGAGCGGCGATCCGGAGGCCGGGATTCCAGGCCTGCGGGATACCGTTAGCGGGCTGACATATCGGAACCCGCAGGGACGCCTGATACACATTACTGCGGAGCAGCGGGCGCGAATGATCGCCCGCACAGAGTTGGGAACGGCGCAGAATCGCACGACGTACACACGCTATGTCAATGCGGGTGTGGAGCGGGTGTTGGTGCTGGATGATGGTTTCGAGAACTCGCACGAGTTTTGTCGGGCGATTAATGGCAAGGTAGTGCCGATAAGTTGGGCGAAGGGGCATGCGCTCTGCCACCCCAACTGTGTCAGGGCATTTGCACCAGAGTTCGATGCGCTGGTGGACGAAGGCGCGATTGCGGCAGCGGAGGCTGCGGGAAAGTGCCCGTTTGGCTAGAAGTCAGTATTGGTTTTGAGGAGCCCAGAGACTCCATAGGCAGACAGAAATAGCGGTTAAGGACACTTAACGGAGGTGTGAAGTGGCAGAAACAGAGGTTATGGAATACAAGGCAGCAGCCTCGCAGTTCAAGGCTGATGGCGACCAGGGGATTTACGAAGGGCATTTCAGCGTCTTCGACAACGTTGACGATGGGATGGATGTGATTCACCCCGGTGCGTTTGCGGAGACACTGGTCAAGCGGGCGGGTCGAATCAAGGTCTTCTACGCGCACGATTGGGATAAATTGATCGGACCGACACCGGATATGCTGGTTGAAGATGAGACGGGCTTGTATGCGAAGGGTCGACTCTCACTGGGCACCTTCTGGGGGCGCGAGGTATGGGAGTTGATGAGGGATAGCGCGCTCACAGAGGGCAGTATCGGTTACCGGGCGAAAGACTATGACTACGCCGAGAACGGGATCCGGCATCTGAAGCGCGTGGACCTATACGAGATCAGTCCGGTTCCGTTGGGAATGAACCCGCTTACCGAGTTGCGGGCGGTGAAAACGGTGCTGGGCTTCGAGCCAGAGGCACGTGCTATTGCGCTCAGTGAGAGTGTGAAGGCGCTGGTGGCGTTGGTCGAGGAATTGAAGGCCGGGCGTTTGTTGGTGACGGCGACACC
>Ga0302252_1001425_pt1 | contig 13894 bp, 11 predicted proteins | sample AAG_RA_Leu_MG_FD_193511 | JGI IMG/M metagenome (GOLD analysis project Ga0302252, IMG submission 193511) | Enriched activated sludge microbial communities from anaerobic digester in WTTP, New Holstein, Wisconsin, United States - AAG_RA_Leu | ecosystem: Engineered > Bioreactor > Anaerobic >...
CCCGGTCGCGGCTGAAGTTCACCATGTAGATCTCACCGTTCGCGTCGTGGCACCGCAGGGTCGCGGAGAAGGCGTCCTTCCCGAGATCGTGGACCACGGTACCGCCGTGTGCCGTGCTGACCGCAGCGGCTGCAAGGATCGCAGTCACACCGGCATTGAACTTTGCCAGGGTGTCGAACTTGTGGCTGCCAGTCCCGACGGACTTGGCTTCGGTGTCCTGATAGACGAACTTCGCGGTGTACGCCTCCTTGGTCTTCTCGACCGGGGGGTGGCTCTCACCGGCAGTCATATACGCTACACACTCAAAGGGATTGTCGGTGATAACCGACTGGACGATCGTGTTGAACGTCGCAACATCCGCAATGGGTTCGGCAAGGGTGCGGGTTGCACTCTTGACATTTGCACTCTGTACGAAATCTGCCATACTTCACTCCCGCCCTTGGGCCCTTGGGCTGAACAGTACTCTATTAGACGGGGGGCTTAGCCTTTGCTGAAGGAAAAAATCTAAAACTTAAGATACGAGTTTATGAAATTTCTAGAACGTTATCACTCTTCATCGAAAAGAATTGCAATATTGTGCACACGCTGGGTGTCAGACGGGTGATACTCAATAAAGGCAATTATCAATCTTGCATACAATTTCTCGCGATCAAACATATGCGGCAGTTTCTCTAATGTCTCTTTTACTACTCTTGATGGCTTTTTAATTCCAAATTTATCCCGTAATATTTCTGCCGCGAACTCATCGCTACCATACTCATCCCAGAAAAATGGTTCCGTCAATATCCGGATAGAAGTGAAGAGCACAAAGAGCAGGAAACATAACGTCAGAATTAGAAGAACTACCGAATCGCTTTTTGACCAAATAAAAACTAATAGAGGGACCAATCCCAATGCAATCAAAACTAATATTGACGGTATTCCATATTGCCCCCGTGTTAAATGGCCTTCTTCATGCAATAGAGAGAACCGGATTTCATCATCGGTAAATCCAGTAAGGGAAGGATTGTATAAGATTGTATTTGATGAGTAAACATTCGCCTTGAAGGTTCCTTCCTTCATTGGTTTTAATTCACGTCGGGCAGCTATCACGTTTTGGCTTTTTAATTCGTGAAAAATTTTGATAATCCGCTGCTCATCGTTCTGGTCCATCCTTTATCCCTCAAAATTATTCAAACTTCAATTTTGGTAATTTTTCGACGATATCCACGGTTTGAACACTGACATTGATAATGCTGAGGAGTAAATCCAGGATATACCGGGGATTGCCCGTCGCTTTTGACCAATCGTTTGGATCATTTTTAATTCGAGTATCCGGGTGAATCTGAGTCTGCTGATATCGTTCCATGATCCATTCGATGGCACTCTTCCCATTGATAATATACCGATATGCTTTATCAGGGATATTGGAGATCGTGATTTTGGAATTATAAATGATAGTATCTTTCTGGTCTTTTTTGGGGAATCGCATCTTTTGAACCTTGAAATTTTCACTGTCAGCGCCCGAGACAATCACTCCAGAATAGGGAGGGGTGGACTCATAATTCAAGTGCAGTTCCGCTAGTTTTCGGCCAGCTGCGCTAAACTTACGGAAATCCTGAATATTTTCAACCAATGGGATACGGGGTAACATCTTCTTCAGGTCGTTCGAGTATGCGGTCCGATATTCAGGACTATGCAGAATTCCATAAACGTAGTAGAAGATATCCTCTTTAGTCACCCGGGCATCTTTTCCGAATCGGGTCTCTGCGGATTGGAGGATGAAATCGCTGATCCCATCTTGTTGGCGATAGTTGAGAGATGGTTCACCATCATCAACAGCGAACTGGGTCTGATTCGAATTCACATTTCGTTTCTTTCGGTCGCTGGCCGGTTCATAATAATATAAGGGAAAACATTGTGATTTTCCCACAAATTCTAAATCAGGAATTATGTTAGTGATCAAGGTGCTGAATTCTTTAGTAACTCCAACTCCAGATACGCAAATCACGAGGTTCTCATGGGCCGGTGTGGGAAATAATTTGGGAATCTGATAAACCATGTTATTCATTTGACGATTGAAATAGAGGTATTGTTTGAAAAATGGTCGATATACGCTTAATCGAACTGATTGCGGATCAAACTCATATTTTTTAAGGTTGGCGATATCCCATTTTTGTTGCCTGTCCCAGCTGAATTTGGTCGAATCGTACGTGATGAAATCGTTAGCATCTAGACGTGGATTTTGGGTTTTGGCAGATGCGTATCCATCAACCTGATCATTGTAGAATATGATCGAATCGTTTATTTTTTTGATAAGATCACCACGGTTAGAGTTATAACACCAAGAGTCTCGATTTGTTTTTACACCGTTTGAATACACCAATCCAAAATACGATGTATCAGCTTTTGCTCCCATTTTATCACCGATAGGAGTGTATTCGCCAAATACAGCATTTCTCAGATTGATCCAGTCGCCTTCTTTATTCGGGTGAATGAGTTTCCAATCAATATCCGGGTTAGATACCGATCCAAATTTTTTGATACGGGATAATTTCTCTTCCCTTCGAAGATAATCTCCAATATCGTGATAGGAAATAACTGCCTTCTTCTCTTTTGCCCGGGGATTTTTCACAAGAAGGGTGATAGCCACTTGGGCACGTGACCCGGAACCAAATATTTTCCCTCCTTCTTTTTTGCTCACTTCACCACTTGTTCGCTGATTTCCCCTTAAATTAAAAACATAGATCCTGTTGAACTCGGTCTCCAGGGATTTCCTGAACCCATCCATGGCATTACCGTCAATCCACCCACCGTTTGAAACAAAACAGATGATACCGCCCGTGGTATCTAAACGATCAGATGACCACCGGAACGCTTTGATATACGAATCATAGAGCGAATTTTTATTGGTAGCTGTTGACATTCTAGCATAGGTCTCCCCAATTTTCTTTTCGAGTTTGGGATATGACCGGTTCTGAGCGTTATCGTTTGCTGAGGTCTGACCTGCGGAATACGGAGGATTACCGATAATAACGGTGATTGGTTTCTTTCTCTGTTTGTTGACTTGTTCACTATTTTGAGGGAAAAATTCCGAAAGGAGATATTCTCCTTCTTTAGCTTCCCCTAGTTGGAACGTGTCAGTGAGACAAATCCCGGGGAATGATTGGTAATCCCGCTTGGTGCGAACGACATCATGATAGGCATTTTCGATATTGACCGCGGCGATGTAGTAGGCCAGTAATACAATTTCGTTGGCATGAATCTCTGAAGTATATTTACGGTCGATATCCTTTGGTTTTAAGAGTCCACTCTGAAGCAGTCGCGTGACAAATGTTCCAGTGCCAGTAAATGGATCGAGGATATGGACATTTTCATCCGTCAGACTTCGTTTAAATTCTGTTTTTAAAACGTCCTCAACAGAACGTATTATGAAATCCACAACTTCTACCGGAGTATAGACAATTCCCAACTGATCTGCCATCTTGGGGAACGCGATTTTGAAGAATTTTTCGTACAATTCGGTAATAACACGTTGCCGACCTTCGGAATTATCAATATCAGCCACTCTTTTCTTAACCGACTGATAAAAAGGTTCGAGAGTCTGAGTATCCTTGTCGAGGGCATGGGCTTCCAAAAGATCAATCATCTTCTGCATTGACTGTGAAATTGGATTGTTATCGGCGAAGGAATAATTTTCAAAAAGGGCATCAAAAACAGGTTTTGTTATCATATGCTGCGATAACATCTCGATAGCTTCGTCTCTTGAGATCCCCGGGTGAATGTTGTCACGAAGCCCCAACAGAAACTCTTCGAACGTGTCTTTAACATCTGGATCCTCGACAAGAGTGTTTAACCGCCCGATTTGTTTGCCTGCAATATCAACGACACTTTTTGCCCATTGGTCTAAATATCCCCTGTCTCCGACTTTATTAACCATCCTGGCAAAAACAACACTTTGTAACTCTTCAAATTGTATTTTCAACTGGGTTTGTATTGTTCGATCAAATTCACTATCCCCACGAATTGATACCGGATCTCCATTTTTATCGAAAATCGTGTCCGGTCTTCCAACCAAAATATTGACGGGCTTTTTCTTGTTAAATTCAATCTTATTTATCGTGGCGTTGAACCGATCATCATGTGCCCTGAGTGCGTTTAAGACGGTCCAGACAACTTTGTATCGGGTATTATCGTTTAATGCCTCTTCTGGGGGGATTCCGCTTGGAATTACAACTGGAATAATGATATATCCATATTTTTTCCCTTCGGAAAGCCGCATAACCCGACCGACTGACTGTACAACGTCAATCTGAGAGTTACGTGCAGCTAAAAACATTACAGCATCGAGAGACGGAACATCAACACCCTCACTCAAACAACGAACATTGGTGAGAATCCGACATTCATCACTTTCTTTTTTTAACCACCCAAGCAGGTTGTCGCGGGCGGTTGCATTCATTGTTCCATCGATATGCCGGGCAGTTACATCGAGGATTAAATCCCGTTTTTCTTCCGGTAGATCTGTGATATATTTCTCTGAAACTTCATTGAAATAATTTGAAATTTCTTTACTTACACTGATTTTTTGACAAAACGCAACAGCCCTCTTCATTGGCAGGGGGTCGGTTTCTTTTATAATTCCCTCGTCCCCGATAATTTGTTTGGATAACGCGTTGATGCAGCCGATTAATTTGGATGCATCATCTGCATTTATCGTATGTTCCTCGTCAGATACCATTTGCTGTACTGATGGGGAGATATCCTGATCGTTTAAGGTGAGGACTAACACTTTGTAATCGGCAAGTAACCCTTCTTCGACGGCCTGACCAAATCCGAGGCGATGAATTTCATTTCCGTATAGATTTTCATTATCCATCGAGCAAAGAACCGCTTCATTAATATCAGCTTTGCTTTTACTGTCATCGCTGAAAATCCTTGGAGTTGCGGTCATGTAAAGACGTTTTTTCGCCCTTAAAAAATCATTATCATGAACCTTGACAAATGCCGATTCGTCCTCACCAGCTAAAGTAACACCAGTCGTGCGGTGTGCTTCATCACAAACAATAAGATCAAATAAAATATCGAGTTTCTTTTGAGCTTTTGAAATTACATCGATGCTTTGATATGTTGAAAATACGACGGTAAGTCCGTGATTACCATGTTTTTCAATATGTTTAAACTGTTTTAAAATATTTTCAACACTCGTGCTTGCAGGCAAAGCCAAGTTGATTATACTCGTGGTATCAACGTCGTCAGCATTTCCTTTCTTTTTCGAGACTTCAGTATCTGAACAGATACAAATGGCATCAATAGGATTTTCAGCGTCGTAAAACCATTCTGTTAAGGTCTGTCCCATCAATCCTATGGAGGGTACTAAAACAAGAATCAGCCCTTTCCCTATGGTCTCTTTCTCTGCAATCTTTAAGGCGGTAAAGGTTTTTCCAGTCCCACACGCCATGATGAGCTTCCCTCTGTCAGCTCTCTTGAAATGATCATGGACTTTATCGATCGCTTCTTTCTGATGAGGTCTGATAGTCTTTTTAGCAATTCTTGCCCCGGTGCCGAAGGCTCCTTTGTCAAGTGTTTCCCAATTCACAGGGGCAGATTCCAAATCGAAGAGATTAATTCGAGAGACGGGAGGAACCTGATTGTGCAGCGCTTCTTCTGCGTTTTGACCCCATTTATTTGTTGTAGAAATCCAAAGGCGATGGGAAAATCTTGATTTTTGACTTTTTTCAGTAGAAAATTCCCGGCCCGAAGTTGCTAAAAAAGAATCCACATCTTTTTTATCAATCTGGGCATCTTCCAGGTAGCATTTGCATTGAATTGCCCAATATTCATTATCCTTGGTTAACGCGACTAAGTCAATCCCGACATCGGACTTCCCAAATTGATTTTTGAATGGAAATTCATTCCATATCCAGACGCTCACAAAAAAATTTTCATATATCGGGCTTGTTAACAAATATCCCCGCATTAATCGCTCAAACCGAGTACCTTTATCTTTTTCCGTAAAGGACAATTCGCGATGTTTGTCAAGGATAGTTTGGAAGTTCATGCCAATCGAGTTCCTCGTATAAAGTAACCTTGTTCATCAACGTATTTATGACCAAAGCTTTGAGAGCGGAGTTTCAGTTACAAATCAATGCTAATTATTCGGCACAACCCACACCGCTCCAATCCCGGCAAACGCTTTCTCGAACCGTTCCGGCCTTTCCCCAACATAAAACAGCGCCGGTGAGAACGTCGGTCCTGACTCATTTCCTGCCGGCCCTACAAATCGGATACGGACCGAAGGAAAGCACACCCGGCACGAGATCGCTATCAGCGTCTTCCATGCCGAGGTCTCGGTCGCCGACTTCCACAGCACGATTGCTTCCGTGGTCCGGCCAGCAGACCGCTCCAAGTATAATTTTGAAAACCACCGCTCCACGCTCGGCCCGAACGGGGGATTTAAGAAGACCCGTCCCTCCCACGGCTGCACAAGCCCGTTCTCCCGAGCTGAGTAGTGCCTCGCTGCCGGCACGTTCGGGATCTCCCGGCTGTTGCTGGCCGGGTCCAGATCGATCGCGCCCAGGCACGCAATCACCGCATCGAGGATATACTGAGGCGTGTAGTGCTCGGTACTCTCGTGGGAGAGCAGGGCACGGGGAACGGTCATGCCCGCACCAAAAGATTCTGATAGATCATTTTAATTGAAAAAATCTTTAAGATCTGTTGTTTTTAGGCATTGCTGAAAGGGATCTAAATAAAAAAAGGCAAGGGTGTTTCATTTATTAAAACAAATAACGCATCCATCTGGAAATGTCCCTTTCTTTTTTCGATCTGTTGTAACTGAAAGTCTCCCATCATTTTCTAAAATCTTCAGGCTACCTTTCCACAGATATGGAAATGCCGTTTCTTCAATGCAATAATCCTCTAATTGTTGTAATAAAAGTGTGTGCCCTGCAAATCGGTTATAGAGTGTATCAGCCTGATCTCTGAATTTTGTTTCTTCATAGGATATTAAAAATCTTTGACCTGCATCTGTCGTATCAGCGAAACGGAACGAGCCTCTTTGATCAACACTCCACATCGCACTTTTCATTTGTCTAAAACCCGCTTTGTGATTGGTAGCAAAAAAAAGGTGATAGGATACTCTGCCCAAATTATCAATCATTTCAAAAGATCGGACATATTTTGCGGAGGTTTTCAGTTGGGAGGAATAGAGTGCAATCAATTGTCGATTTCGCTCTTCTTTATCTTTGATGTCTCTAATTTTACGCCATTCTGTAGTCCCGAACAATGCGTCGAAAGTCTCTTCCCTGTTATCCTCTGTCTCTAAAAACCGGTTTATTGAATTATAAGCAAAATTGATGAACACTTCACAGCTACGGAATCCAAGAATCCTTTGGATCAAATAAAAAGGTAATCCGCTATATCCGAAAGGATCGATAAATGCAAATGTCGGAGCTAATCTTTTCTCCTCTTTATCAAGAGCCGCTAAAAGTGAATCCATTGCTGTTTTGAAATCGACGGAATATATTCCGACTTTAACGGATTCCGGTAACTCGGGAAACCGTTCTTTTATGGTTTCGCCAAGTATTTTTGATCTTTCTGCATCTTTCTCAACGAATATGAAAACAAATTCTTTTGGAGGTTTGCATAAATCATGTGAATGTTCGAGAAGACACCTAAGGGCAATTATTGGAGAACCATCCTCCCCTTTTACATATACACCAGGACCGGCAAAACCATCAATATAGACAAGTCGATTTTGGCGAGATGAGAGAATGGGATACCAAGCGTTTAGATATGCTTCTAAAATTCGATGTTTCGCATCAGTATGAGGCTCTTTAACCCAGGTTGCGAGATCTGCCATCAGATCATCCTTTGCATTTTACATTCATTTGATTTTGGGAATAGTTTTCTAAATCCTTTTTTATGTAATACTCATTTCCATGCTCTTTGAGTTTTGAAATTACATCGTTTCTAAAGACGGCCCAATTAACGTTATTTTGTTGAGGATTATAATTGAGTTTCCCAACTTTAAACAAGTCAACGAATTGATGTGTCAAGTCAATAAATCTCAGAGCGTCTTCCGGGAACCATACCGGTTCCAAAGAAACGTACGTGCGAATGCCCAATTTATGAGCTTTTTTAAGAGCGTCAATTCTTTCTTTAATTGGGGCCGCACCCGGCTCAATCTTTTCTCTCATAGTCTCTTCGATAAAAACCAGCGTCGTTCCGTATTCACTTAATTCTTTATTTTTTGACAGCAGATCAAAATCACGTTCTGACCGTTTTCCACCTTTTGTTAAAATCGACACTCGAAGATTATGCTGATGGAGAATTTTGATTGCATCCCGTGTGAGTTGATATTTGACATCCAATGATTGATACGGATCAGTGGTAAATGATAGTAATATTGGTCTTTTTTCATTTCGCTGCTCAAGTTCTTCCGCATCAGCTAAAAATTTATTTAAAACGCCTTCCCTCGGCTTGGACAGGCAAAATGTATCTCTTTTTTTTCGTGTAGCTAAAGGAGCGTAGCAATAAGAACATGCATGATCGCAGCCGCTATACAGATTTGCAGCTAATTCGGAATACTCCTTTGCTCTTCCACGAGGTTCGTAAACAATTGTTGTCATTTTTCTTTTTGTTAAACAATCGCCATACGACTGAATTATCCTTTCTATATAACTAAAATCGTAAATTCGTCTTGATATAACAGGTTCGCTCTGTGAAAGTAATTGATCAATCATACAACACCACTCTCCTCCGCCTCCTTCCTCAACCCTCTCCCGTAACAATGCTCGCAGAGCTTTACACCCGTTTCCCGGTCCAGCCACACCGCCTTTGCAACCCCACAGACCGAGCACTTCCCGATATCCGCAGTCACCCGGCTACACCGGGAGATCTCCACGGCCCCGGGCAGCGGAACCGAGGCGGTCTGCTCAGCTTTCACCACCTCGTTGTAGCACGAGCGGCAGATCCGCCGTGCCTGCTGCTGGTCCTTGGGTCGGGCCCGCCGCTCCACCGTGTACTTCTCCACATACCGGGACCCCTTCTTCCCGCAGGACCAGCACGGGGTCTTCGGCTCCGGGACCTCGAGTTTTTTGTAGTCCTTTGCCCGAACGGGCCGGGGCAGATCCGGCTTTTCAGCACCATCTTCTGTTTTCAGCACGTTTTCTGCATCTTTCGTACGGCTGCTGATAGAACCCGGGGCCCGATTTGCGGTGTTTTCACCTGATCCGGCGGCACCGGGAGGAGATCGTTTTTCGTTTTCAGCAGATCGCGGTTTTTGCAGATACTGAGGAGAATTCATTTCCGGTTCCGGGCCCCCTCCATAATTCCGGTTTTGCTGAAAGACTCCTTCATTTAGTACAGAGTTATTTGTACAATCATCTCTTTTGCTGGAACCGGGACTGCCGGAAGCACCTTTTTCATTTTCAGCAGTTGCTGAAAAATTGCTGAAACCCTGCTGTAACTGCTGAAAATCACCGTAATCATTGTGCCCGCTCTTCGGGTCGTGGTCCAGCCAGCAAGCCCCGCCGTTCATCCACTGCCGGTAGAGCTCGCGGTCCCAGGCAAACGCCTCGGTCCTGCGCCGGACCGAGATGCCATCCTCCTCATTCATCGTCACGGTACGGTCCGTGAACGAAAGGGCCGGGCACTTCTCAAGGAGACCAGTGTAGTTCTTTCCCCGGCTGTCGTAGCCCTTGATCATCCGGTAGATGCTCAGGTAGGAAACACCGGTCAGTTTCTGCAGGTCCTGGATGGTGAACTCGTCGCGGTCCGCCTTCTCGATGATTGCGAGCAGGTCCGATTCCTTCTTCGTCATCTTCGATTCCTGCCCACCTGCTGTGCCGTTCAGCAGCGTGAAGACCTCCGTTGCTGCGGCGAAATCCCGTTCATCCGCATAGACGCAGAGCATCCCGTCCTCGCCGGTCTTCTGCCGGCGTTGCATGAAAAAGAGGGCTGCATGGCTCTTGATCAGATCGTAGAGCATGTCTGGATTGCGCCTATTGCTGATCCTCTGGAACCGGATCCGCCGTGAGTAAGGGATGATCACCCAGATCAGCTGGCCGTGCAGGATCTCCCAGATCTCCCGACAGATTGTCAGCTCGTCGGGTTCGTCCGTGAACGTGTCCGGGTCCTGTTCCTCTTTCTCCTGTTTCGCTGCCAGCACCCGGGCGTCCTGCTCGCTGGACTCGTCGATCCAGCAGGTCAGCATCCGGTTCATCACCTGATCGTCACCGGTCCCTTCCTTCTTCGCGATCCACCAGACGCACCGCTCAGGGATCGTGCAGACCCGGGAGGTCAGGTCTTTCGTGACCGTCGTGTGCGTGATCGGCTCGTGGAAGTTCGAGGTCGCGGACTTCAGGATCTCTTGAATCCCATCCGAGAGCTCGGTATCGTCGCTCATCAGGACCGTCCGGGGCCGGAGGTCCTTCATGTAATAAAGGGCCTTGTTGCTCACCGTGCCTTTCACCTTGTACGCATCCGGCACCTGGCGCATCATCTTGCGGAAGGCATGGGTCTTACCCTTACCGGAGTCACCGGTCACGGAGACATGCAACCCGTCCGAGTTATTCACGTGCTGCGATGCCATCGACAGGATCATACATCGGGCTACAATCTCGTCGCCGACATGTTCCTGGGCGAAGGTCCGGAGCATCAGGGCCACCGGGTCACCGTGTTTGAGCACGTCGAGGGCTGCGGCCCGGTGATCGGAAGAGGCCGCGACAGGGGCCGGCCCCGGGTTGGTTCTCCCTTCTTGCTCGGCCTTCGCCCGGGCCCGGTCCTTCCGGGAGGTCTGCTGCTTCTGCTCCCAGTCCTTCCGCTTCGCCGCCCGGTCCGGCTCGAACTGCTCACGGAGTTCCTGCCACCGCTGCGTGCCGCCTCCGCAGGACGTGTGTTTACAGCCGGCGAAGACCGCGCCGTTCCCGAACTGGATCACGAAGGCCCCGTCCTTGTGGGCCGATGAGAACGGGCATTGGTCGAGAATGAAGAGCGTCCCGCCGCTGTACGGTTTCTCGGACCGGACATCGAGTCCGTGGTCCGCGAGCCAGCGGCGCAGGTCGAGCCCCTTGCCCTTCGCCGTGGCCGGCTGCAGCTGCGCTGTGGTCTCTGTCGGCAGCCGGGCCGCGAGGTCCCTGAGCTGTTCAACTGTCGCAACATTCAGCTCAGCTGGGGCCGAGAGAATCCGGCTTCTTCTGTGCGGGCGTTCGGGCGTACTATCGCCCTTCCGCGATATCGTCCCATAGAGTTTCCAGATGCGTGCCGCGTTGAAGTTCGCCGTGTCCACGGTTACCCGGTCATCCGAGAAGAGCGTGTCAAGCGTGACAAGGCAGCCCTTCACCAGGGCCAGGGCCGCATCATCGTTCGGCATGTCGATGCGGTACAGCAGGTGGGCCCCGTTGCCGGAGTCAGCCCGGACCGGGTCCGGGAAGCCGAGGCCGGCCAGCCAGCGGGCCACCTCTTCAGCTTTCGCCAGGGCAAGCCCGTGCTCCTCATCCGTGCTCGACACCCCGCTCGGGCGCAACGGGTCGATATCGACCGGCAGCCAGCAGCGACGCAGGATATCCGCGTCGCTCGTCGTGCTGTCCTTCTTGCCGAGCCGCATCTTGATCCGGTTTGCCCGGCGCGAGAGCAGGGCCGGGTTCACCTCGTTCAGCGTCACATAGATGCCGTGCACCGAGTTGTCGGCATCGAGCGGTTCAACGGCCCGCAGAAGCGCAGCGGGATCGCTGAAGTATCCGCTGTGGGTGAACTGGTCGGTGAGTGCCCGGACCTCGACGACCTGCCCGGGCCCGGCTAGAAGGCTGACAGCATCACGGAGCAGACCATCCACACGTCACCACCCGGTTCCCTGCTCTGGTCTGCTGCGCGAAAAATGCAGGGTCAGCCATGCCCGTCGCCTTCTTCCGGGGCAGGCTCCTCCTGCTTCACCCGCTCCGCGTGCTCGTCGAAGGTCTCGACTTTCACGGTATAGCGGTGATGGAATTTACGCTCGACAAAGATATGGAAGACGGACTCGCCCTTCTTCTTGATCAGGTCCGCGATCGCTTTCGGGATCAGGTAGAGCGGGATGCCCTCGATCTTCTCGGTCGTGACTCCTGGCTTCTGCTCCTCACCGGGCATAGGCGGCCACCTCCCGGATGGATTCGGGCAGGACCTCGTAGCAGTGGATAGAACCGTTCGGTGATATCACCCAGACCTCGCACCGGATGAAGACGTTGCCCGGGTTCATCGTCAGGAGCGAGCGGAACTGGCAGATCTCAAACCGGCAGAAGGATTCGACATACGGCTCGCTGACGCTGCCATAGGCCGCCCGGATCTTCACGCCGAGCATCTCATAATCACCCCGCAACCCGACCAGGTGGACCGGGATGTACCGGGCAAGGAAACTGCTCTCGACTGGCAGGACCGGCTCGTAGCCCCGGGCCGCGAGCAGTTCGGTTGCCCGTTCCAGCGACACAACAAAGGTGCTCTTCGCAATCATGCCACACCTCCGGCCCGGGACACGCTGATGTCCTGCAGCGTGACCTTCGGGATCTCGCGGATGCTATCCCTGAGTACCTCGAAGCAGCGGAACCCGTGCGTCAGCGAATAGATCCAAATCTCGTAATGGTACCCGGCTTCACGTGCATGACGGGCGAGGTGTTTCCGGAATTGTGCCAGGTCCATACGGCATTTCACCAGCACCGTGTCGATCGTGGACGGGAGGTGCGACAGTTTCCGGATGCGGATGAACCGTGTCTCGCCCGTGGGCCGGCTCGCGACAAGATGCGCCGGCGGGTACTTCTTGTTGAATCCGGGCGGGATGATATCAACCGTATAGCCGTGCAGCAGGAGGAGCTCGCGGGCCCCGTCCTCAACGAGTGTTCCGCGCCGGCTGGTCATGATGCGGCACCTCCCTTGGTTGGCGAAATGATCTCCGGCTCCGGTACATCGCCCGGGACCTCGAAGAGGATACAGGACACATCCTCACCGAGCGCAACCGCAATGAACCGGTCGCGGGGGAGCATGTACCGGATGCTGCCAATCGACAGGATCACGGCCCGGCCCGAGGGGTTGAGCGAGACGGACCCGGAAGTGACGGGTGAGCCAGTCGGATCCGGATTCTTGTGCAGCAGCGGCACGGTCTCGCCGACAAACAGCAGCATCCCCATATCTTCGGGACAGATGAAGTAGGACTTGTCCCAGATCCGCACATGGACATAACCGTCGCTCCCGGTCATGACGATGCCGGCAGAGAAGCGGGTCATGCTACACCCCGCTGGCGCGTGACCGGATGACGGTTCGCGTGCGCCAGGGCACGTGACCGTGCAAGCTCTTCTTTCGTGACGATGATCCAGTGCCCATCCTCGACCATAATCCTCCCGATACCAACGAACCCGGTCCGCCGCTCGTAAGCCTCGATAGCTTCCTGGGTGACCATCAATGGTTCTTCAGTCGTCAGTCCATTCGATACGTTTGCCGGCGTGGGAATGTTCTTCCGCACCGCCGCGTGTGCAGATGCGTTCTGCATTTTTTTCCTCCATATGTTGAATCGTTCTTTGTTCTCCTCTGCATCCGGGGCGCCCACATCCACACGTCCCGCTTTTCCCGTGGTGTTCCGATGGTCCGGGCCGGAAAGAGCCACGGCTATAATCCGGTCAGACGCCGATCTCCTCGAAACGGCAGGTGGCCTATCGGATTAATGCCATGAACGGATCACGGTTGCCGGTTATCCGGAACTACTGACGATCACCAAAGAATGTAAAGAGAGAGAATATCGGGGCGTGGCTTTGTGTCAATCGGCTCCACTGTCCCGTGTTCATGCTGCATCCGGCTTTGGACGCGAAGCTGTTCAGCCCTGCCTGGCACTTCAGCTGAGTAACGGGGTCAGGCCTGCGGAACAAATCAATGATTCGATCACCGATCG
>Ga0302252_1001426_pt1 | contig 13893 bp, 9 predicted proteins | sample AAG_RA_Leu_MG_FD_193511 | JGI IMG/M metagenome (GOLD analysis project Ga0302252, IMG submission 193511) | Enriched activated sludge microbial communities from anaerobic digester in WTTP, New Holstein, Wisconsin, United States - AAG_RA_Leu | ecosystem: Engineered > Bioreactor > Anaerobic >...
TTCATCCAGCAAGGAGGCAGCTTTTTTCTTGTCAAACTCATATTTTGTGATGGTGCTGTCGTCATAGGCATAGTGTCTCGGGGGTAGCCATGCATGGGCTACGGGTTGAGCACCACCAAAGAATTGATCCACGATGCTTTGGCGGTCAATCGCATGCAATAGTGCTTGACGAACTCGCTTGTCCGTCAAATCCGGATTGTCAATGTTCAGATCGATATGCTCCCAGGTCAAGGAGGGTGTCAATCTCGGTTTCTGGGTGCTCTCTCTCTTTTCAAGCTGCATAGCTTGATCAAAGGATAAGCCGGTCAAGGTCATGTCCACGTTACCTGCAATCGCAGCTGCCAATAAAGTGTCCGTGTTTTCAATCGTACGGAACGTGATAGTCTCAATCAATGGCTTACCAAAAATGTAATTTTCATTGGCTTCAAGCTGGATTGATTGACCTTGCTCCCATTTTTTTACTTTGTAGGCACCGGCATGCATAGGATTCTGGTTGTAATCATATCCGACATTGGCATCTGAGAGTGTAGTAACTTTGTTGATAAACGCTTCATCAGCCAGGTATTGCTCCGACTTGAAAGACTCATCTTTGTCTTCGGTAGCCGGATTGTCGAGTTCCGGATTGTAATAGTTCTTGTCAGCGAGGCTAAATGGTTTCAGATGGTAGTTTAATTTAGTCTCAAAATACTTCCTTGGCATCAAACCGATTCCGCCATTCCCATACAAGTAAGGTGTGTTCCAAAATACTTTGACAGTGTAGGGATCTACCGCTTTCACATCGTCAATCCACAAGTCCATCTCGCTATGAATGGTGGGAAAGGAAGGATGGTTGTATAAATGATAGGAAAATACAGCGTCATCTGCTGTAATTTCGCTGCCATCCGCCCACTTTAATCCTTGTCGTAGCTCATAGGTGACTTCCATGCTGGTCACTTCACCTTTGGCATCTTTTTCCAGCTTCCACAAACCGTTCTCGAAGGTGGGAATACGCTTAATCATAATCGGAAAACGTCCCCAGAATTCGTCATGACCTCCGATAGATCCTTCATAAAGAAGTGAAGTAATCTGAGTCATGGCGCTCATGGTGTCCAAACCGGAGAATAGGGTTTTTGGTTCCTGGGCTTGACCGATAGTCATGGTGCCGCCGCGTTTCGGAGGATACTTTAACATGAAGATGCTGTAGCAAGCCTCTGCCGCGAGCATTGGTTTGTCAGACATGATATAACGAAATTCGTCTCCGGCAACCCAACGATAGTACATTAGTTGATAATCAGGCAGCAAGGCAACAGTCAACGATCCGGCAGCATTGGTCGGCACTTCGTCATAACCATCCTGTGCTTGAATAAGTGGTTCGGTATACTTCGCTGCTTCGGTAACCGCAGCTTCTCCACGAGCCTTAATCAACCAAATGGCGGCATCAGCTCTCAAGAGCGGATCGTCGGGCTTAAAGGCGTCCGCTTTATCAAGAATGTTGTTTTCTGCAGCAATCTGTATGGATTTTTCGAATGCATTCCCTTTGATATCGGGAAAAGCAAGTTCTCCGCCTGTAGATTTCAGTTCCATTGATCGAACCATCCAGTCAACGAACTCACCTCTGGTAATTTCGCGGGAAGGTACCAATACGTCTTTCTCCTCTAACAAATGAATGGAAAGGAGTTTATACATATAGTCAACGGTATACTCATAGTACTCCACTTTTTGGCCTTCAGGTAATTTTGACCAATCGAACTCGAGCTCTTTGGCGTATTTCGGAATCTTATTGGCATCTACCTTCAGGATTGGTTCCTTTTTCTTGCAGTTGCTCAGTACTGAGACCGATAATACAAACACTAATACAAAAGTCAGTAACTTCGTTAATTTCACTTATACCCCCTTTATTTTTCTCATTAGTGGCATTGTAATGAATGGTATTATATCCCAATTTAAAAAAAACCCTACAAAAATCGATGCTTCAAATTTATTTTCTGTGATTTTTCAGTGTTTTCCAAAACCAATAAGCCGCATTCCAAGAGGAAATACTGTAAGAACCAGAGGGTTTGAAATTTTGTAGATCCTCATCAGCGCTGGAAATCATTGGATAAAAATACAATGGCAAGCAGGGAAGATCTTGAACCAATATAGCTTGTATCTTTTGCATCGCGTCCCAATAGGCAGTCTTGGTAGAAGCATTTTCCGAAGCATCGAGCCAAGCATCTATCTCTTTGCTTTTATACCCGGCATAATTCATTCCATCTTGGTTGTTTTCTTTTGTGGGAACGAAGCTAGAATGAAGAGAAAAGTAGCTATTGTAATCCGGTGCTTGTTCATTAGCGATCATCACCGCTGTTGGACCAGCAAACTGCCTGCCAGGCAATACCTTATCAAGCAGGTCTTTTTTTTCTACCAATTGAATATTCACATCAATACCAAGCTCGTTCCAACAAGCGGCAATCGCTTTTAAAACTTGTTCACGCAAGCTGTTTCTCGATGTGGTGAGTAAAGTAATAGTCAAGACTTTTCCCTCTTTCGCCAAACGTCCTTCTTGGTTCATCTTCCAACCGGCATTGATAAGAATATCCTTGGCTTTTTCGGGATTATATTCATATTGAAACCATTCTGCAGCTCGAGTAGCCAAATGAAGCGGAGGAAACCAAGTGTCCGCAGGGGCAACCGTGCCCCCCAACCATTCTTGCAGTATCGTTTTTCGGTCAATACCATATAAAAGCGCCTGTCTGATCTTTTTTTGGGATAGTATGGGATCATCCGTGTTCAAAACCAGATACTCCCATTTCATGGAGGTTGGAAAAAAAGGATGATGAGAAGTGTGTCGTTTTTGCAGAATGAATGCCTGTTCGAGTGACAAATCTTTGATTGTCATATCTACTTTTCCAGCAAGAATGGCTGCCAATAGAACATCAGAACTCTCACTAAATTCTGCAGATGCTTTGATAGTGAGAAAAGTTATCTTCTCTATGAGCGGAGAACCATATATATAATACTCGTTTGGCTCCAACTCCATCATGACATTCTTTTGCCACTCTTTCAACCGATATGGACCGGCATACACAGGTTTTTCATTAAAGCTACTCTGCACAACAGCTTGAATAAAAGAGACATCCGCTAAGTATTGGGGAGATTGATACGATTCATCTTCTTCTGTTCGAGGATTATCTTTAGAGGCATCGTAGTAACGAGGATTTTTGAGCGAGTAGGGAAGCAATGTTTTTTGCAAGGTTTGTTCAAAAAAATGAGCTGGCATGACTCTCATGAAGCGATGGTTGGCAAACAAGAAAAAACGATCCCAGGTCACCTCCACGGTGTAGGGATCAATCGCTTCGATTTTTTCAATCCAAACTTCCTGATCGGAATGATGCCCCGGAAAAACCGGATGCAGGTATAGATAAGTCCCGAAGACAACATCCTTGGCTGTCAGATCGGAACCGTCAGACCATTTCAAACCTTTATGCAGCTCGAAACGTATCTTCATCTTTTTTTGACCGTTTGTTTCGATGATTTTCCAGAGGCCATTTTTGAAGGTAGGTATCTGTTTGATCAGGATCGGGAAATAACACCAGTTTTCGTCTAATCCATCGTATAGATCCGTTTCCATGAGGGAGATAGGTTTATTGACTTCGACCGTAGTATCCAGCTCTGAAAATAAGGTTTTAGGTTCGTCTTGCTGCCCAATGACAAGAGATCCGCCTTTTATAGGAGGGTGTTTAATCATAACTAGGCTGTAAGCTGCCTCAAAAACCATCATCGGATCATTCGGTGCGATGTACCGGTACTCATCATGTTTATACCATCGGTAATACATCAGTTGGTAAGCGGGAAGGTAGCATACGGTCATCGATCCGGCAGCTTCTTTTGGTACTTCGTAAAAACCATCTTGTGCCGGTATTCTGGGTTCACTGAATGTATCAGCAAAACGAATCGCTTTCTCCCCCAAGCTTCGAATCAACCATACGGAGGCTTCGGATCGTATCAAAGGCTTGTCAGGCTCAAATCGTTCCGATGAAGACAGAATGCCCGAAGAGTACCCAATCTGAACGAAGGTATACAATGGATGGTTCGCTTGAATGTCTTGAAAAGGAATCTTGCTTCTTCTCCCTTTTATGTCAGCCGTTTTAACCAGCCACTCGAGAAATTCACCCCTGGTAACAACATTAGCGGCATCCACTGCTTTTTCGACCGGTAGTAAATTTTCTTGCACCGCCTGCAGAATATAGTATTGGGACCATGTATAAAACAACGGAGATTGATCAGAAGGAAGACGATCCCATTTCAGGGTCAATGCTTGATCAAGACGGGTCGGTCTGTTTTCTAACAAGCTTTTTTCGGAACATGCTTGTAAGAGGATCATTATACACATTCCGATACAGATAAACCAAAGTCTTTTCACAATTGCCTCTTTAAAAAAACAGGTCCATTCTATATATTTTATATTTTAAAATAAATTTGCCTGAAATCTATAGTTTTCACAAATATCATGATAGATAAGCACAAAGAAGGTGCAATGTATTTCGTATACCATCCGCGTGAGTCCTCTCATAGCCATGAGAAGCAAACACACCTGGTCCCACTAGCCCGTGTGTCACATTATAACCTGCCCGCAAAGAGGCTTCCACATCAGAGCCATACCGCGGGAAAATGTCAATAGCATAGGACAGATTCTCCCTTTTTGCGCATTCGATCAAGGATGAAGTTAATTCGTAATGATAAGGACCACCAGAGTCTTTTGCACAAATGGAGACAGAGGTCTCTTTCCCTTGCAAATCTTCCCCGATAGCGCCCATATCTACCGAGATCATCTCTTCTTCTTGATCGGTAAAACAGGAAGAACCGCCATGCCCTACTTCCTCATATGAAGTAAAAGCCAGAGTAACTTTTCTTTTAAGATGAGGTTTTTCTAAGTGTACCCATTTTGCAATAGCCAGCAAAATACCGGCTCCGGCTTTGTCATCAAGATGCCTGCTTTTAATAAACCCGGATGGAGTGATGCGCGTTCTCGGGTCAAAAGATACGATATCGCCTACCTGAATGCCCAATCGAAGCGTATCTTGCGCTGACTCTGTTTTCTCATCAAGCACTAGTTCTACATTTTTTTCTTCCCTGGTCAGGGTAGACACATCATCGTATACATGGACGGAGGGGTGGACAGATTGAATGGTACCCGATATCGTTTTTCCGTCACGAGTATGCACCAGGCAGTTCTCACCATCTATCGTCCCTTCGGAATACCCACCGATCTTCGAGAGGCGGACCCTACCATTGCTTTTGATAGAGCGAATTATGGCACCCAGGGTATCCAAATGAGCCATCAGAACAACCGGGTGCTCTCCTTCCGATAAGACAGATAAAACTGTCTGTTTTCTCGTCACTTGTACCGGGTAAGACATTTCTCGCAACACCCCTGCAACAAAATCCACGATTGGTCTGGTATATCCACTCGGACTCGGAATGGCGCATAGTTGACGGATCATTTCGACTCCGTATTCAAGATACTGATTTGGTAAGTTCATTTCCCACTCCTCTTTTTTCTTTTGTAAGAGAATAAGGCAGAATGAAACTTTTTTCAATCCATACCTGGTGTGTTTTTTTCTGAAAATTGCTTGATGAATCATGCTGACAGAGTATAATTAATAAAAAGCTCTTTAGGAGATTACCATGAAGAAAAAAGTGATCGTCCTAATTCTATCCATTTTTCTTTGGATTTGTTGCGCATCACCTTTTGTGAGCGCATCTCAATCGAGCGTGTTCGCCTATCTGCATCCGATCATTGATGGCAGCTATTCTGACAATGACTGGACCAATTCATTGCGTTTAGAGGTTCCTTTCGGGTATTTATTCGTAAAGAACAACCGAGATACTATTTTCTTTCTGATCGATGTCACAAAAGATACCTATAATGACAAAACTACCTCTCAACCAAGATGTGAAGATGGTTTTGAACTAGTCTTTGATTGGGATGGCAATCGAAAGATTACCTCAAGTTTAGACAGGGTGTACTCCCTTTGTATCATGAAAGACAATAGATTGATTTACCGGTACTACCAAGGCCAGAACTCCTTTTCAAGCCCTTATTACTCCTCGGGTCTGTGCATTCCTTCCTTCAGTACCACTCCTCAGTTTTCCATTCCGCATCGGCTTTTCGAAGCACAGATCCCTGTTTCGGAGCTCTGTCAAAACACCAAGACAATGATCCGTTTTGGGATTAAAGTTTATTCGTTGCACCCTTCTTTCGAAATAGAAACACCCGAAAACTGCCTGTTTGATTTCGCCGGTTTTTATGAAGTAATGATCGCTCCTTCGCCACCCAGAACTACTGTCACCTGTCAGATAGGATCGAAAAAACTTCAAGTGAATAACCAAATCTTCTGGATGGATGTTGCTCCGATGATTCATTACAAACGTTCTTTTATCCCGATGCGCTACATCATCGAACCTTTTGAGGGTACACTAGAATGGAATGAAAAAAATTGGCAGGTTGTCATTCGAGTATCAGGCATGTTGATCGACATGACTGTTGGCAAACCGGAAGCCTATGTAAACAACAAAAAAGTCAGAATTGATGCGACCAATAAAGCTGTCACGCCCATCCTTCTTCCACCAGGTCGGGTTATGTTACCTATTCGTTTTTTTTCCGAAACGATCGGATGTAAAGTGTTTTGGGACTCTAAAACAGAAATTATCTCGGTAATTTTGGAAAAATCTTCGTAACTCTGTATTATATTTGTTTGCTGAGAATAGAGTAATCAAGGCAATCGCAATAATCTTCGGATTATTGAGGAAAGTCCGGGCTCCATAGAGCAGGATGCTGGTTTATTGCCAGTGAGGGTGACCTTAAGGAAAGTGCAACAGAAAAGACACCGCCTCGCAGGAGGTAAGGGTGAAAAGGTGAGGTAAGAGCTCACCAGCAACCAGGCGACTGGTTGGCTTTGTAAACCCCATCCGGAGCAAGATCGATGGAAAACGTTCGCATGTGGCTCGCAGAGTTTTCAGGTGATCGCTCAGATAAATGATTGCCACCTACTATGTAGGGACAGAACTCGGCTTATGGATTGCTCTGTTCTCGGCAAGCTTGTTATCATAAACCACAAGCAATCCTCCTCTTTTCCTATAATTTCCATATAATACTGTTTATGAGAGACGACGCGATTCATGTACCCGTGTTTTACCAGCAGATAGTGTCTTTGCTTGATCTTCATCCTGATCATATCATACTAGATGGCACATGCGGAGAAGGGGGACACGGTGAGATTTTTCTCCGTTATCTCGACATGACAGGATCTTATATAGGCCTTGACAAAGATGCCTCCATTTTAAAAGTAGCAGAAAGAAGACTCTCCCGCTTAAATAAACCTTTTATCCTTCTCCACACAAGCTATGCGAACAGCGTTGTCGCTTTACAATCGGTTGGGATTACACAGGTGGATAGGATTTTACTGGATTTGGGACTATCGATGTTTCATATCCGTCATGAAGAGAGAGGTTTCAGCTATCAATCCGATGCCATTCTCGATATGCGGTTTGACCAATCAAGCCATATAAAAAGTGCATTTGAGATTCTTCATACAGCAACAGAGCAGGAATTGGTAGAGATTCTGCAAGATTATGGCGAGGAAACCTATGCAAAGAAAATTGCCCATCTCATCGTTTTTTCCAGAAAAACAAACCTGATTAAAACTTGCCAGGATTTGAGTCAACTCATTTTACGTGTCAAACCGTTCATAGGGCATATTCATCCTGCTACAAAAACGTTCCAAGCTCTCAGAATTGCTGTGAACCAAGAACTGGCAGACTTGAAAACCTTTCTGCAAGCAGTACCTAGTTTATTGAAAAAAGGTGGTAAAATTGGCATCATCAGCTATCATTCACTTGAAGACAAGTTGGTAAAAGAGAGCTTTCACCATCAAGAGATTCTTCGTCCTGTCAACAAAAAGGTCATCGTACCTTCTCTGCAGGAAATAGCGGAAAATCCCGCTTCCCGCAGTGCCAAATTCCGTCTCGGAGAGATCCTATGAACCATGGCTTCAAAAAACTGATGGCGGTATTATTGTTAGCGATGTTATACGCTTTTTCTATGGTGTTTTATTACTATCAAAAGAATCAACTATCCAAACTGCTTAATCAACAAACCGAGTTAACAGATACGCTCCAAAAAAACCAAAAAATACTTGCCGAAGAGACAAATCTGCAAAAGATCTTTGCCAGAGCTATTTTATTAAAGTTTAAAAATGCATCGCAAGATGATATTATAGTAATCGATGATGAACCATAATACAGAACTGAGAAGATCAAAAAAAAATATTCGGATTTCACTGTTTATTGCTTTTTTATTAACATGTCTTTTGCTGGTTCGATTGTTTTACGTCGCCTTCCTCGATCAAAAAGTGCAATCCACCATTTCCTGGATCAATCCTGTCATGTACAATGATATCTTGCCATTAAGAGGTGAAATCAGGAGCGCTGACAATGTTCTATACGCTCAATGCAGAGAAGCGTATCTTTTTTGGGTGAATCCTACGAAATTGAAAGCGCCGAAAGTGTTTGCCGCGCTCATTCATGATATCATCCAAGAGGACACCACATCCATTCTGAAGAGAATACAGGACAATAAATTTGTGAACAAAGAAGCCAATCATTATTACATCTTGAAACAGAAAATAGAACGCGAACAAAAGATGAAGATCGAAAAAATCTTGTCCAATACGGATGGATATACCGAAGAGGAAGATTATGGTTTTAGCGACGATCTGAAAAGAACCTATCCCCAAGGAAAAGTGTGTTCCAACCTGTTGGGCGTGGTCGGTGATGAGAATTATGGACTGGGAGGAATTGAAAAGTGGCTTGAACCAGAGCTAAAAGGCTTTCCTGGCAAAAAAAGAGTGTATCATGCTTTTATCGGTGACCAGATGCCCGGTTCATCCAATCTGATGAGAGTACCTCAAAATGGTAATCATGTCACGTTGACGATCCATCACTATCTTCAGTCCAAAGTAGAATCAGTTCTCGAGTACCAACGGCAGCAATGGAATGCAACTGGTGCTACCTGCATTGTCATGAAGCCAGAAACTGGAGAGATTCTATCCATGGCTACCATCCCAACCTATGATCTCAACCAAGGAACGAAATATATCAACGATCCCAAGTACAAGAACCAAGCACTTCGATTGAATTATGAACCCGGATCTATCTTCAAACCGATTTCTACCTCCATGGCTCTGGAAGAGGATTTGATTGAAGAAAATACCATCCATGAATGCAGTGGTTCCTATTCGATCGGAGGAATCCGTATCGAGTGTGTCGTCTCTCATGGCAAACAAAATCTGTCAGGTATATTGCGCAATTCATGCAACGTTGCGCTGGCTAAAGTAGGTAATCTTCTCGGTGCTACTTTTTATCGATACGCACTTCGGTTTAATTTCGGTAATCCATTGCCTGGTTTGCCGTCAGAACAGGAGAAGGGGATTCTACCCCCACCGGAAGAATGGTTTGACTCTACCGTAGCCACAATGGCTTTCGGTCAAGGATTAGCGGTCACCCCTATTCAGATGGTTTCCGCTTATAGCGCCATTGCAAATGACGGTATCATGATGAAACCGTTATTGGTGAAACAAATACGCAATGCAGAGGGGCAAATTATTCATGAATCAAAGCCCGAAGCTATTCGACAGGTCATCTCGAAAAAGGTGGCACTTAAAATGAAAAGTGCGCTGAAAGATGTGGTAGCTGATCCAGACAGTATTGCCAACGCTTATATCCAAGGCATGTCCATCGGAGGCAAAACCGGTACGGCCAAACAAGTCGTGAACGGTCGATATGATAATCAATCCCTGATATGCTCTTTCATCGGTTTCTTTCCCGTCGAGAAACCGGAATATGTTGTCTTGGTCTCCATTATCGAACCGGAAAACTGGAAAGGAGACCAGGAAGCATTCGGCAGTTCCGTAGCTGCACCAGCTTTTCGAGAAATAGCCCATTGGATCAATATGAATCCAGGATTATCTTGGGAGACGAACCATGCGCCTTGATACTTTATTAGAACGCTTACCTACAATCTCACCGCACCATTCGGAGAATCCCGTCATACAGCATGTGAAAACAGACTCGAGATGGGTCAATCCGGGGGATCTGTTTATCGCAATCAAAGGAACTCAACACGATGGTCACCAATCTCTCCGCCAAGCCGTACAGAATGGTGCAGCAGCAGTTTTAGTAGAGCATACCGTACCAGATTCCTATTTGGTTCCGGTCATTCGCGTACCCTCTACGAGAGAGGCTTTTAGTACCATCATGCAGGCTTGGTATGGGTATCCGGCGGATTCAATGCGTCTTTGCGCCGTCACTGGCAGCAATGGAAAAACAAGCGTCGCTTTCCTTCTGTATTCATTGTTGAACCGTACAAAAAACAGATGCGGATTAATCGGCACCGCCGGTTATTACTCAGCAGAGATCCGACTGGAAGACACGCTGCAAGGTCCCGCTACTACCCCTGATCCTGACCAGCTTCACCACATGTTACATCGTTTTCAACAAGACCGATGTACTACCGCGGTGATGGAAGCCAGTTCCTTTGGCATAGAACAAAAAAGACTGTTCGGATTGCAATTTGATGCAATCCTCTGGACCAATTTTTCGCCAAATCATCATGTGCAGTACCATCTCACCGAGGAAGCCTACTTCCAGGCAAAATCTGCCTTACTGCACCAAATCAAACCAAATGGCTTGGTGATTCTAAACCGTGATATGAAAGGATTTGACGAGTGTAAGGGAGGAGCTCCAAACGCTATCTCGATCGGTTTCCATCCCAAAGCCGATCTGGTGATACGAGCTGTTGAAAAGCTCCATCCAGGTTTGCGTATGAATTTTCGATACCAAGACAGTTCGTATCAAGTCACCACACCATTGATAGGTGATTTTCAAACCTATAACCTAGCACAGGTTTTTGTGACAGCGATCCATTTGGGAATACCCGAGGATGAAATCATCCACCACCTTTCCTCTATCCGTCAGATACCGGGAAGATGGGTGATGTGGGAAATTAAAGAGGTTCCATTCTCCATACTGATCGATAAAGCCAACACTATTGTTTCTTTAAAAGCACTTCTAGAAAGCCTTCGATCACAATCCTATCATCATAAGATCCTAGTCTATGGTCAAGTTGGCGGAGGAGAGCCTTCTCAAAGAAAAGAAGCCGGTGCCTTTTTCTCGAATCATTTCGACAAGATCATCCTGACCACTGATGATCCTGAAAATGAAGACCCAATGATAGGAATTACACAATTTATGGAAGGAGTGCCTGCTCAGATGCACGCACATATCCTTGTCGAGTTGTCTCGTGAAAAAGCAATCCGTCTCGCCATACAATCAGCCCGTCCTCATGACCTGGTCGCAGTATTGGGACGCGGCAATCAACGAGAGTTCTTGGTGCAAGGCAGAACCGAGATCTTTGATGATGTCGAAGAGTGCGGTAAGATCATTCGATCTTTCGGATGGAAGGTATGAGGGTAACGATTCGCGAGTTAGCTTCTTTTTTCGAGGCTCGTCTCATCGAGTACCGTCCGGTCTCAGAGCCTTTTGAAGCCCTCATACAAACTGATTCCAGACTAGTAAAGCCGGGTAATCTCTTTATCGCCATACCGGGAGAACATTTGGATGGTTACCGGTTCATTCCGGAAGCAATACGTCAGGGAGCCATCGGCGTGATTGCAGAACAACCTTACCCGGATTGCCATGCCGATTTTGAATTGATCGTTCCCTCCACATCCAGAGCTTTATTAACTGCTGCAAAAAAAGCTCTGCACACAACATCTTGTCAGCAAATTGGCATTACAGGTTCGGCTGGCAAAACAACCATCAAAGAAATGTTGTCTTTCCTGTTAAGCACCTCCTTTAAAGTAGCCAAAACCTCCGGGAATTATAACACTCCCGTTGGTGTCCCATTGAGTATTCTTGCCATGGATTCCGATGCAGATTTTTTCATCACAGAACTCAGTGCTTCTTACCCGGGCGAGATCGACCAAAATCTGGCGTATCTGGCTCTGTCTGATGCAGTAATAAGCTCGATTGGTCCTTCACATTTGGCTTTTTTTCAGACAGTAGAAAATATCGTACGAGAAAAAATGAAAATCGGAGCCAATCTTCCCGCTGACGGGTCTCTTCTGCTTCCCGGAGACAATCCTTTGATCCGTACGTACCCTTTTCAAAAACAACAGGTACACTTTGGTTTGCTACCAGAAAATGATATCCAAGCCGTGGATCTCATCTATCAATCCGATAGAGTGCACTATCAAGTCAAACTCCCCGGGGAAACGATACGAGACCTTTCTCTGACTGCTTACGGAGAGCATATGGTAGCGAACTCCCTGCCGGTTATCTTTCTGGCAAGAAAATACAGCGTGCCAATCTCTTTGATTAAAGATGCGTTAGCTGCTTTTTCGGCGCCGGTTGGAAGAGGCAGATGCTTTCAAACAAAAGGTGGATATAGCGTTGTAGACGAAACCTATAACGCCAATCCAGTCTCTTTTAAGGCTGCTTTGGAAGCTTTTTCCAAAACCATTTTTACACGCAAACTACTCGTTTTCAGCGATATGTTAGAATTGGGAGAAGAATCCTCCTCACTTCATCGATCCCTTGCCAAGGATATAGCCAACTACTCATTTCAAACCGTTCTCTATTATGGCGATTACAACGAGCAAATTGAGCCGATTCTTCTCCACGCAGGTTTCGATTATCGCTATCTTCCCAACCTAGAAGAGCTAGAAAAAGCATTCCTACAATCCGTACTGCCCGGTGACGGCGTTTTGATGAAAGCTTCCAATGGAAAACACTTGTCTATCCTGATTCAACATCTGGAGAACCAATAATGATCGTAATTTGCAGTTTTCTTGTCGCTTTTTTTCTGATTCCACCCCTGATCCGAGTCTTAAAAATGTGGCAACTTGGTCAGATCGTTCGTGAAGAAGGGCCTGCCAGCCACCTATCAAAATCCGGTACCCCCACTATGGGAGGTTTTCTTTTTTTAATCATGGGTTTAGGAGCCTTATTGGTTCTGTTCTTGTTGAAAAAAACTGATCCCTCGCTTTTTTGGGGGAGTTATATGATAGTGGCTTACTCATTGGTGGGTTTTTTAGACGATTTTTTAAAAAAAATCAAAAAATCACCATATGGATTAAGAGCCAGGGAAGATATCTCCCTGCAGATCGTGCTTGCATTGCCATTTTTAGTCTATCTATTTCACTGCCAATCCCCTTCTCTCTCGTTGTGGTTATGGCTACCGTTCAAATTATTTTTGATTCTTTCCATCACTAACTCGGTCAATTTGACAGACGGATTAGACGGGCTTTTATCTGGTATATCTCTGCTCGTGTTTGGTTTTTTTTACTGGATCGGTATCAGCCATCCTACTTTTAATCCGTTTTTGTTGAATGTCATAACCGGTTCCTTGCTGGCTTTTCTGTACTTTAATTTTTATCCAGCCAAAGTTTTTATGGGTAACATCGGCTCTTTTGCTTTGGGAGGATTCATGGCCTTTTTAGTACTTTGGACCGCTATCGATTGGCTTTTTCTGGTCTTGGGAGGGATCTTTTTCGTAGAAGCAATCTCGGTGATTCTCCAGGTTTCCTATTTCAAATATACCCGCAAGAAAACAGGTACGGGAAAACGTATCTTTAAAATGGCACCCATCCACCATCATTTTGAATTATTATCAATACCGGAGCCCACTATCACCATCCGATTCTGGCTTCTACAAACCTTGCTAACACTTATGAGTCTTTTTCTCTATACTAATGGGTAAGAAATCGAGAGAGGGGAGGTTGATCTATGCAGAACAGAACACTGTCTTATAATGGAAAACAGATTACCGTTTTTGGCTTAAAAAAGAGTGGTAAAGCAGCGATCGATCTGCTA
>Ga0302252_1001427_pt1 | contig 13833 bp, 10 predicted proteins | sample AAG_RA_Leu_MG_FD_193511 | JGI IMG/M metagenome (GOLD analysis project Ga0302252, IMG submission 193511) | Enriched activated sludge microbial communities from anaerobic digester in WTTP, New Holstein, Wisconsin, United States - AAG_RA_Leu | ecosystem: Engineered > Bioreactor > Anaerobic >...
CAGGCCGAATATCAGAACCATGGTCATATCGGCAATGATATCCATCCTGGTGAAAGAGGGAACTATCAGATACAGGAAGTTGGAGATGATGATCAGTGCAATCACCGCCGCAATGGTGGTACCGGCCATGGTCAGTCCAGTCTGCATGGCTCCTTTTATCTTCTCGTCCACGTCGCCCTTTCTCTTCAAAACCCTCATGGAGAGAAGAATATCGGTGTCAACCGAATAGCCTATCAGCATTAGAAGAGCTGCCACCGTCCCCAGGGACAGTTCGACCCCGGTCAGGTTCATAGAGGCTGCAGCGATAAGAATATCGGCCAGAGCACAGAGAACCACCAGCGCCGAGACCACAAATTTTCTGAAGACCACAAAGACCACTATGGCCATGAATATGAAAGAGAGCGGCAGGTACCTTGCCACCTGGGACTGGAGCTCCTTGCTGTAAATCGGCCCCATATGCCTGATATCAGGGCTATCAAACCTGTCATTGGCCAGCTTCACCAGCTGGGAATACTCCAGGTCGCTCATGGGCCCAAACTGGACCATGTACCTGTTGCCTATGTCCCTTATTTCCGCCACGGGATAGCCGGCAAACTCCTCTGCCACGCTCTCTTCCGATCCGATTCCAGGCACGGTAATCAATGTGCCTCCTGTAAACTCTATCCCTAACTTCACAGGCGAGCCTGTGGAGAGGTAGGTCACACCCAGGCTGATAAGCGCCAATATGATAACGGCAATGGGAATCAGCATTATCTGCTTGGGCGGGTACTTAGAGATGATATCCTCCAGTTCCATGCAATTCTCCTCGAACTTCCCTTTAGCTTTAAGACCAGTGCAATGCAATTTTTCTTTGAATATATCACTTGCTGTTCTAGCGCTTCATAAGAATATTTCAATCTATTTACAGCTTATCGTCTGAGACTCCTGCTAATCCTTTCCTGAAAAAGCTGGAGGGGGCAGAAAGGTCAAACCTTCTCCCACTTCTTGAGCTTTGCCACCTGAGAGAGAGTGCTGCCCCTTCGGATCTCCTCATAGAGCCGGCTCTCGGTCTTCTCCACCTCTTTGGCCCTCCTGGCGATCTCGTAGGCCCTCTCCTTGGGAATTACCACAACTCCGCTCTCATCGCCCACGATATAGTCGCCAGGCCGGACCGTCTGGCCGGCGCAGGTTATCTCAGAGTTGATCTCCCCCATGCCCTTGGGATCGCCGGCATTGGGGGTGATCCCGGAGGAGAATATAGGATAGTTCATGGCCCGGATCTCATCCACATCCCGGACCGCACCGTCTATGACCGCACCCTCTATGCCCTTTATCTTGCAGCTTAATGTGGCCAGGCCCCCCCAGGGGGCAATGAAGTTGCTGCCGTTATATATCACCAGGACGTCACCCGGTCCGGCCTGATCTATGGCCTCCACCGGCTTGGCCCAGTCTCCGGCAAATGTCTGCACAGTCACCGCCCGGCCCACAATCTTGCTTCCCAGATTGATGGGAAGGATGCCTTTCATGGCTCCCTTGCGGTGCATGGCATCGGAGATGTTTGAGGAGGAGACCTCCCGGAAGATAGCTATCATCTCCTCCTCCCGGCTGACCTTGGGCCCAGCCTGGCTCTGGGCGTGGTCTATGGCCTCGCGAATCTTTCTTGCCGAGCCGGTCACATCAGCGCTCCGAACTATGCTGCCCCCCACGATGACTATGGCCGCGCCGCTGGCCACAGCCTCTGCTCCGGTGACGGCATCTATGCCTCCCGCCGCTGCGACAGGAGTTGCCACCTCCTTTACGATATCCCTCAGGAAATCGATGGTATCTCTGCCTGTCATCTGCTGGTCTATCCCCACATGGACACAGATGTAGTCCACTCCCAGGGCCTCCAGCTCCCGAGAGCGCTTTACAGGATCGGGCACAGTGAGCAGATCCATCATTATCTCTACCCCGTACTTGCGAGCCGCCCTCAGGGCATCCTCGATGGTGGCATTGTCTGAGGAGGCCAGCATGGCCACTATATCCGCCCCGGCCTTGGCTGCCATCTCCAACTCCATGGCACCAGTGTCCACCGTCTTCATGTCCGCTACGATGCGCACTCCAGGAAGGGCCTTTTTCATCTCGCGCACGGCGTCCATTCCCTCGCTCTTGATCAGTGGCGTTCCCGCCTCAATCCAGTCAGCGCCGCCGGAGACTGCCTCTTTGGCTATCTGAATAGACCTGTCCAGATCCAGTATATCCAGTGCCACCTGTAGAATGGGTTTAATATCACATCACCACACAACAACACAAGCTAAAAGCAGATTGATGCATGGTATATAAAATGAAGCTGGCAGAGATTTCTGAGATAGATCTTGGTGGCAGCCCCTATCAGGAGCAGAGCCTGACCTTCACCAAGCTGCACGGAAACGGCAACGATTTCATGCTGGTGGATGAGATGGCCCGGCTCCAGGTAGCCGAGAAAGACAAGAAGAGGTTTGCTATAGCATGCTGCCATCGCCACTTCGGCATAGGCTCGGATGGGGTCTTATTCCTCTCCGGCAGCACCAGGGCGGACCTGGGCATGAGGCTCATCCAGCCGGATGGATCGGAGGCAGAGATGTGCGGAAATGGCATCCGCTGCCTGGCCAAGTATGCCTGGGACAGGGGATATGTAGGCGAGCAGTTTGATGTGGAGACACTTGCCGGCATAATCCCGGTGCAGGTCCGGGAAGGAGAGGGGTCCTTCTGGGCCAAGGTGAACATGGGCCAGCCCAGGTTCGACCGGCCTTCCATACCTGCCTGCGGCTCAGGAGAGCTGTTGGAGGAGAGAATGGGGGACTATACAGTCTCCGCGGTCAATACCGGCGTTCCCCATGCGGTGGTCATAGTGGATGATCTGGATCTGGATATCATGAACCTGGCGCCTTCCATCAGACACAATAGCCTCTTTTTAGAGGGAGCCAATGTCAATTTCGTCAAGCTTGGCCGGAACCTGGAGATCAGGACCTTTGAGAGGGGAGTGGAGGGAGAGACGCACTCCTGCGGGACGGGATCGGTGGCTGCGGCCAGTGTAGCCCGTCGGCTGGGACTGGTGGGAGATGAGGTTATCGTCCAGACCAGGGGCGGCCCCCTGATCATAAGCTTCGAGGGACAAAGCGCATTTATGGAGGGGCCGGCTGTGACCGTTTTCTCTGGAGAGCTGTCCCAGGAATACCTTTGGAACCTTTATCCTGAGGCTTGAAAATGCTCAATATGGCCAGAAAGATATCAACATCAGCATCCCTCCGGAGGGCAGCCTTCTTGATGGCCTTCCTGGCTATGAGCTGCACCATCCTTTTTCCTGGATCAGCAGAGCACTATGTGATGGAGATCGGCAGCAAAAGCAATCCCAATGCCCATCTTTTCGCCTATGACCAGAAGTTCCGGGAGAGCACCCGCCTCCAGAATGCTCCCATGAAGATGGTCGCATCCAAAGAGTTTACCGATGCCACCCGCCTCTCCACCCGTATGGACCTCAAGATGGAGCCCAATCTCACCCAGATGAACATCGAAGCTGATTTCATAGGCATCGGACGCATCGATTACCTGGTATATAATCCGGAATCGGATGTTGCGGCAGGAGAGGTGAAAGACAGAGATGTTATGTCGCGCATCAATCATATGTTCGTGGGCAACTTCTCCATCGAGGAGCAGATCCTGGTGGCCAAGGGCCATATGTGCGAGAATGGATATCTTCCCTGTGCGTAGCCAGCCAGCAGCTCTATGTAATATTAGACAATATCATTTCTCTTCCTTTTCCATCTTTAATCTGGCTGCCCTCAGTCTCTTTATGCTCATATAGTATTGAACCATCAAAACCAATCCGGCAGCAGCCAGGATGGCCATTATGATCATCATCGCCAGAGGAGCGCTCTTTCGGTAGTAATTGACCTCGATGTAGGGTATTTGGGTGGTGTTGTTCCAGGTCAGAATGCTCCCTGAATCAGCATCCTGGAAGATGTCAGGCTCAGGACGGGCTATGCCCAGGCTGCGAGAGCCGGTGGAATAGCCGGGAGGCAGAATTATGCGCACCGGCTCAGGATGGCGGATGGGAAGAATGAACTGCTGGCCCTGCCTGGACATATTATAGACCAGTGTACCCATGACCGGCCTCTCGAATACCAGGTTGTAGATATGGTCGCCTCTATGGAATTGATAGCTGCTGTTGAAGCTTACATTGCTCCCGGTCTCATCAAGCAAGGCCATATCCTCTGCCTGGCCAAAGAGGGTGAGATTGGCTTGGCTGCCGTTTACGGGCAGGATAACCTTCATTTCATGCTCGAAGAGGATGTAGGTGGTGCCATTAAAAAAAGGGGCAGATCCATGGGGCTCAGATCCATTGCCCTGCAACTGGGCAGAGGAGGGAAGAGTGATGCTCACCAGTAAAGCCGAGAAAATCAGGCCCGCTTTGAGAAGATGCTTGCACATCGATTATCAATACTGAATGGGCTGCTTTATCAATTGCGCGCCTGCTTTAAAGCCTCTTCTCCCTTTGAGGAGCAAAGTCTTATCTTGAAAAAGGATGACTGAGCTGCCGTGCCATCCGATGCTTCCCAAATATCCCCACCCATCCATTCAAAGGTAAAGGCTTTTCTCATAGATCTGGACGGAGTTCTTTATGTCGGCTCTCATCCCATTCCCGGAGCCAGGGAATGCCTGGAGCAGATGGATGATCTGGGATACCGCTACAGATTCGTCTCCAACTCCACCCGGCGCTGCCGGGAATCGGTGGCGGAGCGTCTGGCGGGCCTGGGATATGATATCCCGGCCCGGCTGATATTCACTCCCCCTCTTGCCGCCATCGAGCACATGAAAAGGATGGGAAAAAAGAACTGCTATTTGCTTTCCACCATAGATGTGCAGCGGGACTTTTTGCGGGCGGACATGAGCATAGTGGACAATGAAGCGGACTATGTAATAGTGGGCGATGCGGCAGAGGGCTTTACCTATGAGAAGCTCAACTCTGCCCTCGGCCTGATCCTCGATGGAGCAGAAATTCTGGCACTGGAGATGGACCGGTACTGGAAGCAGCCAGGTGGATTGGTCCTCTCCGCTGGCCCATTTGTGGCCGCTCTGGAGTATGCCACGGGAAAGATGGCAGAGCTGATGGGAAAGCCATCCCGGCAGTTCTTCCAGATGGCCCTGGACGACCTGGGGCTAGAGCCCGGCGATGTGGCCATGGTCGGAGATGACATTCACACCGATGTGCTGGGTGCCCAGGAGATGGGCATGCAGGGCATCCTGGTCCGGACCGGTAAGTATAGAGAAGATATGGCCAGGCTATCCGGAGCCAGGCCGGATATGGTCTGTGATTCGCTGGCCTCACTCGTCCGTCACATTTGATCATATTCTCTTGTGGTGCATATCCTCTACCAATATCCTCTACCAGCGCCATCCTTCTCTCCGGGCTCCGGGCATAAGAGTTAATTAACTGCATGGCGCAAATAGATCCTCTGGTTCAGGATCAATACTCGTAGGATATTCTGAAAATGGAGAGAGGAGGCTAAATTTGAAGAGATTTGATTCCCTGCTGGAAAAGGACATCTCCGGCTATTCGGGCAAGTTTTCCCAGCTCATAGTCCATGCTCCCGCCCTATACCGGCTTATGACCAGGCTGTTGGACGATCGTGATCTTCCCAAGCAGATGTCACCCCTGGTCATAGCCGCCATTGCCTATTTCATTCTTCCTGAAGACATCATACCGGAGGAGCGATACGGTCCGGCTGGATATGTGGACGATATCTACCTCTGCGCCTTTGTGGCCAATGAAGTAGCCAAACAATCGGGCTCTGCGGATATATTGAACCGCAATTGGGATGGGGATGTGCCGGCGGACCAGATCGTAAAGGAGATACTGATCCGGGAGAAGGAGCTGATTGGAGAGCAGAAGGAGCGCATAATGCAGTACATAGGCTACGATCAGTTGGGCGTCTGTTCATCCGATAGCATAGACTAGAAAGCCGGCCCTTTTCCAGCCCTTTTCTCTCTTGATATCGGACTCTATTGCTTTTCTCTGATGGGCCGGTAAGGCCTTCTGCTCTGCTTGCCGCAATAAAGGCAGGTAGCAGTGAGAATCCCCTGGCGGAGCCTGATCCTGACCTTCTCCGGTGCCAGATAGCCTCCGCAATGCCGGCAGAATAGACTCTTTAAACCCGATGGCATTCTCACCCTGGTGCGGGTGCTGATGCTCCGGGCGATCTGAACATATCTGTCGCTTCGCTCCGGATGATTTAGATGGGCCTCATCCGCCAGGCGAAATAGCCTCTCCATTCTCTCCCTGGCCAGATCTCTGGCTTTATGGCTGTCTTTTCTCCTTCTCACGCTCAATTGAGGATGGCGGATAGTATTTTAAAACCATCGGCCCTCTCCAAATCCTTATTTCCTCAAAAACCTATTTCTAGAGGATGAAAGGACTTTATGGCCATGTCTGACATACTTCACCCTTTTAAGATCACCCCAGAGATGGAAGAGTACATCCGGGCCCGCTCCACCGACCTGCGGGTGGCCACCACCTGCGAGGGGCCTCTGCTCTTCTCCATAAGGATCAGCCCCCCCAAGCCCACCGATCGGATATTGACTGTGGCCGGTCGCAAGGTCTATGTCTCCGCAGTTCAGGCACCCTACATCAAGGCCATAGATGCCAGCATGTTGCCGCGCTGCGCACTGGAGAAGAAGAGCAAAGGAAGATGACTCTTTAGAGGAACGTCAGCGCCTCCAGGGTAGAATATGCCAAATGCGTCCGAAAGCTCTGGATTGATGGAGAGCAGTGCAGCCAGACGGCTTGCTTTTCTGGCCGGAGAGAGAATAGGCATAATCGGCTGCGGTCACCTGGGAAGTGCCATAGCATTGCAGCTTGTCTCCGGCGGATTTCCTCTTGATCGGCTAAGGGTATCCAGGGGGAAAAGCGATGGATCTCTGCAGAAGATCCTTAACGCCGGGCTGGGGCCTTGCCTGTCGGCCAACCGGCAGATCTGCCGGGATTGCAGCATCATATTCATCTGCATCCGCCCCCAGTCCCTGCCGGAGCTGGAAGATCTGGCCTTTCCCAAGGACGCCCTGATCGTCTCCTCTATGGCCGGGGTCTCATTGCCGGCCATAAGACGCCTCCTGGGGGTGGATGCGGTGAGGATGATGCCCAGCGGACCGGACAGCATTATAGAGGGGGAGGGAATTGCTGCCATATATCCTTATAATCAGGTTCTCTCCCGGATTCTGCAAGGGCTCAGCCTGCGGATCTTTGAGCTTGCGGCGGAGGAGCAGATGCATTTTTTTACAGCAGGGATATGCCTTCCCGCTGCCCTGCTGGCATCAGGCGAGGGTGAAGAGGCAGGAGAAAAGGCATGCAGAAGCCTCTCGCAGCAGTACTCCGATTTCCCGGAAATCTTCTCCTGGGCCAGGGATGTGCTGCCTCATTTTGAGAAGGAAGAGGATAAAGAGGCTTACATCGAAAAGATGGCCACCAGTGGGGGGATCACCGAGGCCATCGTCCGGAGTCTGGCAATGGGGGATGACCTGACGGCGGCACTGAAAAATGGCATAGATCGCAGCAAAGAGATTTCTCTGTTATATGAAGGCTCCAGATAACCCCGAGTCCTGGCAGGCGGGCTTAGACGAGAACCTATCTTTAAGAAGACTTCAACCTTGCCGGGGATAACGGTTGGATTTGGTCCAACAAGGGCATAATCCTGAATAAGGTGTGAAGTGCTGCCCGACGGAGGAGAAAGAGGGCTGAAGATCGGGCGCTATGGGCCCGATCATCCTCTCAGCAAGAATAAACCGCTGTCCTTCTTCCCTTCCCTCACCCCACCAGATCCTCCTCCGGGGACAGATCCACGGTAATTCCCTGATCAGGCGAGGTCATATTCCAGTCCGGCACCTGCCAGCCTCCGTATCTGGTGGTCCGGGGAGCCACCCCGGTGCTCCGCACCTCGACCTTGGCCGCGGCATCAGCCGTATCATAGCCGCTTCCGTCCACCGCCGAGGCATCGGCATGCACGGAGTTGACATAAATCCCGTCCATAGTGGCCCGGACGCTGTACTCTATTACCTCCAGGCCATCCTTCTCCAGATCGGGCAGGACCCACTCCAGGAACTGGCCCTCCTGGCGAGAAGGCTTGGGCGATGCATCCACATAGTCCAGGCTCGCCGGGAGCAGGTCCGTCAGAGTGGCCGCCAGGCTGCTGTTGCCCTTATTCTGGACCACTATGGTGTAATGAATCAGAGCGGGATCGGCGGGGTCCTGCTCCGCTCTCTTGTCCAAAACCAGATCCTTCGGACAGCAGGGAAGATAGTCGCACTCGCGGACATGATAAGCCGCACCGGCGGTGCACTCCTCGCCGTTCATACCGCAGACCATGACCCGGTTGACCAGGCTGCAGGGCGCATCTGGCGTCACATTCAGGTCCAGCTTGATGGTGAGGCTGCCGCCTATGCCTAAATTGAGCAGGGTCCAGTTGGCCTCGCTCCGGGAGAGGCTATAGGGCCGGATGGATGAGCCGATGTACTCCGTACCCGGCGGGAAGATGTCCCGGATGTTGATCGGTCCCAGAGACCGGCTGCCGTCATTGGTTAAGGTTATGGCATACTCCATCACATCGGCCATGGTCTTGTTGAAGAACCGTTTGGTCATGTTGCCCTGCTTGGTCACAGTGATGTGGGGCCGATCGTAGCGTGAAAAACCGGTCAACTGGACGCGCCGGGTGATGTCATAGGCACCAACATATCTTTCCTCGTTGTCTATCTCGCCGCTCTTGTTGGCATAGACCGCTTTGACCCGATAGTCGGCAGTGCCGCTGAAGGAGGCCTCGGTGTTCATCTCATTCAGTCCCGATGCCACTGTCTCCTTGTCCAGATAGTCCAGGCCGGAGTACCTCTCGCTGATCAATGAAGCAGGCGGCGTGCCGCTGCCGGCGGCCGTCGGCTCCAGAGAGCCGCAGTTGCTGCTCTGAGCCAAAACCAGGCCTCCCGCCAGGGGTCCGGACCGGGACCACATGCCTTCGCTCCATTTGATATTCTGGCTGGTGGCATAGCTCGGGCTGTAGCTGTAGTTGGTGGGCCCGTGCACCAACTGGATGTCCTTGGCGATGTAATTGGTGGGCGTCTCGATTCTCTCATCGCTCTGGTAGGAGCCGGTGCCCGATTCGTAGGTGCGCTGGCTGGAGCCGACGCGCTTGTCGACAGCAACGTAGCCGTAGCCGCTCACATTCTTCTCCGAGCGGACAGATTTTCCGTACTCGTCCACCAACTCGTAGACCCGGAAGGATCCAGTGTAGTCCTCCACTGCTTCGTAGGCCGGCTTGACCTTTGCGCGGGAGTCTGGCTCCTCCTTCTTCAGGACCCCTATGTGTCCCGTGCCTGTGAAGGCCACATCGGTCTTCATGGTCGAGCCGTTCTTGTCCAGATCCACGGCACGCTCTTTGTCGATCTTCTGGGCGAATGTGTACTCCTCGGTCATGGTAGCGCCGGTGATGGTGTTGATGGCCTTGGACTTCTCGGTCCATTTTGTGCCGTAGTCTATGGAGCGGTTGCCGGGCAGGGCGAAGCTCGTCGGCTTATGCGAAGCTGAGAGGCTGGTCACAGAGCGGATGGACTTGTTCTCCGTTCGGAGACGCAGCAGCTCCTCGCTCTCATAGTCGCCGCTGCCGAACTCCCGGCGGAGCAGCTCTGTTCCGGGATCCACGATCTTGGTGGTGGCGCAGTCGCTGATGGTCGGCTGGAGGTCGGCCTTGGCATAGGCGCAGTTGGTTATGGACTCAGGGCCCTGGTGGGTGTCGTAGTCGTTGTGGACGTTGACGAATCCTGTTCCAGCGACGCCCTGCACCATGTCGTAGTGGATGTCGGTTATGGGGACCCGGACCACCATCTGGGCCTTGAACTCGCCGCTGCAGAAGGTACCTATGTCCCAGTAGAGTGTGGTGGCTGAGCTGGATGAGGGTGCCGGATTGGCCGAGACAAACTGCACTCCATTGGGCAGAACATCCCAGAGGGTGACATTGTTGAAGCAGTAGCCTTGATCGGCGCAGGGATTAGTGAGGGTGATGTTATAGGTGACATCCTCGCCACGCTTGACTGTCTCCTTGTCGGCGGTCTTGGTCAGGGTCAGGTTGCAGCCTTCCTCGTTATAGAAGTCCAGATTGGAGATACTTTCATTGACCAGAGTGGGATTGTAGCAGCCGTTGGGAGAGACCTGGATCCAGCCTGGCTTGAAAACCTCGCAAACCGAATATTGGCCTTGGGTGAGGTTGCATTTTTGCCAGAAGCCGTTGGCGTCGGTGACAATCTTCCAGCTATCTGTGACATTGCTGACCACTATGGTCCAGTCGGCCAGGCCTTCCTTGGTGCGGTTGTGGAACTTGTGGCCGGAGAGGCATAGGTCGACCGGTACGTTATAAAAGCTCAGACCGGTGATGGGACCAGAATTATCAATTATTGCTGCCAGGTCGATTATCTCGTAGCAGCCTACGGGATGAACTTGCATCCAGCCGGATCGGTTCTCCTCACATACGGTATAGTTCCCTCCACCCAGACCACATAATTCCCAGAAGCCGGTGCTGTTTGTCTGTACCTGCCATGATCTGGTGTCGTTGGAGACGGTTATCGTCCAGCCTTCCAAAGGTTCCTTGGTAAGGTTATTGAGCTTTTAGCCGGCGATGCAGTAGGTGGTCTCCTGGTTGGTGAAATTGAGACCGGAGATGTCCATCCCGGCCATGGTAATATTATAGCAATTCAGAGGATCTAGCTGGATCCATCCGGGCTTTTTAACCTCGCAGACGGTGTAGGTGCCGTTCTCCAGGCCGCAGACTTGCCAGTGGCCGCTCGAATCAGTGGTTGTGCTTCCGACAACATCGGAGCTGTTTCGGACCTCTATGGTCCAGCCAGTCAGGCCGTCTCCCCCTTCATTGAGCTTGTAGCCGGAGAGGCAGCCCAGGGGAGTATTTCTGAACTCCAGGTCCAGGATGTCGCTGTCGGTCAGATTCAACTCTATGCAGCTATCGGTCACGTTTCTCCAGCCTGCTCTAATTTCCTCGCAGAAGATATATTCACCAGGGAGGAGTCCGCACTTCTGCCAATAACCAGTCTCATTTGTGGCCGTTGTTCCCCAATTACCCGCGTTAACAGGGCGGAAACGGATGTCCCAGCCCTCAATGCCTTCGTCTGTGCAATCATTGACCTTGCGGCCACCAACACACAGAGAGCGGGAGTTTGAGAAATCTATTCCCGTTTGGTTAACGCAGGACAGAGAGACATTCTTGCAGATACCATCATTTAGCAGCGTGAGAATACCATTATTTACCTGCATATCTGGTACTGGTAACCAGCCGGGCTGCAAGGTCTCGCAGACCGTGTAGGTGCCTCTTGCAAGATTGCAGAACTGGTAGTAGCCGGTTTCGTTGGTTGTAGTGCTATCGAGCACCTGTCCAGAACGGTTGGTGATATTTATAGTCCAACCAGCCAGGCCTTGGCCGGTGATGGCGTGGGTCTTGCGCCCGGAGATGCAGAGTGATCGTGCGTTAACAAAGTTCACTTGATTCTGATTTTCGCTGCCCAGGACCACATCAAAGCAGGTGATATTTTCCAATGCCAACCAGTCGTCCTGCAGAGTCTCACAGACCCGGTAAGCACCGGGAGAGAGGTTGCAGAACTGGTAGTAGCCACTGTCGTTGGTCAGGGTCCTCTCCACCTCGCCGCTGCTATTGGAAAGGACCATCTCCCAGCCCGGCAGGGCGCCATTGCAGGCATCATACTTGTAGCCGCCGATGCACTGAAGCTTCTGGTTGGTGAAGTTCTGGTTGATCTCATCTGCCAGTCCCAGGTCGACATCGATGCAGCTTGGAGTGACATTTGTCCATCCCGGCATATCCCCTTCGCAGACCCTGTACCGGCCCGGCTCGAGGTAATAGAACTGGTACCAGCCGGTGGCGTTGGTCGATTCGTTCCTCAGTATGCCGCTGCTATTGCTGAGGGAGATCGTCCAGCCGACAATTCCTTCGCCGGTCTCATAATTGATCTTCCAGCCCTCGATGCAGTTGAGGCTCTGGCCAGTGATATTCACCGTCTCAATAGCAGAATCGTTCACCTCGCCGCTGCAGGGATCGGTTCCGTTGGCCTGGAGCTCATTGATCAGCGGTCCGGGCAGGTCGGACGGCTTCACCTGATATATGGTGGTGTTGGTGTAGTTCTGGCCGGAGAGCAGCGTCCCCACATCCCAGACCTTCCCGGTCAGATTGTCCTCCGCCCGGACCCCAGTGAGGGTGACATTGCCGTTGTTGTTCACCCAGATGGTGTAGTTGATAGTCTCGCCGACCTGGGCCTCTGACCTGTCGGCGATCTTCTCTACCTCGATGACAGGGCCGGGCTCTAAGCCGCCGATGGGGTGATAGTCCTTGTCCGATCCGCCTTCAATCGGGTAGGGTGTATCCCCGATGCCGTCGCCGTCGCAGTCGAGGCCGTTGTAGTCGGACCAGATGTTGCCCAGGAAGCCTGCGAGGTTCTGATCGCCCTGCTCATAGGTCTGGATAGTGGTGGCGTTCCAGTGATTAGACCCGTCGGACAAGCCATTAATGGTGTTGCTCTTGAAGGAGTTGAGGCAGATGATGTTGTTAGTTGAGTCTCCAATGCGGATTCCGAAATAATTACCCGCGACAGTATTGCCTGAGATAATGTTATCGTTGCAGGAGTCAAATAAATCGATGCCCCCAGCTGAATTGCCTAAGCCAGAGTTGTTAGATATTTTATTGCCCGAGATGGTGTTCCCAATGCATGACTCAAGGAGGAAGATACCGCCACCATTGCCGGTGAAGGTGTTGCCCGATATAGCATTGTTATCGGAGTGGTATAGGCCGATGGCGACTCGAATGTTGTATGCTGCGGCGTTGTCCGAGATAACGTTGCCAGGAGAATAAACGAGGCCTATGCCATCGTAGTTACCGTTGGCGGTATTTCCCGTAATTGTGTTGCCGCTGGAGAAAGAATGTAAGCTGATGCCAACCCCTGTGTTGTTGTTGGCAGTATTTCCCGAGATTTTGTTGTTGCTGGAGGAATGGAACCAGATCCCTACACCGTTGCCGGTGGCAGTGTTGCCCGTGATTGTGTTGTTATTTGAATTTACCAGGATCCCTGCATCATAATCATCACTGCCTGAATTTATGGCCACAAATCCATCAAGGATGCAGCCATCGGCGTTTAATGTAATTGCCCTTCCCAACCCGCCGGCGTCCACCACTGGCACGCCTACGCCCTGCAGTGTGAGCTGCTTGTTCACGTTGACATTTTCAAGATATGTCCCACTCCGGGCCAGGATTGTGTCGCCTGTGGCGGCAGCATTGATGGCGTCCTGGATGGCGGTGTAAGCCTGGCCTGGGCCGACGGTCAGAGTTGCGGCGTCGGCAGAAGTCAACAGTAGAAAGAGAATCATTAGACTTTTCAGTAGGATCTTCAGTTTATCTTTATGATAATCCATAATCTCCCTCCAGCGATTGGATCAGACAAATTCTATTTTTGCAGCCTGACGAAAGTTGGTTGATGATATAAGATTGTCGATGGTGGAAAATCCAGGGACTTCTGCGGCAAAAGCTACTTGCAGGATCGTTCTTTCTATCCAGAATTGAAGCTCAAGCGATTAAGGCAAGAAAAAAAAGAAGTTGATATCCCGGCTTTACAGGTCAATGCGCGGGATATTCTCTACGGACTCTGGGTTGGCCAGAGCAGACAGGTCTCCGGTCTCCTTGCCCAGGGCCTTGGCCTTGATCACGCGGCGCATGATCTTGCCGGACCTGGTCTTGGGGACGTCCTTGACGAAGTAGACCTTGTCGGGGTAGGCCACGGGGCCCAGAA
>Ga0302252_1001429_pt1 | contig 13781 bp, 9 predicted proteins | sample AAG_RA_Leu_MG_FD_193511 | JGI IMG/M metagenome (GOLD analysis project Ga0302252, IMG submission 193511) | Enriched activated sludge microbial communities from anaerobic digester in WTTP, New Holstein, Wisconsin, United States - AAG_RA_Leu | ecosystem: Engineered > Bioreactor > Anaerobic >...
GGGTTTTCCGACCGGGAATTAGAGAACTTCGGGTTTTCTGTCAGGCAGGATAAAGGTATGAGCAGCCTTTTTAAGGTTAATTCGTACCCGACTATCGCGGTATTTAACCGGAAGAACCAGAGGTATTTTCTCTCCGGTTTTGTGGGAAAAGACAAAATATTAAAACTGTTTGAATGAAAAAAGCCATTATTTCGTTGATTCTGGTTTTGCTGTTAAGAAACACGGGTTACGCGGATATCTTTTCTAAGGATGCTACGAGTACTTATACCATCCAAAACGCTATTTCCGAGGATCGGTCGGGATTCTATTACCGGGGAGGAATTGATTATCGGCCGACAGTGCCGGTTGATGACCCGGAAGTAGGGTATTCTATCGTCAGCGGATCAAAAGGATGCAGCGGGTTTAACCTTGCCGCCAGTTTTAACAGCGTTTTTTCGGAGCAGATGTTGGCAGATTATCTAAAAGGGATAGCAAGCGAAGCGATAGCGGCGGCGCCGATGCTGCTTCTAGAGTATGTTTCGCCGACCTTGGCAGATATTATCAAACATTTTAATGCCATGACTAATATGCGTTTGGGCCTGAGGTATGCGCAGTGCGAGGATATCGAGAAAGCGGCCGGCGAATATATGGATAAACTCAGGAAAAAAAGCGAAAGCGAGTGCGTCAAGGAGAAGGTTGCCGCCGGCCTGGATATCGACAGCGCTTTAAAAGCATGCAAAGAAGGCAAGGATCCATTTGCCTTCCTGAAAAATGCCAAAGGCATTCCCCTGGTACAGGGGGGTAAAATAAACGTGCTTTCGGATATCTTTAATAAGATTAATATCCCGCAGGAAAGAAAAGAGTTTATCGGTTCCGTTATCGGGGAAACCACCATTACCGCATCCCAGATTGAAAATAATAAGGGGGAGAAATCTATTTACAAGGTAAATGATGAATTTAGAACAGATACTTCCGAGAAGATGTTTTCTATTTTGGAAGAGTATATTAGTTCTAAGAGCATATCTTCGGATTCTCTGCAAGAACTGTCCTTACCAAATAATCCGGTAACGCAGGAGCAGATTAGAGATATAGCTTTGATGCCCAAGTCTAAGCAGTATATCGCGGTTTCCAAGATATCTTCGGATATCGCTTATTATAAAACCATTGCCAAATACAGGCAGGCAATGGATGATTTGTTGGAGGCAATGCGCGCTCCTGGGCTGGATGACGTGCAAAGGGGAGTGCTTCAGCGGGATTATGACTACCTAAAAGAGAAACTGGAAAGATTTAAGGAAGAGCGCCAGATTTACAAAGATTATAACGAAGCTGTGTCCGGTATTTTATCAGAGTCGGAGAAGGAGAAATTGAATACCATAATAAACGATGATGGGACAAGTTCGTATTTTGATGAGGCAATAGAAAACCAGGTTAGAAAAGAGATGTATCTGCCCGATAACGGCGGTGATTAAAGAAAATTCTTAGGGAAATATAGAAAAACCGACCACTATTAAGCAAGAATGATTTGTGGTGATTTGTATCCTCTATGTGTTATAATGTGAAACAATATTAAATATATGAATTGGGAAAGATATAAAAAGAAGGTAGTTCTATAAGGAAGGTAAAAATGGGAGACACCGCAGGTAATATTTACCAAGGGGAATTGAATTCTTAATATGCCTAAAGCTTATCTAACAGTCGGGGATGATGCCAAACAGCTTGAGTTGACCGAGTATCGGGTGAGGCATCTCATCCGCGAGGGGCAGATTCGGGCCACGAAGATAAAGCAGCGGAGGATTGCGCCCGAGGATTTGGATGTTTTCATTAAGGCGAGGACTATTTAGGATTTCTTAGCAGAAACATTTATATAAAATATTTTTTATAATAATATTTAAGGGAACGAAGATGACGGATATTATCGAATTTGACAATAAAATATGTGAGCTGAAAGAGCAATATCAAAAAAACAATCAGCCGATTGTATTTAATTTTCGTGATTTTTGTTCTACTTGGAAATGGGCGAAGCGTTCAGATGTGTTCACGCATCATCTCCATAAATACCCTGCAAAGCTGATACCATATATTCCTATTTTCTTTTTGTCATCAAAGATGTGTGATGAAAAAGATATTGTTTTAGACCCATTTGCAGGTAGCGGGACAGTTCTTTTGGAGTCTATTGCACACCCGCACTATAAGCGAAATTGTATCGGTGTTGAGATTAATCCATTAGCCCGTCTAATAGCAAAAGTCAAGACGACTCCTTTGGATGATGATGAGCTTCAGCAAGAGAAAAAGAAATTGTTTTCAGCTTTAAAATTGGGCGATGCTTCTGCAATAATCCCTGATTATAAGAATCTTTCCATGTGGTTCTCGACGAGCGCCAAAAACAAGTTGGGTAGATTGAGAACTTGTATTGAGGACTTAAGAGATGGCGATTGTAAGGATTTCTTTTTTGCTTGTTTCTCATCAGTTGTCAGAAAAGTGTCTTTGGCAGACCCCAATATTCCGCCGCCAGTCGTTTTAAAGATGAGGAATTATAAGAAAACTTCCGCTAAACATGAGGAGATGAAGGAATTTCTGAATAGAAATAAGCGACCTAATGTTAACAGATTATTTGAACAATGTGTGCTGGACAATGAGGAAAGGGTCAAAAGACTCTCTGCCATAGATGATGTTGCTCATCGTAAAATAAAAGCTCGTATTGTTTGGGATGATGCGCGCAATCTTAAGATTGGAAAGTTTACATCAAAAGGCAATATTGAAAAGAGAGGAGCCAAAACCATTGAGGAAGGCATCATAGGTTTGATAATAACATCTCCTCCATACATCACTGCTCAGAAATATATCAGAACAACAAAATTGGAATTGCTCTGGCTTGGATTGGCAGACCCGCAATCCCTTGGTGAATTAGATAAAGAGACGATTGGAAGTGAAAGAGTACGGGCTTCTGATGAAATCATGCCAACAAATATTAAAACGATTGACGAGCTATGCAATAAAATCAAAGATGTTTCATCGGAGCGGGCGATAATGGTGAATCGGTATTTTCATGATATGGCGGTTGTTATGGCAAACTCGTACAAGATTCTTAAGAAAGATAGAGAAATGATTCTGATTGTCGGCAATAACAAGGTCTGCGGATATGATGTTAATACTCAAGATTTGCTTGCCCAAATCGGGGAAAGTGTGGGTTTCAAAAGAGAAATGGTTATTAAGGATAAGATTCGCAGTAGGGGCATGATAACTAGCAGGCATAAGAATGGCGGCTTGATTGAGGATGAATATATTGTAGTTTTGAAGAAATAGGAGATTATATGTTGCAGATAATTCCCAAAATTAGTTTATTGAATGCTGAGAAAGAATTTGAGCAAGCGATTAAAGGTATAACGCTTCGAGGCTACATAAACAAGCCTCCCGTTAGCGTAACCGGGGGGATCAAGTGGGCCATTGAAAAGGGAGAGATAAAACCCCTATCTGTTGGCGATATCACTAATATCTTTTGCCCTACGCGCAGAGACATATACTTGAAACGCATACAGAAAATCAAGGATGCCAAGAATTGGGGAAAAGTTACAGGAATTTTAGTGGAGTCCTGTCTTTGCGGGTTTACCAATAAATATAAAGACAGTAATTCAATTAATCGAATCAAGACATACGAAGGCATATGCCGTGAAACGACTTTATTCATGGATCAGTTTTACAAAAACAAGAAGAAGGCAGTGGGCGAGCTTGCAAGATTCAAGTCCCGCCCAGATGAAGACGAAAACTGGCTTCTTTGCCAGCTAAATTATGCCTTAAGACATGAGTTGGTCATGCTGCGGGCTACAAAAAAGCTATCTGATAAGAATCGAAGAAGTGAGGTTATTCAACACATGGAGATAAAGCCCAATGAGAAAATTCTCGGCATTACATCTCCCTCCGTGCCCGATTTTGTCATTCCGGGATTTTCGGCTATAGGTGACATTAAAACTGGCTGGGAGTTTAAAGATTATTTTCGTTTAGCGGCTGCGGGTTATGCCTTGGCTTATGAAAATCAGAAGGGTGCGGGGAATGATATTAATTTGGGATTAATATATTATTTCCCAACAAAAAAGAGAGATGTTTCTTTTGCGCATCTATACATGTTTGTGATTGACGACACCTTAAGACAAGAGTTCTTGGATAGAAGAGATGATGCATTACTTGTAATAAAAAAAGCTAAGGATAATCCTCCAACTGCGCCAATTTTGGTGGATAGGGAGAAGCATTGTGTACACTGCAAATATATAAGCGAATGCGATAAGTCGAGAAGAGAATGAAGAAGAAAATAATCCCTTTAATAAAGGAATATCGGCTTAAGAAATTATTCCAGGTGATGAATTGTTTTGAACAATTTCCTTTTAATCGTGATGGACTCAGAGAATGCATTTTGGGGCTTTATGGGGACAAAGAGGAAAAAAGTATTTTTAGAGGGATGGTAATCCCTTCGTTGAGACATTTGGGATTAATTCTGGGGTATGATGAAGATTTGAGACTAAGCGCCAATGGTTCTCTTATTGTTCAAGCTCGTAGAAAGTCGGAAGCAGAAGGCGAACGGATTTTCAGAGCAATCCTTGCAGAGATAGATGATGCAAATATTAAGATTCTGAAGACGACATTAAAGAAAAATATTATTTTTAGCGATTTAAAACAGCACCTAATTGATAAAGATAAGATAGAGGCACCGTCGAAGAAGCAATCTATGGAAAGGATAAATCATTGGACTTCGATGCTTTTAGAGGCGGGATTATTGGTCGAGCAGAACAAGGAGATGGCTGTTTCTGTTGAAACAATGAAGCATGTTGAACAAGACTTGGACTTGTCTACAAAGAAAACTGAATTTGAGAAGATATTCTTTGAGGCCTATAAGTCAATATTTAAAAAGCAGGAAAACATCCCCATTGTAGACATACCCGATATACGAGCAGAGGTGGCTAGTGTGTTTTATGATAAACACAATCTGGTTGTCACAGAGAATCAGTTCGATGAATTGCTCCGTAGCATAAAGTTTGCTACAGACAATTATATAGTGTCCCTTGGCAGGGCGATGGGTGCCGAGGAAAAGTTGCTCGTATATGAGGGCAGTTATTATCGAACAATATCAGTCAGGTTTTTAAATAAGGAGGGAAAAACATGAAGTCATTTATGGAGACAGAATATAAATTGAAGATTGACCCGTTCGCATCTAAAGTCGACATCTCTGCTCCCATGGCTGGCCGGAAGAAAGAGAAGAAAGCTTGGGATCAGATTATCAAGCAACGGGCGGGGCAAAAAGGCAACTCTTTTAATTTTATTATCGGAGACTACGGCTTAGGCAAGTCACTATCTTTGTATAGCATCTGCAAAGAAGTCGGAGAGAATCAGAAAGAGATAGTACCTATATTTATCACTCTTTTGCCAGAAGATAGCATTAGGAAGTTTGGATTGGAATTCATTCAAAGGATTTTTGACAAGTTTGATGTCAAGGAGATGAAGGCAGTCTTATCAAAAGTGGGGAAGAATGATTTTGACGATCTTAAAGAAATTATGCCAGAGCCAGCCAATATATTTGAGAGAATCAAGAAAGGCGAGAAAATGGCTTTGGATTTTATTACAAGTGACCATGTGCTTGATACCAAAGAGCTCAAACAGCTTGGGGTCGGAAGGAAGCTTGATTCAACTGATAGGGCTAAGGACTATTTGCTTGCATTCTTATACTTATTAAAAAGAGGAGGGTTCTCTAGCCTTCTTCTTGCTGTTGATGAGGTTGAATACATATTCAGTCAGATGAGAGGATCTAAGATTTCATTAGCTTTTAATACACTAAGGGGAATTCATGATTTGCAGCAGTCCCATGATAAAGCTCTCAAGCTGGGAGATATTGCCAACATGATATTTTTCTTCGGCATTTCCGAGGATGGCTGGCGCAGATTAACCGTTGATTTACAGAAAAGAGAAAAGAGCCAAGGTGGACCGATTCAGCCGTTTATGGACAGGAAAGATAATGTAATCACTCTAGAACCGCTTGATAAAGACGAAACTAAAGAACTGATTGAATTAAGATTGAGTGAAAGCAGAACAACAATGGGGACGATAAGCAAGAAGCCCCTTATACCTTTTTCTGATGACTTTGTTGCATATGTTTTCGACTTAACCAAAGGGAGACCGCGCGACATCGTCAGAAGATGCGATACTGTCTTGTTAGAAGGATTGGAGCAGAAGATTCCATTAATTACTGTCTCTTTCGCCAAGAAAGTTTATGAGTCCCATGGTCTCTTTACAGAAGCAAAGTGATTCTTGTTACCTTTGGTGGTCTGACAATCTTAAATAACGACTATATGCGGGTGTTTTTATAATGAACAAAGTAGAACTAAAGAAATTTGAAGCAACGCTGTGGCAGACGGCTGACACATTGAGAGCGAATTCTGATTTGAAGTCATCGGAATATTCAACGCCTGTGCTTGGGCTTATCTTTCTGAGGTTTGCTGATAACAAATACAGCCGTTATGAAGTAGAGATTAATGCTGAATTCGAAAAGCTGAAAGGCACAAGAAGAGAAAAACCGATAAATGAAATAGCAATTGAGAAATGCGGTTTTTATCTGCCGCCCAAAGCCCGTTATGAATATCTTCTGAATCTTCCTGAGAAAGAAGATATTGCCAAGGCATTAAAGGATGCGATGGTTTTAATTGAGAAGTACAAGCCTGAGCTAAAAGACACTCTTCCTCAGGATGAATATTTCAGGCTGGTTAGGAATCCGGAGTATAAGACCATTCCGAAGCAGCTTTTGAAGAATTTTGCAGACATTCCAAAAGATGCAACGGGCGACATGTTCGGGCAAATCTATGAATATTTCCTTGGCGAGTTTGCCCTATCTGAAGGTCAGGGCGGGGGAGAATTCTTCACGCCGCGCTCTGTGGTAAGGCTTATGGTGGAGATTATCGAGCCTCATGATGGCACTGTGTTTGATCCTGCGTGCGGCTCAGGCGGTATGTTTGTCCAGTCAGCACAATTCATCGAAGCGCGAAAATCCGAGAAAGAAGATACAAACCTTTTTGTTTACGGGCAGGAAAAGACGCTTGAAACCGTCAAGCTTGCCAAGATGAATATTGCGGTAAATGGGCTTAGAGGAGAAATAAAGCAGGCCAACACTTATTATGAAGACCCTCACGGAAGCTTCGAGAAGTTTGATTATGTTCTCGCCAATCCTCCGTTCAATGTTGATGACGTGAATCTTTCAAAGGTTGAAGGAGACAAGAGATTTAACACTTACGGAATTCCCAGAAACAAGAGTGATGCAAAGAAGAAAGACAAGGGAGCGGTTACCGTTCCGAATGGCAATTACCTTTGGATAAATCTTTTTGCCACTTCCCTAAAACCCAAAAAGGGCAGGGCCGGCCTTGTAATGGCGAATTCTGCCTCTGATGCAAGGCACAGCGAAGCAGAAATACGTCAGACGCTTATTGATAAAAATCTGATTTACGGGATGCTCACGCTTCCTTCAAACATGTTTTATACGGTTACGCTCCCTGCGACGCTTTGGTTTTTTGACAAGACGAAGAAGGATGACAGGATTCTTTTTATTGATGCAAGGAACATATTCACTCAGATCGACCGGGCTCATAGAGAATTCTCTGAAGAGCAGATAAAGGATATTGCAATCATAAGCCGTCTTCATAAAGGCAACAGACAGGACTTCACTGAACTCGTTCATGGATATTTTGAGAAGGGCTTTGAAAGGCTTTCCCAAAACCGCTCTGCGCTTTCGCAGGTTGCGAAGAAGGTTACTGAATTTTTGAAGTCTTATAATGGGAAAGATCTTCTCGACTTTGACAAGGCTCTTGTCAGTGTGGATAAGTTTGAAGCAGCATTTGCCAAATATCAGAAAGAAACAAAACCATCTGAGGTGGACAAGGCGAACAAGAATCAAAGGGCTTTGAACGAATTGGTTCTTCCTTTCTTTACAGCTTTGCATGAGCTTCTAAAAGAAGTAGACAAGAAAGTCCGCCATATTGAGAAGGAAAAAGGCGCAGATAAAGATATCAAGGCATTAAAAACAGAGCTTGAAGAGCTTCATAAGAAAGTAAAGGACACCGAATATTTCTTTTCCCATGTTTCATGGCTTCAGGAAAGATTCCCTGATGCAAAGTATGAGGATGTCACAGGGCTATGTAAGCTCGCAAGCATGGATGAAATCAAAGAGCAAGAATACTCTCTTAATCCCGGACGGTATGTCGGAGTGGTGATTGAAGAGGACGGAAAAACAGAAGAAGAATTTATCGAGGAAATGCTTTCAATGGACGAAGAGCTTTCAAAGCTCAATGCCGATGCGAAAGAGCTTGAGAAGGTCATAAATAAAAATATGCGGCAAGTCGTGGGTGAAGAATGAAAGGTTGGGAATATCAGAAGATTGGAGATTTCAGCGAGATTGGCAGAGGATCATCTCCGCGACCAATTATTGACCAGGCATATTTTGTTAATGGAAATATCCCTTGGATAAAGATTGCAGATGCTACGGCCTCTTTCAAATATATTTACAGAACAAAAGAATATGTAAATGAATATGGAGCTTCTTTTAGCAGAAAGCTATCGCCTAGAACATTAATATTAGCAGCTAGTGGAACGTTGGGATTTCCAATATTTCTTGGTGTTGAAGGATGCATCCATGATGGTTGGCTATACTTTAAATCAATTAAAGCAAATGTTGATAAGCAATATTTGTATTATTGTCTTATAACTTTTGTTAAAAGTTTCAATTCTTTTTCTTATGGTGCAGCAATACAAAACATAAACACTGATATTCTTCGCAACACCAAAATACCCCTTCCGCCTCTCCCAATTCAAAGAAAGATTGCGGCTATCCTTTCTGCTTACGACGACCTTATCGAGAATAACAGCCGAAGAGTTACGATTCTTGAAAAGATTGCCGAAGAACTTTATCGCGAGTGGTTTGTCAGGCTTCGCTTTCCGGGGCATGACAAAACAAAGATAGTCAAGGGCGTGCCTGATGGCTGGGAGTTAAAGAAGCTTCCAGAAATCGCGGAAATTACTTATGGGTACCCTTTTGATGGTAGTCGTTTTAATGACTTGGGCATAGGCAAGCCAATAATTCGGATAAGAAATATTCCGGACTCATCTACTACGGATTACACTGATGAAGAAGCAAAAGATAAGCATATTGTCCGAAAAGGTGATTTGTTGGTCGGCATGGATGGGGAGTTTCACATAAATCACTGGTTTGGTGAAGAAGCATATCTTGTTCAGCGGTCTTGTCGAATTAAGTCACATGACCCCTCGTTACATGGTTATTTATCAAAAGCTATCGTTGCTCCCGTGAAATTTTATGAGTCCATTCTTCAGGGTGCCACCGTTGGTCACCTGGGTGCAAAGCATTTAAATTCCATAGATATATTGATTCCAAATTCTGAATTTAAAAAATATCTTAGTGTGTTTAATAATTTGGTTGAACAGAAAGTTAATTACTCTAGCTCCATTAACAATCTCAAGACATCTCGCGACCGCCTTCTTTCCCGTCTAATAAGCGGTAAGGTTGATGTTGAAAACATGGATATTGAATTTCCTGCTTCCATGAAGGAGGAGCTTGTCCATGCCTAATTTTATTTCTGAGAATCAAATCGAGAAAGCATCAAGCATCCTTCTTAAAGATAAATACGGCTATCGAACAATTAACTGCAACACCGAGGATGTTGAAGATTTGAATGACCGCTCAAACCGCTCTGACAAGCAGGAGGTTGTTCTTCTTGACGTTTTAAAAAAGTGCGCGATTAAGCTTAATTCTGAAATTCCTGAAGCTGTTATTGATGAAGCAATATCCCGCCTTACAGCTCACAGATATGCGATGTCCCCAATATTGGCAAATAAGGAAGTTTACGGGCTAATCAGAGACGGCATCCCTGTCCAGTATGAGAATTCAAAAGGCAAGACAGAACATGGCATTGTTAAGGTCATTGATTTTACCCATCCTATCGAAAATGATTTTCTTGCTGTAACTCAAATTTGGATTAAAGGCGACCGCTATCCCAGAAGACCAGATATTCTTGTTTACATCAATGGACTGCCGCTTGTTTTTATTGAGCTGAAAAATTCTAATGTTAAAGTTCAGAATGCCTACGAAGATAATCTGACAAACTATAAGCAGGATATTCCGCTTCTTTTTCAGTACAACGCTTTCTGCGTTCTCTCCAACGCGATTGAAACAAAGGTTGGAAGCTTTACTGCCGGCTGGGAATTCTTTTTCAACTGGCTCAGGCCTGATGATGAGACAGAGAAAATTGACCGCAAGGAGATTGAGCAAAAGGGTACAAGCCTTGAACGCCTTATCAATGGTATTTTTGAGAAAGGCAGACTTTTGGACTATATTGAAAACTTTATTCTTTTCTACAAGGAAAACGCAAAGATTGTTGCACAGAACCATCAGTTTATTGGAGTTAACAAAGCTATTGAATCATTCAAGGAGAGGAAAACCAAGAAGGGGAAGCTGGGAGTATTCTGGCATACACAAGGCTCAGGCAAGAGCTTCTCAATGATTTTTCTTTCAAGAAAAGTATTTCACAAGTTCAGCGGCAATTACACGTTTGTTGTTGTGACAGACAGAGAGGACTTGGATGGGCAGATTTACAGAAACTTCTTAGATACAGGCACAGTAAACAAGAATGAAGCTGCGCGCCCCAGAGATTCAGAGGAAATGCGAAAGTTCCTCGGCAGAAACATGCGTCTGGTTTTTACTCTTATACAAAAATTCCGGTGGGACAAGGGCAAGGCTTACCCGCTTTTGTCAGACCGCGATGACATCATCGTTATCGTTGATGAAGCCCACAGGACACAATACAAGGCCTTTGGCGAGAACATGAGAAAAGGACTGCCGAAAGCCCAATATTATGCTTTCACGGGCACGCCATTGCTCGGCAAGGAGAGAAAGACGAATGCCTGGTTTGGCGATTATGTGAGTGAATACAATTTTGCCCAATCAATGGATGACGGGGCAACTGTCCCGCTTTTCTATCAGAAGAGAGTTCCTGAAGTCCTTATCCAAAACGAAAATCTCAGTGATGAATTCTACAAGATTCTTGAGGATGAAAACCTTGATGAGAAGCAGCAGGAAAAGCTTGAAAAAGAGTACGCGACAGAGGTTGAGGTTATCAAGAGAGATGACCGCCTTGAGACAATCGCCAAGGACATTGTTTATCATTTTCCGCGCAGGGGCTATCTTGGAAAGGGCATGGTTGTCTCGGTAGATAAGTTTACTTCTGTAAAAATGTATGACAAGGTTCAGAAACATTGGAAAGACGAGGTAAAACGTCTTGTTGGCGAAGTCAGCAAGGCAACCAATGATATCCAGAAACAGAGACTCCAAAAGATTTTGGACTACATGCGCTCTGTTGAAATGGCTGTCGTGGTTAGCGAGGATGAAGGGGAGGAAGAGCGATTTGACAAGCAGGGACTTGATATCAGTCCGCACAGAAAGAAAATTAATGCGATTGATGAAAACGGGCATGATATCGAATACAGATTCAAAGACCCCAATGATAAGCTTGAGCTGGTTTTTGTTTGCGCGATGTGGCTGACAGGCTTTGATGCCCCGACCGTTTCCACTCTCTATCTTGACAAGCCGATGAAGGATCACACCCTCATGCAGACTATTGCAAGAGCAAACAGGGTTACCTCTCACATTATAAATGGCGTGACGAAAAGAAACGGTGAGGTGATTGATTATTACAATGTTTTCCGTAATATGAAGAGGGCTTTGGCGGATTACGCCCTTGGGAAAGGCGTTGAAGAAGAGCCTGTCCAGGATAAATCAAATTTATTCATTCTTTTGGATGACGCTTTGTCGCAGGGCTCTGATTATTGCAAAAAACTCGGGATTAAACTTGAGGATGCGCTGACAGCAGAAGGCACCTTCAGCAAGGTTGGCATTTTCAAGTCCTTCGCAGACAAAATTCTTGAGAAAGATGCCCACCGCAAGGAATTTTATGTTTATGAAAACACAGTTTCATCTCTTTATGAGGCATGCAAGCCGGAGATTCTTGAGAGCAATTACCGTCCCTTGATTGCAGTCTTTCAGTATTTGAGAGGGGTTATTGACGGTATTATAGGGCAGGCAAATATTGAAGAGGCAAAGAACAAGATATCAGAGCTGCTTGACCAAAGCGTGGTAACTTCCAATGAGAAAATGTTTGAGCGGGAATTTGAGCCTGAATTCCAGATAGTGAAAAAGGGGAAAATTCTAGACCTTAGCAAGATTGATTTTGCGAAGATGAAAGCGGAGTTCAAGAAAGCTGAATACAAGAACATCGAGATTGCAGACCTTCGCGGTTTCATTGAGCAGAAGCTTGAAATCATGATGAGAGAAAACAGCACCAGGACAGATTTTGCTCAAAAGCTTGCAGGGATTATTGAAAGATATAATTCTGGCGGGTCTTCAACTGAAAATTACTTCAATGAGCTTGTAAAGTATGCTGAGAGCCTCAAGGAAGAGGACGAGAGACATATCAAAGAGGGGCTTTCAAAGGATGAGTTGGAGCTTTATGATATTCTTAAAAAAGAAAAGATGACAAAGGCAGAGGAGATTAAAGTCAAGAATGCCGCCAAGCATCTTTTGCACAGGCTTGTTGAAGAGAATCCCAAAGTGCTTATTCAGGACTGGTTCAAAGACAGCCAGACACGTAACAGAGTCAGGACTGCCATAGAGACGGTTCTTGATAAAGAATTACCATCTGATACTTACGATAAGGATTTGTTCAGGCAGAAAACCGAAAAAATATTTGAAATGATTTATAATTACGCCTCCCAGCCCAATTCCTCAAAGCGGATTTATTGTTCTGTAAACTGATTCATTCTCCGTACCTTTGTACAACGCTTAAAAGCCACGGCGTCATTACTTCTGAATGGAATTGTAAGCAACCCCGGTCATATGAGTTATTTCAACGGGCCAAAATTATTTTCTGCGTATTATCAACGAACTTTCTTACTCTATAATTTCTTAATCTCCCCGTTAGCCTTCTATTTCTGTCATACAATTTTAATCGTTAGCTCTACTATTTAGCTATCTTTAATCACTACCCCAATCATTCCGCACCTTTCTATTTTTTGTTTTTTTCTTGTCGTTATGTAAATCCACCTTTCTTTTTATTCGCCTACAATAACCCAATCCTGACTTTTGCTCAAGAAAATCATTTGAGAAAATTCATCTCTACCTAAAAGCCTTTTCGTGGTTTGCCTCGGAAAGGCTTTTTAGGTATCAGAATATTCTGCCCCTTTCGGGGAGTCTCAATTTTTTCAAAAGACGCCAGGAAACTCACTCGCTTGGCGCTCGTTTCTTTCGGGCAGTCCCTGTTTTCTTGACAAAAGGCGCACTTTGTATCTGGTTTGCCTGATACAAAGTGCTTCAAGTCCTTGGGTTTTAATTTCCGTCGTCAAAAGAAAGGAGGTTTACATGATACAAGTAAAAACAAATCGAAAGGAGGTGAAAACCATGATTGAAGTAGCCAGGGTTTATAAAGTCGAAAAAGACGAAAATGCCTTGAAAGCCTTTGTAGATATTAAAGTCGCTGATGCGGTTTTGATAAAAGGCGTCAGGGTTATGGCTAAAAAAGACGGCGGGCTGTTCGCGGCTATGCCTTCGCAATTAGCCGGAGACGGTAAGTATTACGATACCGTTAAATTCTTAACGCCTGAGGCAAAAAATGAATTGCAAGAAGTGGTTCTTGCAGCCTACGAGGCGTAAGAAATAAAACTTTAAAGCTGTCCTATCGGCTATACGGGGGGAAAGGGCTTAAAATTGAAAG
>Ga0302252_1001430_pt1 | contig 13766 bp, 13 predicted proteins | sample AAG_RA_Leu_MG_FD_193511 | JGI IMG/M metagenome (GOLD analysis project Ga0302252, IMG submission 193511) | Enriched activated sludge microbial communities from anaerobic digester in WTTP, New Holstein, Wisconsin, United States - AAG_RA_Leu | ecosystem: Engineered > Bioreactor > Anaerobic >...
CGGATCTCGATGCATATCATGGCATTGACATCAGCTCGATGGGAAATATAGATTGCCAGGGATTCGAGATAGAGCGCCAGCCTGAATTCGGCTTGGACCGGTATCAAGACCCAGTCCCCTGCTCCCTCAGGCACCTATTCCTGCCCCGCGCTGCTACCCCGGACTCCCTGAGGTCAGGCCAGAGCAATCGGCCCTTTGAATGTAAAAAAAGATCTATTAAAAAATAATTTTTGTTTAATATACTGTTATTCTCCTTAAATTAATTATATCGACACATAGGCTGATATGACGGCAAATTGGCCGGGAAAAGCATAGCCCTTCTGGATGGCGCATATCCGGCTTTAAGAAATTATAAGAAATATAAATACCTAACACAATGCATTTAAGCTGTGCAGGTCACCCAAATGTAAATGGCAACTGCATTAAAAGTTATTATCTAAAGTATTAGTCTAATTAAGTATAATTAAAAGAGATTCCCTTTCAAAACAAATTATTTATATCATTAGGTAATTCTGCCATGAAAAAATATGGTGACAATTATGAGGGAGTCCACGGTAAAGATTCTAGACGATAAGGATATGGAATTTGTGGAGACACTGAGATCCTTGAGTGTTCCGCGCAATGTGGCAACGCTCATCACCTTTCTGGCCAATGTGGATGAGGCCTCCTCTCGAGAGATAGAGATGGGCTCAGACCTCAGACAGCCTGAGGTCAGCATTGCCATGCGCACCCTGCGCGACAACAACTGGATAGAAGAGAAGGAGATCAAACGTGAGGGCAAAGGCAGACCGATGAAGGTCTACTCTTTGAAAGCAGGGATAGATGACGTCATCAAGCACTTCGAGGAGGAGAAGCTGAACGAGTCTGCCCAGGCCATGGAGAGCATTCAGAGGCTAAAACAGCTCATATCCACCTGAAGAAAAGGTGGAGGGGTAAAGAACAGCACCGGATGATCATTGGAGGTGGCTGCTAAGCACCTCCACCTCGATTTTAGCTGCAATATTTCTGCCCAGGGATATTTTCATTCCATCTACCTCAATTACCACTGGCCCTCCGAAGGGATGGTTGGCGATCTTGCGAATTTGCCTGCCCTTCCGTATGCCCATGGACTCGAATCTCTTTCCCCAATCCACATCGCTATAAATGGCCTTGACTTCCAGCGTCTCATTGCAGGGAGCCCTGGACAGCTCAATATACCTCATCTCTATTCGATCTGCTCCATAGTTATTGGATTTTCAATTGCCCTCCAGCCTTGGCTATAGATCCTCCTTTGATATGGATCCCTGGGCGGCTCTATGATCTCTTGATGACCTGGCCATCAGAGCCTGCTGTTCTGCGAGAGCAGATCCTCTCCCCGGATAAACCTTGCGCAAAACGACAATTATAGAAATACATCAGTCAGATCCTGACATTGACTCCCCTCTCCTTGAGATAGGACTTCACCGATCCGATGCTCCACTCTCCGAAATGAAAGATGCTGGCGGCCAATGCTGCCGATGCATCGGTCTTGCGGAAGACCTCGAGCATGTGATCCGGGCTGGCGCAGCCTCCCGATGCAATCACCGGAACATTCACTCTCTTCGCCACCGCATCGGTGAGGGAAATGTCAAAGCCGTCATAGGTTCCATCCCGGTCCATGCTGGTGAGCAGAATCTCCCCCGCTCCCAAAGAGACTGCTTTCCTGGCCCAGGCCAGGGCATCGATGCCTGTAAACTGCCTGCCTCCGTAGTAGGAGCACTCAAACCAGCAAGGCCCTTCTTTTGTCTGGACCATCTCCCGGCCATCTTCCGAGCCATAGCGCCTCTTGGCATCGATTGCCAGGACCACAGCCTGGTTTCCGTACTGCTCTGCGATCTCCTCTATCAACTGGGGGCGCATTAGAGCGGAGGTGTTCAGGGTGATCTTGTCCGCTCCGGCATTGAAGACCTCTCTTGCCTGATCCAGGCTGCTTATGCCCCCGCCCACAGCCAGGGGAACGAAGACAGAGAGTGATGTTTTCTTAATCACGCCGGTCATGGTCTCCCGCCGGTCAGAAGAGGCGGTTATATCCAGGAAGACTATCTCATCCGCACCATCCTGATAGTACTGTCCGGCCAGCTCCCAGGGAATTCCGGCATATCTGATCTGCTTGAACTCGATTCCCTTTACCACCCTGCCACCGGGCACAGCCAGGTCGCAGTCGAGACAGGGAATTATCCTTCTGGCTAGCATCTTGAGGCCCTCACAAAGTTTTTAAGAATCTGCAGCCCCTTGGGGCCGGACTTTTCCGGATGGAACTGGGTGGCAAACAGGTTGTCCTTGCAGACGGCGGCTGTGACCTGCACTCCATGCTCGGTGGTGGCGGCAATGATCGATTCGTCCTCAGGCCGGCCATAGTAGGAGTGCACAAAGTAGAACATATCGCCATCTAAAATCCCATCCAGCATCTCTGACCGCAGCCGTATAGAGAGGCTGTTCCAGCCCATCTGGGGGATCATCACCCCTTCCGGCAGGCGCACCACCTTTCCTTTGATCCAGCCCAATCCGGAGGCAGCAGGGCTCTCCTCGCTCTCCGGAAAGAGGACCTGCATCCCCACGCAGATGCCGAGCATGGGCACTCCCTCCTGGAGGTGCTGCGACAGGCTTTCTGAGAAGCGGGAGAGCTGGCTCATGCAGCTTCCAAAGGCTCCCACTCCCGGAACCACTATTGCCTTTGCCCCATTCAGATCCTCCGGATCTCGGGCCAATCTGGGATTTCCGCCCACATGATCCAGGGCATTGTATATGGAAAACAGATTTCCCATACCGTAGTTGACTATGGCAACCGTCATCTTTTGCCTTCTCCTTCTTCCGGATCGATTACATCATTTAATTTCTGTCCTTGAGTCATGCCAGCCGAATCCTTCCCATTCTGAGCCTGAATTTCAGCTTATTAAATTGGCTCGTCTCTGGTCGGCCTACCGGAAAAGCTTTTCCTTTGATTTCATTCATAAGAGTTACGTTTAATTGGGGAGATTTATGAACCAGCCATCCGCAATATCCGGCCATGAAAAAAGCCGCAGGTATTCTTTTTTGCTCTGGCATTTCGGCCAAGTCCAAGCCCCTGCGAATCCTGCTTTTGATAGAGCATATAGGTTGCTGATAATTTTAAAATTAATTATTAGGTTTATTTATGATCTTTTGTGAAATCGGAAGATGTAGATTGCAAGCCAATTCGGATAAGACATTATAGATATATATCTAGAACTAAATTAATCTATAGACAATACTTAAATATACCAACAAGACATTTCCGGCCTTCCTTTTTACTTATAAATCTAACTCAAAATTGTTATATAGGGAGTATGGTACTCTGCATCCACCAGTCAAACATAAAGATTTGGGTAGAATGGAGATGCGTTTTAATGTCCAAGCCTAATCCCTTTGAGATAGCCCAAAAGCAACTTGACGATTGCGCCAAGATTCTGAACCTCGATGCCGGAGTGCATGAGTTTCTGCGCCACCCCAGAAGAGAGTACCATTTTTCCATACCGGTAAGAATGGATGATGGCAGCATGAAGATCTTCCAGGGATACAGAGTTCAGTATAATGATGCCCTCGGCCCCTGCAAGGGCGGCATAAGGTACCATCCCGATGAGACCATAGACACGGTGCGGGCTCTCTCCGCCTGGATGACCTGGAAGACATCCCTTCTGGGCCTGCCCCTTGGCGGAGGCAAGGGCGGGGTCATATGCAATCCCAAGGAGATGTCCAGCGGCGAGCTGGAGAGGCTGTGCCGCGGCTATATCGACATGATATGGCAGAACATCGGCCCGGATAAGGATGTGCCGGCGCCTGATGTCTATACCACACCTCAGATGATGGCCTGGATGATGGATGAGTTCTCAAAGCTGACCGGATCCAACAACTTCGGCTGCATCACCGGCAAGCCCCTCTGCGTGGGCGGCTCCTGCGGCAGAGGCGATGCCACCGCCAGGGGCGGCATGTATGCTCTGCGGGAGGCGGCTCGTGAGTTCAACATAGACCTCTCTAGAGCCACCATAGCCATTCAGGGCTACGGCAATGCCGGAAGCTATGCCCACAGCTTGGCCAAGGATCTATTCGGCAGCAAGGTTGTAGCTGTGAGCGACTCCAAGGGCGGCGCATTCAAGGCTTCGGGCATAGATGCCAGCGAGGCCGCCGCAGTCAAGGCAGAGACATCAACGGTGGCCAATATTCCAGACGCCCAGAGGATCACCAATGAAGAGCTGCTGGAGCTGAATGTGGACATTCTAATTGCTGCAGCTCTGGAGAATGTCATAACCAAGGAAAATGCAGGAAACATAAAGGCCAAGATCATTCTGGAGCTGGCCAACGGCCCCACCACACCAGAGGCGGATGAGATACTCTTCAATAACAAGGTGCATATCATCCCCGACTTCCTGGCCAATGCAGGAGGCGTTACCGTCTCCTACTTCGAGATGGTGCAAAACATCATGCGCTACTGCTGGTCCTTCGATGAGGTCTACGAGAAGCTGGATGAGCGGATGACCATGGCCTATCAGGGTGTACTGGCAGCCTCCAAGAGGTACAACATAAACATGCGCCAGGCAGCCTACACCGTGGCCGTCTCCCGCGTTGTGGATGCCATGAAGACCCGCGGCTGGGTTTAAGCTTTATCATCAGTTCAAAACCACCGGCAAGAGGTGCTCTGCGCTCCCCCATTGGGCGGAAGCCCAGCATTGGAGATCGTAGGGCACTCATATTTTTATTCTTATTATTTGATTATTATATTTTACTCTCCCCAGATCTCTGTGAATAGCTATTAAAACCGGAAATTCCAATTGAGATCGATTTCAGGTGATTGATGATGGAAGAAGACTTCAAGAAGGCGGCCGAGTTTCACGGCCACGTCTGTCCCGGTCTGGCCATGGGCTATCGGGTGGCCCGCTATGTAAAAACGCATTATCCCCGATCGGAGGATGAGGAGCTGGTATGCATCGCCGAGAACAAATCCTGCAGCGTGGATGCGGTTCAATACCTCTTGGGCTGCACAGCGGGAAAGGGGAATCTGATTGTAATTGACAACGGAAAGCAAGCTTTTACCTTCTACTCCCGGGACCAGGGGAAGGCAATGCGCATTTATTTCAAGGGAGATGTCTTTGCCGGGATGGATGCCATGCGCCAGAGGATGGCATCAGGAGATCTCACTCCAGCCGAGAAGAAGGAGATGGAGGCGATGCGCTCCCGGATCATGGAGCAGATACTGGCCGGCAGGGACGAGGATCTTCTGGATGTGAAAGAAGAGGAGATCCCAGCGCCGGACAAAGCCAGGATATATCCCTCTCTGGTCTGCCAGGAGTGCGGGGAGAGGTTCATGGAGATCATGGGCCGGACGGCGGAAGGAAAGGTGCTCTGCAAGGGGTGCTTTGCGAAAAAGGTTTGCTAGAGACCGCATTAATGAATTCTTCCCCTATTTTGGCTAACTTTTTTAGACAAGAACGCCAGTATCAAAATAGGTGAATTGCTCACGAGAGAGAGTCGAGTCAGGATTGCAGCGGTAATAATTACTGCTATAGTCTTGCTGCTTGTGGTATTAGTCCTGATTCTGGATCGCTTTCCGGACTTGCAGAAAAGCAGATGGGTGGTAGCCCTGGGCATCTTTGCCTCCATCACCTCACCCATTGCGGTTTATGAATTTTTCATTAAACGGTTCATCAGTCAGGGCGAGATAAACAGCAAATCGAGTCAGACAGAGATTGTAAACGGACAGACTCTGGAAATCAATGGCAATCAGCAGGGCACAGTGACGCAGCACGATCAGCGCGGTCAGACCGTCTAGGGCCCGCAGACAAACATAGGGAACATTCAAGGCCACCAATTCTCCGGACCTATCGGTACAGTGCACTTATCTGCCTCCTCCAAAACGCCTCCACTTTCATCCCCCTGGCAAATTCCCATGCCTCCCAAAGACTTCACAGGGCGCAGCAAAGATATCGATGATATCCTGGCAGATTTCGAGCGAGGTGCGACAATCACCGGCCTGCGGGGGATGGGTGGAATAGGCAAGACTGCGCTGGCCCTGGTGCTGGCTCAGAGGCTTAAGGATAGGTTTGCTGACGGTCAGATTTTCATAGACCTGAAGGGCACCAGTGAGAAGCCGCTGGCAGCATCAGATGCCATGGCCCAGGTAGTCCGCGCTCATCTCGGCTCTGATATCAAGATCCCAGAAAACGAGACGGAACTGGCGGGGCTTTATCGATCTGTGCTTGAAGGCAAGCGGACGCTTCTATTGCTCGACAATGCTGCCAGCCGGGAGCAGGTCCTGCCGCTGCTGCCCCCGGAATATTGCAGCGTTTTGGTCACTTCTCGAAAGAAGTTTGCTCTATCCGGGCTGAAACCATGGGACCTGGACCCCATGAGCCCTGAGGACGCCCGTGAGCTGCTTATAACCATCTATCCGCAGATCGGCGATAATGCAGACAGGCTGGCCGAGCTTTGCGGCTATCTGCCAATAACTCTTAAAGCCGCTGCATATCTTCTGGTTGAGACGCCAGATTTGGCTCCTGCAAAGTATATAGAAGAACTGGGCGATGAGCGCAGTCGCTTAAAGCAACTGGGACGGTCGGGGGAGGATCTGGACGTTGAAGCCTGTTTCAACTTAAGCTACAGTCGCTTATCCGTGGAGAGCGCCCGCGTCTTCAGGCTGCTGTCAGTCTTTCCAGGGGATTTCAATGCCAGGGCAGAGGAGGTGATCTGCCAGGATGAGGGCCACAGCATTTTGAGCGAGCTGCTGCGCTGGAGCCTGGTCGAGTTCCCGAAGCAAGAGGGCGAGGGAAGGTATCATCTGCATGATTTGGTGAGGTTGTTTGCGGTCTCTCTTCAAGATCGGGATAAGGACCTGAACCTGCGTCATGCTACATATTATCAGGACCTCTTGTGGAAGGCCGACGATCTCTTGCTGCAAGGAAAAGATTCCACGCACAAGGGATTGCAGCTATTCGATCTGGAATGGACGAATATCCAGAGGGGACAGAATTGGACTGCGACTAATTCTGATGAAGACCTTGAAGCCGCCCGCATATGCAGCAACTTCGCCAGGACAGGAAGCATTCTGAGTTTGAGGCTTCATCCGCAGGAGAATGTGAGATGGCTTCTAGCAGCTCTATCCGCAGCCCGACGGATAGAGAGCAAGAAAGCTGAGGGCGCCCATCTGTGCGACCTGGGACTCGCCTACGATGCCCTAGGCGATCCCCGTAAGGCTATCGAGTTCTCTGAGCAGGCCCTAAAGATCGCTCGGGAGATCGGGTATCGGGGGGGCGAAGGATACGAACTGGGCAATCTGGGCATTGCCTACAAGAACTTGGGCGAGCCCCGTAAGGCTATCGAGTTCTATGAGCAGGCCCTGGGAATTGCTCGAGAGACAGGCGATAGATGGAATGAAGGATTATGGCTGAACAACCTGGGACTTGCCTACGGTGCCCTGGGCGAGCCCCGTAAGGCTATCGAGTTCTCTGAGCAGGCCCTGGCCATAGCCCGCGAGATCGGCGATCGGAGGGGCGAAGGAAACAGCCTGGGCAATCTGGGCAATGCCTACGCCAACCTGGGCGAGCCCCGCAAGGCCATCGAGTTCTACGAGCAGGCCCTGGCCATAGCCCGCGAGATCGGCGATCGGAGGGGCGAAGGAGCAGAACTGGGCAACCTGGGCATTGCCTTCGCCGACCTGGGCGAGACCCGCAAAGCCATCGAGCACTACGAGCAGGCCCTGGCCATCGACCGAGAGATCGGAGACAGGAGGGGCGAAGGAGCAGAACTGGGCAACCTGGGCATTGCCTTCGCCGACCTGGGCGAGCCCCGCAAGGCTATCGAGTTCTTCGAGCAGCGCCTGATCATCGCCCGCGAGATCGGTGACCGGAGGGGCGAAGGCAATGCTCTCTGGAATATGAGCCTGGCGCTGGACAAGCTCGACAATAGAGCAAGAGCAATCGATTGTGCCAGAGCTGCCCTCAAGATTCGTGAGGAGATCGAAGATCCGCGTGCCGAGAATGTAAAAAGAAAGCTGCGGGAATGGGAAAGCAGCTAGCCCATTTCACGATCTGATCTTTCCGGAATGCCCACTGTTTAGCAGTCTGCCGCATTCCCATTCTCGCCCCCCCCTCAATGGCCATCCGTCTTGAACGCCTCGTGGAAAGCGACGCTGCCACGCGGGAAATGCCCATCAAAAGACAGAGCGAAGAAGACCTCCGGCGGCACTCCTTCCAGCACCAGTTCGGGCATGTTCTGAAAGCCAAATTTTATGTAGTACTCCGGATGGCCCACCAGACAGCAGCCTGCTGCGCCCATATCTCTCAGCCTTGACAGCCCCTCCCGAATCAGAGCCTTGCCCACGCCCTGCCGCTGGAACTCCGGCAGCACCGAGACCGGCCCCAGCCCGTACCAGTTTTGGGTCCCGTCAGAGATGGCTACAGGAGAGAAGGCGATGTGACCAATAATCCGTCCATCCAACTCTGCGACCAGCGATACCGTGAGGGCATTGGAGGCGCGCAGAGCCTCAATGATGAACTGCTCGGTGTGATTGCTGATCTCCAGAGTCTCAAAGGCGGCGGCAGTCACCTCAGCTATATAATCTGCATCAGAGTCTCTCTCGCCCCTGATAATGATCTTTGGATTCATGCCTTTAGTGTTCCTCCTTCCCTTATGCCCATATAGTCAGAAAATTATGGCTTCAAAATTTGAGAAGGAGAGCTTCTCATTTAGAGCTCTCCCCACTGCATCTCTAAAGCCACCACAGGCTGCTCCAGTCCGAAGCTCTTCAGCACCATCGGATGCAGCTCTCCAAAGCAGCCGATCCGGTGCCCCGCGGCCATCAGATCCGCGCCTCTGCCTGGCAGGAGCGCTCCATCATGAGAGGGTACTATCTCCGCCTCTACCCCCATCTCTCGCAGCACGGCATCGGCCACGGACCGGATCTCAGAGAAGTTGGCTCCGCTGTGGATGCTGGCCGCGGCCAGGTTCATGCGTGTCTTTCTCTCCAGCACCACATCTCCTGCGGCAAAGATTTTCTGGGGCAGGGGATGGTGCTGGTTTAAGGCGAAGATCTCCAGCAGGCTGGAGAGGAGCGACGTTCTCAGAATGGTGTGCAGCTCGCTGATGGGATGCATCACCCGCACCACACCGGCTGACTCAGGCGAGTTCTCCCGCCGCATCCACTGGAAATGCATCTTCTCATTGGTCAGGGTAAAGGGCATGACCTCCAGATAGCCCAGCCCGGCCAGGATCTCCCGAATCTCCCCCTTCCGCACCTCCGAAGGGTGGGCCCGTCCCACGGTCACCGTCTGGGGCAGGCGCGCCTCCAGTTGGTCAAAGCCGTAGGCCTTGGCCGCATCCTCGAATATGTCCCAGGAGTGCATGATGTCCGCCCGGTAGGCCGGAGCCAGAACCTGAACACCTTCGCCATCCTCCCTGGCCCCGAAGCGCATCCTCTCCAGGGCCTCCGCCAGCTCTCCTGAGCTGAGGTCAAAGCCAATCAGCCGGTTCGCCTCGGCGGTGCTGACGGTCCAGGAGGAGGGCTCCAGGTTGGGGGAGAGAAAGTCGCCTTCTCGCCTCTTGACCAGGACGCTCTCAATTTTTCCTCCGCGCTCCGCCAAAGAGGTGACCACGATGTTCAGGGCCTTGAAGACTATGCCGTCCATGCCTGTGACATCTATAAACAGGTCCTCCGTCTCCTCGGTGACCGAGGTCAGCTCCCCGTTGATGATGGGCGGGAAGGAGAGGACCCGATCCTGCGAGTCCACTATGAGCGGATAGAGATCGCAGCCCTCCAGGATATGGCCGTAGCCTCTGCCCTTGGGGTGCTTTTCCAGGATCTCCTTCATGCTCATCTCCTCGCTGAAATCGAGCGGCACGAAGCTCCTCTCCGGGCTCTCTCCAAAGTAGCGGAAGGGGGGGCTGACCCGGGATATGTCGTGCACCCCAATGGCCACCTTGCGACGGTTCCTGCCCAGCCCCCAGTGCAGGTCCTCTTGAAGGCCCATAAGCGATTCTATAGCCTCATCGGAAAAGGAGAGCCCCCGCACCACGGCGCAGCCTATGACCGGCCGCACCCCCAAAACGGACTCATCCACCTGCAAAACGATAGGCCCCTTCTCCACAGAATAATCAGCCAGCCCGGTCTCGAGGCCCAAAAAGCCCCGCATGGCCCTGGCCACACCCTCGGCGCTGTAGAGGTCCGGCCGATCGGGGAAGAACTCCACGTCCACATAATCCTCTTCCGCCCGCTTTCCGATATCTGCGCCCATCATGGCCAGCCGGGCCATGATCGTCTCTTTCGAGGCTCCAATCAGCCTCTCCATATCCTCATAATGAATTCTTACTACAGGCATGATCTTTCACCTCATAGCTTGATAGAGACCGGTGTTGCTCGCAGCCACTCCAGGTCAGATTGATAGAGCAGCCGCAGGTCCTTGAGACCTAGCCGGAGCATGGCCACCCTGGAGACCCCCAGCCCCCAGGCCAGGACGGGATGCTCTATGCCGAAGGGTGCGGTCACTTCTTTGCGGAAGACACCCGCTCCGCCCAGCTCCACCCAGCCCAGACCGTCTATAAAAACCTCCGGCTCCACAGAGGGCTCGGTATAGGGGAAGTAGCCGGGCCGGAAGCGCACCTCCTCAAAGCCCATCTTGGCATAGAACTCCTTGAGAATACCCAACAGGTGGCAGAAGGTCACATCCCGGTCCATGACGATCCCCTCCAGCTGCTCGAACTCCGGGGTGTGGGTGGCGTCTATTGCCTCCCGCCGGTAGACCCGATCTATGCCGAAGGCTTTGACCGGCGGCTCCGGATGATCGGCCAGATATTTGATGGTCACCCCCGTGGTATGGGTGCGCAGCACCTCCTGGCATGCCACATCCGGACTCCAGACTCCCCCCCAGCCGGTGCTCTCCGCCCCGCGGCCGCACTCGTGCATCTCCTTGACCCGAGTGTAGTCAGGGATCTCCGCCCGACTGTCCAGGTAAAAGGTGTCCTGCATCTCCCGAGCGGGATGGTCCTGGGGTTGGAAGAGGGCATCGAAGTTCCAGAAGCCGGACTGGACGATCTGGCCCTTGATCTCCACAAAGCCCATCTCCAGCATGATCTCCCGCATGAAGTCGATGAGCCTCTGGTAGGGGTGCCTCTTGCCCGGGTAGATCTTTTCTGCGGCTAAGGTTGGATCATAGGGGCGGACGCGAGATTTGCCGCCCTTCTGCTCGCAGAATAGGAAGCCATTTTCTTCAGACCATTGACTTGATTTTAGCATTTCAGACGTGATATTTCCAATATCATGATACAGCCTCACTTCTGATGGGGTTATGACAATAGTTGCAGGATCTACATTAAGTATCACAGGTTTTACATCTGACCGTCCTGCATCTGTAATCTCATAAGTCCAGGATTTTGATTTCTCTAATTTTACAAGGCCTCTGTTTTTGAGCTCAGTTACGAGATTACCTTTGAGAGAGGAGCTATTCTTTGGACCCTCTAAGAGAAGATCGAGCAACATCTCATCCTCGCCCTTAGGAGCAGAGCCTGTCGGATGGATCATTCCCTTGTCTATAGCCGCCCAGCCCTTCTTGCGAAGCCAGCCCAGTCCAATCTTATGGTGTGGATCCTTCAGATCGGACATAGCTTTGCTCGACCCGATGAAAGAGAGCAACACCCTCTCCGGCAGCCCCTCTTCAGCATACTTCCTGCCTTCATCCGTGAGAGTGACCGACTCCTCAACTGACTTTTTAACCGAAATGAGGCCCTCCTCCCCCAGAGCATCCGCTGATGCCCTTACCGTCTCCACTTTCATCTGGAGCTTTTCGGCGATGCTCTGAGGATCAGACTCTCCTTCAGAGATCGTTTTCAGAACTTTTAGATCATTTCCTGATAGCATTTTACCATCCCTCAATCGGGCGTTTCGGGGCAAGGCTCTCCTGCCCTTTCGCCCGCTTCAAAAGAAAGAAAAGATCATCTGCCCGAAGATGCCGCAAACTAGCCTCTCCGGCTTCATTAGCCTGATTCTATGATTTACAAATGAGCATTTAGCATTGCCAGGCACGGTTTTTCCGGTTAGATTGATGATTTATAAATCTGTCGAATAAGCAGGGATCATTGAGTGGACACCAGAGGGACGCAGAAGAGAAGGATATGTGAGGGAGAAGAAAAACAGAGGAGAAGAGAGCAAAAAGGGATATGGACCTAGGATGACGGTGCAGAGAAGATCACTGCTTTGACCACTCCTCGCTCTCCAGCTCCTCCAGGGCCGCTTTCACCCCATCCACCGCCATCTGGAAGTACCGCCGGCCCTTCTCCGGCGAGGCCGGCTGGGGATTGCCCATGATCCCGTTGCCCATGAGGTGGCGCACATCCTTCATGATCATGAAACGAGGCCGCCTGGGGAAATGCCCCTCCGGCCTGCCCTTGACCAGATCGGGCCGGATGACCATCATCAAGGATGTCTCCACCTCTCCAGCATGCCCGTTGTGCGGGGTTTCGACGGTGCTGAAGTCTATGAGATCGAAAAGCGAGACCACGCTCACCCGGAAGTCGCGCTCCTCCACCGCCATCTGCCCCGCCTCCTCTAAAGCGGCCATATGCTGGCCCCCGGCATGTCCGGTCAAAATCATCACCCGGTAAAAGCCGCTGTCGGCAAATGAGACCAGCAGATCCTTGGCATAGGCCCTCAGGGCATCATGACCCACGGTGATGGTACCGGGAAAGGCTCTCGTGCTGCGGCAGACGCCGTAATATAGAGGCGGGGCGAGGAAGAGCCCTTTTTCCTCCGCTACGGCTCGGGCCACCTCCAGGGCCTGCACCGTATCGGTGATGGTGGGAAGGTGCGGTCCGTGCTCCTCGATCGCTCCCATCGGCAGAATCACCGTCCGGCATTCCTTCTGAGCCGCCTCGATCTCCGGCCAGCTCATCTCCTGGAGCAGCCTCATACGGTTATGACCTCGCCGGAGAGGACGTAATCCTCGGGAACTCTCAGCTCTGCCTGTCGATCGCCCACATTCAGCTGGTAGGCGCTCATGGGCTTGGTGTCGAAGTTGGTGGCGCCCTCAATCGGCCCCTCGGTGGAGTATGGCAGGACCAGTGTGAACTGGCCCTGTTCATCGGTGATATTGGACTGCTGATAGAGGAAGGCCCGGTTCCTGTTGGTCATGATGGGCACCTGTGCCACCACTCTGGTCCCCGGCGCAGCGCTTCCCTGCACCACCGCTCCCGGCACGTGCTCGAAGGTCTTGACCAGCTTCTGGCCGCTGCTGGTCACTGCCGACTCCGACTCATGCACCAGGCGGTAATGCTGCAGGGCAGGGGTGAAGAAGGCGGGATTGGTGGGAGTCATAGCCGCAATCTCGGCCAGATCTCCGCTGCTTCTTCTCTCCTCCACAAAGGCCTCCAGTTCGGTACGGTTTGTGGTTATCTTGGGGGCCTGGGTAAGCACGGGAACAGTGACCCCCTCTGCAACCTGCCGGCCCTGGTAAGACAGTCCCACGCCGCTCTCTGCGGAGGTCTCGCTTCCATCAAAGAAGTACAGCCTTGCGGTTATGGTATTGAAGTAGGGCTCTCGCCAGATCTGCACCGGCACCAACTGGTCCCCTTGCTGCTGATAGACCCCGGCCGTATAACGGGAGTTAGGCATGTTGCTCCAGGCGGCCATGGCATGGAACTTGCCCACTGCCATGGGCTGGTCGATCATCACATACTTGGTGTTCATGTAGGGGCTGCGATTGAGATCAAGGGCAGCCAGCACCTCCTCTGCCCGGCTCTCATTTTCGGCCAAG
>Ga0302252_1001432_pt1 | contig 13748 bp, 9 predicted proteins | sample AAG_RA_Leu_MG_FD_193511 | JGI IMG/M metagenome (GOLD analysis project Ga0302252, IMG submission 193511) | Enriched activated sludge microbial communities from anaerobic digester in WTTP, New Holstein, Wisconsin, United States - AAG_RA_Leu | ecosystem: Engineered > Bioreactor > Anaerobic >...
GGCCGTGAATCTGTACCTGGTGAGCCAAAGAAACCTTTTTCCCCACATAGACGGCATATTTCTTTCCGTCAACTTCCATGAGGTTCTTCTCGACAGGCTCGCCGTTCATTTCCGTTTCCAGCGCATGGATAACAACCCCGTCCTGCACATTTGAATCGTCACCCACGAACAGAGGCTGCCCTTCATCTCCACGAATCGACGCCGATGGTGAAACCATGATGTTTTTCCCAAGGGTCACGTTCCCGATGACCGCTGCAAGGGGATGGACATAAGTCGTTGGATCAATGACGGGGTCATACACCTTGCCCGCGAAGTCGGCCAGCACATTCTTTTCAATCATATTAAATCTCTCCTTGGTGGTAAAAATGGCCCGACATGAAAATTTCTTTTTCATGCGGCCTGGAAGACATCCGCATCATGTCTGATTGTAGATTCAAGTATTTCGCGCGAGGAGTGCGTCCGTAAAACGCTGGCAGCTGAAATCCGCTGTGACGGGCTTGCCGCTGAACCGGCAGGTTTCAACCGTTAAAGATCGTGAAGCAGATAATACAGTGGGGCCTCTTGTGAAGGCCCCACCAGGATATTCTCCCAAAGTATCCTTTGTCTACGCCAATCTATTCAGCTGAGGCCGGCGCGTCCTTGTAGTGGGACACATGCTTGGGCCGCTGGAACATGAAGGTAACCACAAAACCGGCGATAAGCAGTGCGGCTGCGGTATAGAGAGCCTGCTGCTTGTCAAACTTGGCGAAGGCCAGGCCGCCGGCCACGCCAGCCGCGCCCCATGCGGTAAGGACGAAACCGTAAACCTTGCCGATGTAGGTGGGGCCGAAGGAGTCGGCCGCGAATGCGGGCAGAACCGCGAAACCGCCGCCCAGGCAAGCGAGCAGATAGCATGCGATAACGGTAAACATAAACGGATCAGATACCTGCGGCAGATAGAAGTAAAGAGCCGCCTGGGTCGCGAACATGGTGAGGAAGACATTCTTGCGGCCAATCTTGTCGGAAACGGCTGCCCAGAACAGACGACCGAGTCCGTTGAAGATAGATGCGGTAGCCAGAACCGCACCGCCGGCGATAGCCAGCTGCGCCGGGTCGGTGATGCCCTTGGCCGCGCTTATTACTTCCTGTGCCATGGGGGACAGCTTGGAGAGGAGGCCCATGCCAGCGCTTACGTTGAGAAACAGCATGCCCCAGATCATGTACCACTGCGGGGTCTTCTTGGCTTCCGCCCAACTGAAGGAGTCAGCGGCGGAAACGGTAGAGGCCGAAGGAGTAAATCCGTCGGGAAGCCAACCGGCGGGAGGGTTACTGAGAATCGCCGCGGCAATTGCGTTAGCAATGAGGTAGATGACACCAAGAATCAGGAAGGAATTGATTACGCCGACGTTGTTGATGAGACCGGGAACGATCTTTCCAATGAAGAACGCGCCAAGGCCGAAACCCATGACGGACATGCCGGTGATGAGGCCGCGCTTGTCCGGGAACCAGCGAATCAGCGTAGCGATAGGCACAACGTAGGCAAGGCCGTTACCCGCGCCGCCGATTACACCGTAACCGAGGTAGAGGAACCATATGTTGCCGGACTTGATAGCAAGCGCGGCCAGAATGGTACCGATGCCATAGAGGATAACCCCTATGGTGCACACGAACTTCGGACCCTTCTTGTCCACCAGGATCCCTCCGAACGCAGCGGAAAGACCGATCATGCCAATGATGATCATGAAGGTTGTCGCTACTGCCGTCTTCTCCCACCCCGTTGCCGCGATGACCGGTTTTACGAAAACCGACCAGGCGTACACGGTGCCGAGCAGGGTCATGATGACGACCCCCGCGCCGGCGATTGCCCACCGCTTCGACATAAGATTCTCGTTACTCATTGTTACTCCCCCTAAAAAAAAATTTTACCTCTCTATACTTCATCCAGCGCGAAAATAAAAGAACAAAATAACGATGTTTGATATTTTTAATGTCAATGCAATGTTTTCATGAACCCCGAAGGCCCCATATTCAGCGATCTCGCTTTTTTGGACCCCCCTGAAACGGCCGTTTTGGGGCCAAACCGGGATTCTCCCGGCCGCGCCCGGTGGCTGCAAAACAAAAGTTTAAGCAGATTAAAAACAGATTCGGGCGAAATATACAAGAAGCCACTAATGCGCATCAAGGTCAATGTAGATATTTAATTATCAATATCCGATTGCCGCAAACACCCCTCGCACAACAGCGCCTCTCCCCCCGCGAGGGGAGAGAGGCGCCATGAGACAACATAATAATCTGTTATACCCGCTAACTAGGTATAATCAGAGACTCGGTCAAAAGGAGCGATGTTCACCGCGCAGACCTTATATTCGGGTATTTTTGAAATAGGATCGAGGGCCGGGTTGGTCAGAATATTAGCGGCGCCCTCGGTGAAGTGGAACGGCATGAACAGCACGCCCTCCTTGATGGTGCGGGTCAGCTTGGCAACCGTTGTCAGTTCCCCCCTGCGGGAGGAAACGCTGACCTTGGTGCCGTCCTTGATGCCAAGGTTCTTGGCCGTTGCCGGATTGATCTCGATAAAGGATTCCGGGCTGAGGGCGTTCAGTCCATCCACCTTCCCGGTCATGGTCCTGGTGTGGTAGTGGTAAAGGACGCGGCCGGTGGTAAGCACGTATGGATAATCCTTGTCCGGAAGCTCGTTGCTCGCCTTGTACTCGATCGCCTTGAACAGGCCCTTGCCCCTGGCGATGGATGCCTTGTGCAGGTACACGGTTCCGGGGTGATCAGTGGTCGGGCAAGGCCACTGAAGGCTGCCCAACTGATCCAGACGCTCATAGGTGATACCGCCGTATGACGGTGTCAGGGAGGCAATCTCCTCCATGATTTCGGACGGATTGGCGTACTTCTTATCGATGCCGAGCCTGTTGAGAAGCTCCATCAGAATGACCCAGTCCGCCTTGGAATTGCCGATGGGGTCGATGGCCTTGCGTACGCGCTGCACGCGACGTTCGGTATTGGAGAAGGTCCCTTCCTTCTCCGCGAAGGAAGCAGCCGGAAGGACGACATCCGCCAGCGCCGCAGTTTCCGTCAGGAAGATGTCCTGAACGACCAAGAATTCGGTATTTTTCAGCGCCTCTTCCACATGGTTCAGGTCAGGATCGGAGACCATCGGGTTTTCACCCATGATGTAGAGTAATTTGATGTCGCCATGGCCTGCCTTGTGGATCATGTCGCACAGGGTAAGACCGGGCTTGTCGGAAAGCTTGACGCCCCAGGCCTTCTCGAACTTGGCGAGAGCCTCGGGATTGGCAACCTTCTGGTAGCCGGTGAGGTCGCCGGGGAGGCCACCCATATCGCAGGCTCCCTGAACGTTGTTCTGACCGCGGAGGGGGTTGATACCGCCGGACTCGATCCCTATATTCCCGCAAAGCAGGGACAGGTTGGAAAGGGACATGACACCCTCGGTACCCGTGGTGTGCTGGGTGACACCCATTGCATAGAAGATCGAAGCCTTTTCCGCTTTTGCGTAAAGACGAGCGGCCGCGCGGATATCGTCGGCGCTTACACCGCATATTTCCGCGACTTTTTCAGGTGTGCATGAAGAGACGGCCGCGACGAGATCTTCATACTTCTCGGTCCGCTCATCAATATATGCTGAATTCTGGAGTCCTTCGGAAATGATCACATTCATCATGGCGTTGTAGAGCGCCACGTTGGTGCCGGGAAGGATCTGGAGGAAGACATCGGCATCGCCCGACAGGTCGATTACGCGCGGTTCAGCGACAATTATCTTGGCGCCTCTCTGCTTTGCCTGTCGGATTCTGGCCCCGATAACGGGGTGGCCGGCCGTTGTGTTGGAGCCGGTGATGAAGACTACATCGGAATTAACGACTTCCGCGATGCTGTTGGTCATCGCGCCACTGCCAAGCGTAGTTGCCAGACCGGCAACAGTCGAGGAGTGTCAAAGTCGGGCGCAGTGATCGACATTGTTGGTGCCGAACCCCGCGCGAACCATCTTCTGGAAGAGGTAGTTTTCTTCGTTAGTAACACGGGCGGAACTAAAACCGGCAAGGGCATCCCCGCCAAATTCCGCCTTGGTCTTATTGATTTTGTCCACTATCAGGGCGTAAGCCTCATCCCAGGTCGCTTCCACCAGTTTGCCGTCTTTCTTGATGAGAGGCTTGGTGAGACGGTCCGGGTGATTGATGAAGTTATAGCCGAACTTGCCTTTTACGCACAGCAGGCCATTGTTGGACGCTCCGTCAACGGGCTCAATGCCGACGACCTTGCCACCCTTGGTGAGAAGGTCCATCTGGCAGCCGACGCCGCAGTACGAACACGTTGTGGTGGTTCTTGTAACTTCCCAGGTACGGAACTTGTCCCTGGATTTTGGCATCAGAGCGGCTGTCGGGCATACGGATACGCAGTTTCCGCAGGATACGCAGACCGACTCATTGACCGGATCATCAAACGGCGCAGCGGGGTGAGAGGTGAAACCACGATTGGCGAAATCGATGGCCTCCGTGCACTGCTTGGCGGTACATGCATTCACGCAGCGGCGGCAGTGAACGCACTTGTTGTTGTCACGAACGTAGAATTCGTTGGAATCGTCCATCGGAAAACTGTTCATGAGTCCAGGGAACCTGGTTTCCTTGATATCATACTGGTAGCAGAGATCCTGCAGACCGCACTTGCCGGCTTTTGGACAGGTCAGACAATCCTGAGCATGGTCCGACAGAAGCAATTCAATATTAAGCTTCCGGGCATTGATAACCCGCTCCGTGTCGGTCTTGACATCCATACCGTCCATAACAGGCGTTGAGCACGCGGGCGCGAGATTCTTCCTCCCGGCGACCTCCACCATACAGATCCTGCATGACGAGTTGGCGCCCGACATGTCACTGTGAAGTTCCAGGTAACAGAGTGTCGGGACAGACACACCGGCGGCCTTGGCGGCATCGATAAGCATCGACCCCTTTGGAACTTCGACCGATTTACCATCAATCGTAACCTTAACCATTCCTTTTTCCTTTCCCTGTTTTAGTTTCTTACTGCCATAACAATTCAGCCGCAATGCCTGTAGATCTGACATTCTTTCCCTGTACGCCACGCTAATCAGAGCCGTGAAACCCGTACAGCCCATAAAGGAAAGCCGCATTCCGGCGGAAAACATTACACAACCGTACCATTACCAATCGTAACGGCAGCCGGCGCCCGGAGAGACCGCATGATTCGCGGACCCACAAGAACTCCTATCTCAAATCAATTGTAGATACAGTTTCAATATAAATGATGTATTTGCCACATTATTGGAAAGATCGTTAGGTAAGTCACCACACAACCACTTATACGCTATATACTGACATAAATTACGAATTGTAGTTATTCTATTGTTTACTAAAAAACGGAGGCCCGCAGCCCTGTTAAGCACGTACGGGCCCCCAAACACATATACATGTCTATGCTTGATGCTACTTTTACTATAAATAAAACAAAAAAACAAACGCTTTTTTACCGAATTAATATTATTTTATCGACATAGCTACTTACATTCTTCATCCTTTGATTGCAGAACTAGCCACTTAATGACATAGGCTATAAACTGATCAGTCTCCATACACGAGTATGAGTCATTTACGTTATATTATATTTTATATTTCGGTGAATTATGTCAAAAACTAATATCTTTCTACAAAAATCACTTTACGGAACAAGAGTTCGTCGAGGGAATTTGACGTCGGCCTTTTTCGGCCGTCCAAACTTTTCCAACACAGCGACAAGATAGGATTTGGGGTAAATCCGATCGAGACCCTCTCACGCAAAGCCGTAAAGTACGCGATGGAAAATCAAGAACTTGTCAAATCACGCCATTCACCTGAAGGACGAAACCATCCCTGTTCCACGGTTATTCGAATTTCTTCGCGTCTTTGCGTCGTTGCATGATCAGATGCGTTTTTATGGGTTAATGACGGAGATGCCCGATATCAGGGCTAAGAGCCTTTAGCTAAAGCGGGATTGAAAACGTGGACCGGCACGGGGGGTATCAACGGGCGGGAATAATGCTCCGAAAGAAAACCGGAAAGACGCTTGAATGGCTCTCGCGTCTTTCCGGCCAAATGAGCAGGAAATGACTGGTTATTTACCGAAGCGCTGAATTGTTCTCAGACCGGAAAATAAACCAGTAATGGCTAATCCGGAGTTTCCGGCTGGTCGCTATTTCAGCTTTCCGACGAGATCATCCAGGCCGAGGGCTTCCACCCAAGAGACTTCAACATACTCGTCGCCTTTCTTCAGCATCGGCTTCAGCGGTTCGTCGTTATAGCGCAGCTCCATTCCCAGTCTGCCCTTCAGGCAGAGAGGCCTCCCCTCACCGGCAGCCTTGGCGACCACGCCGATCACTTTGCCGCCCTTCTTCACCAGGTCGAACAGACAGCCGGCCTCACACCAGCTGCATGTCAGTTGCTCCTTCTCCACCTCCCAGATGCGGGCCTTGCCCGAAAGGGATCTGTAGGTGAGAGCCCCCACCGGGCACACCGATACACAGCGGCTGCAAGAAACACAGGCAGAGTCAGCGAGGCTTGAGTCCAGGGCCGGGGCAACCTTGGTCTTGAATCCGCGGTAGGCGAAGTTGATTACCGCGCGCTCTTCCACATCGGAGCAACTCCTGACGCATCTGCCGCACAGGATGCACTTGTTCATGTCGCGGGCGATGTAGGGATTGGAATTGTCAAACTCGTAATTCTTTTTCTCCCCGGCAAAGGCAGGGCCTTTCACGTCATAACGGAAGGCATAGTCCTGCAGCTTGCACTCACCGCTCTTTTCGCAGGTCATGCAGTCGATCGGGTGATTGGCGAGCATAAGCTCCAGAATGGTCCTTCTGGCCTCCATGACAGCAGGTGATTCGGTTTCAACGACCATGCCGTTGGCGCACGCGGTTACACAGGAAGCGGGCAGATTACGGGCGCCCTTGATTTCGACAACACAGATACGGCAACCGCCGTACCCCGGATATGCGGGATCGTGGCAAAAAGTGGGTACAAAGAAACCTGCCCCCAAAGCGGCATCCAGAACAGTCGTGCCGGCAGGGACGGTAACTTCCTTGCCATTAATTGTAAGAGTTACTGTAGACAATGGTATTACCTCCTTTGTAAGGTTTATATTAATTTACGCCAAAGGCGCGGGGCGACACGAACTAAGGCTCCATGCGCGGCGGCCTTCGGCTCTGTTTCCCGCTGGTTCAGGCCTTTATGATAGCCTCGAACTTGCACTTGGTAACGCAGGCGCCGCACTTGATGCACTTGCTCCGATCGATGGTGTGGGCCGCCTTCTTCTCGCCGCTGATGGCCTCTACCGGGCAGGCCTTGACGCAGACGCCGCAGCCAACGCACTTGTCCTTCAGGATAGCGAAGGTCAGAAGGGCCGCGCACACGCCGGCAGGGCACTTCTTGTCGTTGATGTGGGCCTCGTATTCATCCTTGAAGTAACGCAGGGTGGTCATGACCGGGTTCGGAGCAGTCTGCCCGAGGGCGCACAGGGCCGAGCTCTTGATTACCTTGGCAAGACGCTGCAGGTTGGGGATGTCTTCAGGCACTCCGGCCCCTTCGGTGATGCGGATGAGGGTCTCCAGAAGGCGCTTCGTCCCCTCGCGGCAGGGGGTGCACTTGCCGCACGACTCCAGCTGGGTGAAGTTGAGGAAGAATTTGGCCACGTCCACCATGCAGGTGGTTTCGTCCATGAACACCAGGCCGCCGGAACCCATCATGGCGCCCGCGGAGATCAGTGAGTCGTAGTCGATGGGCAGGTTGAGCTGCTCGGTGGGGAGACAGCCGCCCGAAGGCCCGCCGCTCTGTACCGCCTTGAACTTCTTGCCGTCCTTGACGCCGCCGGCGATGTCGTTGAGGATCTCGCCCATGGTGATGCCCATGGGAACCTCGCACAGGCCGGTGTTGTTGATCTTGCCGGTGAGACAGAAGACCTTGCTCCCCTTGCTCTTCTCGGTCCCCATGGCCGCGAACCACTCGCCGCCCTTGCGGATGATGTTCGGTATGTTGGCGAAGGTCTCCACGTTGTTGAGGCAGGTCGGCTTCTGCCACAGACCCTTGTGGGCCGGGAAGGGAGGACGGACGCGAGGCATGCCGCGCTGCCCTTCGATGGAGTTCAGCAGCGCGGTCTCTTCGCCGCACACGAACGCGCCCGCGCCGGCCTTGATGCGCACCGTGAAGTTGAAGCCGCTCCCCAGGATGTTCTCGCCCATGAGGCCCATTTCCTCAGCCTTGGCGATGGCCAGGTTGAGACGCTTGATGGCCAGCGGATATTCAGCACGGCAGTAGATGACCCCTTCGTCCGCGCCGATGGCGTATCCGGCGATCATCATCCCTTCCAGAACCGCGTGCGGGTCGCCTTCCAGGACGCTCCGGTCCATGAATGCGCCCGGGTCGCCTTCGTCGGCGTTGCAGACGATGTATTTCTTGTCGCCTACCGCGTCATGCACAAACTGCCATTTGGTGCCGGTGGGGAAACCGCCGCCCCCGCGGCCGCGCAGTCCGGATTTCTTGATTTCGTTGATGATGTCGAGACGGTCCATGGAGATGGCCTTTTCGATGGCCGCGTAACCGTTGGTGGCGATGTAGTCTTCGATGTTTTCGGGATTGGTTCTCCCCAGACGGGCAGTGACGGAACGCACCTGCTTGGCGTAGTAGCCGGCTTTCTCCATGACGGGAATCCCGTCATACGGCTTGGCGTCGCCCGGGATCTGAATCTCCGCCATATCGGTAACCGGGGTCTTGTTGATCAGATGGCCTTCAATCAGCTTGCTTACGTTATCGGGAAACACCCCGCCGTAAACTACGCTGGAGGAACCGGGCAGAGAGATTTCTATCACCGGTTCGGCGAAGCACATGCCGATGCAGCTTGTAAAATCCACATCCACGTCCAGCTTCCGATCAGCCACTTCCTTCTTGATGGCCGCCATTACCTTGTTGCCGCCCGCGGCTATACCGCAGGTCCCCAGACCGACCACAATCCGGGGACGGGTCAGTTTCGCTTTATATTGCTCCTCCATGGCGGAGCGTGATTTCTGTAAGTTTGTCATCCCTTCTCCCCCTACTTGTACTGTTCAAGAATGTTTTTCAGCGCATCGGGCACCAGACGGCCGTGGGTGTCATCATTGATCATGATGCACGGCGCCAGGCCACATGCCCCGATACAGGCAACCGACTCCAGCGTGAAACGAAGATCCTCGGTGGTGCCGCCGTTCTCCACGCCAAGTATGCTTTGCAGACGCTCGAATATCCTGGCGCCGCCAAGAACGTGGCATGCGGTCCCCAGACAGACGCGGATGATGTTCCGGCCCCGGGGCTTGAGGTGGAACTGCGCGTAAAACGTTACCACTCCGAATACCTCGCTGAAGGGAATCTTCAGTTCCTTGGCTATCTTCTCCAGTACTTCCGCGGGCAGGTATCCGTAGATGTCCTGAGCCCCCTGCAGCACCGGGATCAATCCTCCCTTGTAGCCGCGGTAGTGATCCAGCAATTCAGCCAGTTGCACATCCTGTGGTGAATCGACATGTTCACCAGTACACTTGCATACTGCCATTTTGTTCTCCTCCTTTTGAGATAGTGGACGCCCTGGAGAATACCGTTGACGTCCGTAATGCCCTTTACCGGAATCAAAGAACCGGTTTTCCGGCAAGGGCTTGATATTTCATGCGCGGCATTTCTCCATCACATTCGCGTATGGCCGGGAGAGGAGAAACATGCCTTGGCGTGGAAAGAGCGAAATACCCCGCATGATATCTTTCCACTGGAGTGCGCGGTGTATGATCGCTTCGACCGAAGAAACAAAAAACCCGCACGTATACCGTATATTCATCGGTATCAGTGCGGGTTTCGGTGAGTCCGCCGGAAGCGGAGGTCGAAGTGAGCGCCTTTAGTGTAACTAATTTCTATTTTTGATCTATGAGATATCGGGATTCCAGGGGATACGACAACTGTCCATGAAGACCGGGCAATGCTCTTGTGGCCGATTATTGAAAATATGAATAATCGGCATCGCTGTTTACCATATTACTTGACGATGTGCAAGAGCTATCAGATAAAAAAATATCAATAGTTCATCATCTGGTTCATGTTTTCCTTCGGTCAGGCAGATCGTATTTCTCCATCAGCAGATCAGAGACACCGGAAGAATCGTCAAGATCAAAAAGCGTCCGTTCATCTTACGAAGCGGGCAGGGCGCGTCCCGGATTCTGACCCCGCGGGAGGACCGCGATTGCTACGCGGAGCTAGAGTTATCCTGCCCGGATATATGTATCAACCGGTGGTACTGAAAGGGGGTGAAGCAGTGGATAGTGGCTGATTGGTGGGGTCGTGGCACAGGGTGGAAAGGAAGGATTCCGCCTTCCATGCTGCTTTGGGGAGTGTTGTTTTTTTCTGGACGATTATCCGGTTGTCTTCGATGGTTACTGTTACGTTAGTCACGGGTGCTACCTCCAGTTTGAGTATTTCTGGCACGAGAAATCGCGTTCAGCGGAGTCAGTCGAATCCTTCGCCCCAATCACCAGTCTTCTCTTGCTTACTACGGTCGTGTTTAACCATTTCTCAGTTATCCCCTTTTCCGTCTTTCTTCGACAGCGCTTCATGTCTCCGGCTTCGTCCGCCGAAAAAATGAAAAAACCCACTCCAATGCCTCACGTCATGTCAGGATCGAAGCGGGTTTCGGTGGAGCCGCCTGAGGCGGAAGGTCGAAGTGAGCGCTCGTTCTAAAGAAGTAGTGTGTGCTGCTAAAGCACTGAAACGTTATTTGTTTTTACAGCGGCACGACAGACACCTATATCTTCACGGGCTGTCCCGTGGCGGGAAGCATGGCGGCCTTCGGATAATACCGGCCCGCGTGATAGTTCCGCATAAGAGCCGCTGCCGCATGCAGTTAGAGAAAAGACCGTCATGAGAAGAGATAACCACAAAAGTCTTTGTGCCATAGCTGTTTTCATAATTCCTCCTTTGCACGTCATCGTTACTGATAATCATGGTTCATACCCAGGCCTTACGGAAAAAGCGGGTTGTGAGCCTTTTATCGAATGCCCGTCAGTGGATCTCGATTCGGGATATGCGCCGAACCGAACGTCCGCCCGTGCTGTCCTCCCTCACCACCGAACGGGCGAATCCATCCTCCGTAATTATTTCTCCGTTTTTCTTCCAGGCGATGATGATATTGTCGCTCAAACGGGAATTGAGGATTTCGCCGAAAGAGTATACGGCGCAGAAACCGTCGCTGCTGGAAATGACGACATACCTCCGGTAGTCTTTGTCAGTAATGTTCACTCCGCTGCTCTCCAGAACAGTCCTGAGGGTCGGGCCTTCGAAGGTATAGACCCCCCGGAAGCCTTCGCAGTCTCCTGTCATGACCGCGTCGTCGATTCGCTGGGAAGGGAGGGCCTTGAGCGTTTCTAGGGTTATCGTCCTTTGTGTGTCGCTCTTGCCGTCAATCAGGGTAATTAGAGGGCTGGTGGGGCGAACAATCTTTTTTTCTTTGTCCGTGTATGCTTCGAGTTTGATGGCGACCCGTTCCACCAGTATTTCCCGCACGTTCCCAATCCTTCTGCCGGTACGGACATCAGTGGAGGTTATGAGCTCAAGTCCATCCCCTTCATCAACTGCCTTGCCGTCCCGTTCATATCCCAGCAACACGCTTCGCCCGATGCTGGAATAGAAGATCTCACCGAAAGAGAAGACGACTTCCTTCCCACTCGTGCCAATTACGTGGATCAAGACACCCGGCTCGAATTTTCTGACATGCTTCATTCCTGCCCGTTCCAGGAGGTCACGAAGAAGCACCCCCTTGTAGGAGGCGACCATCAGAAGCCTCTCCGGATCGGTCGGCTTCTTCTTGTCGTCCAGCAGGGTGATGTTCTTGATTGTAAATGGCGGCATCGCCCTCAGTTCGACTACGGACAGCGTGATTGGCTGCCTTACTTCTCCGGATACGGAGACAGATGCGCCGAGGCTGAGCCCGGGCAGGGAAAGCATCATGAGCATTACCGAAAGTAAAACTCCGATCCGGTAGCCCAGTTCAGGAAAATGGCCCATGTAATACTCCTTGCAAGTGACATTATTTCGGAAAGTTACTGTTTTAACGAGCCTTACCCGCGCCGTTTCCGGTCCGTTTCGACCGGCTTATCATCTCAAGGAATGCCTCGATGCGCACCTTGAGCTGTTCGGTGTCCGATTCGGAATAGTCGGTTTCTATCTGCAGGAAAGGGACATTCGAGGTTTCCTGAATGTGCTTTTTCAGGCTGTATGATTCAATGTTGTAGGTATGGCACCCCTGCCAGGTAAGGTCGATGACGCCGTCGGCCTGAAATTCACGGATGATCCGTTCCACCAGCGGGAAGCGGCCTTCGTTGGGCGACATGCACGAGCAGGGGATGCGCAGGTAGCGGTCGGCCATGGCCTCCAGCGGGGCGCCGTTCTCGTCGATGGGGTCTATCTTCTTGTAGGCTCCGCAGCTTTCGAAACAGACCACATTGCCGCCACACTCCTCGATGAGCCTGACAACCTTGTCGGAACCGATTCCCACTGGAACCCCGCTCAGCAGGATGCGCGGCGTTGATGGCGTAAACGGCGAAATACCGCTTTTTACCATCTCCCGAAGCTCCTCCGTGAGGCGGTCGACCATCTCGATAGCTTCGCGCTTGTCAATGGAAAAGCCCCGGTTGTGGAGCACCGTCAGCATGTCCATGCCGCTGATGGGCGCCGGAATATTTTTACACACATCCTGGAACTCCTTCAGCGATCTCCGCTCATCATTTACCAGACGGATGGCATCGCGCAGCTTCTCATCGGTGAGCTCTACCGCGAACTCCTCTTCAATCCTCCGTTTCAGGCGCTCCATCTCGTGGACCCAGTAGCCGAGAGCGGCCTCGTTCTGCACCTGGGGGAGCTGCATCAGATGGAGCGGCTTCATCCGGCCCATGAGCTCGTACATCTTCTTCTTGCCGTCGCAGGTGGTCTCGGCGATGAGCAGGTCGGAGAAGTGGAAGTAGGGGCAGGTGTCGGTAACGGCAAAGCCGTAGCTGGATTTGATGAGCGGACAGAGGTTCCTGGGGAGGACCTTTTCCGCCGCTGGAACGGGATTCTGGCTCGTGCCGCACAGCATCACCGGAATCGCGCCGGCCGCCACCACCATCTCGACGGGGGAGTAAAGACAGTAGGTTCCGACCACGCGAAGGCCATTTTCCTTTGCATCTTTCAGTGCAAGGACATTACGATCCCGCAGCGTTGAAATCTCAGTAAATGTCTTTGGTTTTGTCACGTGTTTGTCCTTTCAACACATTTTCTTTTTTTTCGCCTGCTTTTTCACTTTTCACCCTTTGTCTTTACCCTTCGCGGCCAATCAGGGCCGCGCCCAGGGCGCCGACATACTGGGGTTCCGACGGAACATGCAGACGTGTGCCGAGATGTGAGGTGATTACTTCGCGGATGTGGTTGTTCCGGGCCATCCCGCCGGTAAAGGTAACGGCTTCCCGGAGTGAAACCCGCCCGGCAAGGCCTTGAATACGCCGGGCGATTGTGTCGATGATGCCTGCCGCGATGTCTCCCTTGGAGGTCCCTCGGGCCAGCAGGCCGATGACCTCCGATTCGGTGAACACCGTGCACATGCTGGAAAGGGGAACAGGTTCCGCGCCGACGGCCAGTTCGCTCATTTCGTCCAGGGAGACACCGAGAATACCGGCCATGACCTGGAGGAAACGGCCGGTGCCGGCTGCGCATTTG
>Ga0302252_1001440_pt1 | contig 13713 bp, 12 predicted proteins | sample AAG_RA_Leu_MG_FD_193511 | JGI IMG/M metagenome (GOLD analysis project Ga0302252, IMG submission 193511) | Enriched activated sludge microbial communities from anaerobic digester in WTTP, New Holstein, Wisconsin, United States - AAG_RA_Leu | ecosystem: Engineered > Bioreactor > Anaerobic >...
CTGCGGCAAAAAACGAATTGAGCGTCTTGTGCGCGAAGCCGGCCTCCGGGCTATCGGGCACCGCCGATATAAAGCCACCACTGATTCCCGGCATGCCCTGCCAGTAGCCGCCAACCAACTTAACCGGAGATTTGCCATTGATCAACCCAACCGGGCTTGGGTATCTGACATAACCTATATCTCCACCCGGGAAGGCTGGCTTTACCTGGCAGCGGTTATGGATCTCTATTCCCGAAAAATTGTCGGTTGGGCGATGAAAGACCGTCTGACCCAGGAGTTAGCCATTGATGCATTGATCATGGCCATCCGGCAGCGTCATCCCAATCCGGGACTGTTGCATCATTCCGATCGGGGCAGCCAGTACGCCAGCGCTGCCTATCAAACCATCTTAAAAAGGCACCGGATGTGCTGCTCCATGAGCCGCACCGGTAATTGCTGGGATAATGCCGTGATGGAAAGCTTTTTCCATACCCTGAAAACTGAGCTGGTACAAAATCGCCGCTATCAAACCCGGGAGCAAGCCCGGCTGGATATCTTCGAATACATCGAAGCCTTTTACAATCGGATCCGGCTCCATTCGGCTATTGGCTATATGAGTCCGATAGACTATGAAAACCGAAGAAAAGTGGCTTAACTTGGTGTCTATTTTATCGGGGGAAGATCACCCTGGTGGTCGGTGACGTGGTCCGAATCAAGATGGCCGTCCAGGTCAAGAAATGGAAGATCAAGAACAACATCCTGGCCCCGGTGGTTCAGCAAGTGCGTGGCAGCCTCGGAGCACACGAACAAGGTCTGATCATCACCACCAGCGACTTCAGCGCCGGAGCCATCAAGGAAGCGGCTCAGCCAGACAAGACTCCCATCGCCCTGATGAACGGTGAACAACTCGTGATGCTGTTGATGGAACACGGCATCGGCGTCCATCGCTCCACACCGGATTTGTTCGAGATCGATGAGGAGTTTGCCGTAAAAGTAGAAGCGAATTGAATTTTCAGGGATGTGACGTGAATGCCTTGGACTTCGGAACACACTAAATGGCTGGTCGACACCGGCGAACGACTGAAGACCGCCGACGGCAAGGAGGTCAAGGTCTGGGAGTTCCGTCATGAGAACGACGAGGCAGTGCTCTCGGCCTGGGCGAAACACTTCCGGAATCATTACTGCTTTGACAGCGAGATTGATTATTGGCGCAGAGGGTACAAGTGCTCTCGCGGAGAGTATCTCAACACCATAAAGTTCCCGGACCAAAAAGATGCGCCAGGACCCAGTATCCGCGCTGGCGATTTTGGAGAAGTGCTGGTTGCCGATTTTCTTGAATACCTGCTCGGCTACTGGGTTCCACGCACTCGCTATGGTGACAAAACCATCCGGAACGAGTCGACAAAAGGCAGTGACATCATCGGCTTCCATATCGTCAAGGATGGCAAAGCCTCTTCGAAGGATAGGCTGGCGATCTTTGAAGCGAAGGCGCAATTCTCAGGAAAAAAGGCGAAGGCGAGACTTCAAGATGCTGTAGATGGCTCAGCAAAAGACATCGCACGGAAGGCGGAGTCTTTGAATGCGATCAAGCAAAGGCTGCATGGCCGGAATGAGCTCGATGATGCCGAAAAAATTGAGCGGTTCCAGAACGAAGTGGATCACCCATACAAGGAAGTTTATGGAGCTGTCGCGCTCTTTGAAAATCCGCTTTTTGACGGCCACCTGACATCCGCGACCGATGCCTCCTCTCATCCACATTCAGATGACCTTGCGTTAGTGGTCATCAAAGGGGATCAGATGATGGCACTCGTCCACGAGCTCTACAGGAGGGCTGCGGATGAGGCCTGAACAGAAATCCCAACTTCTGCTGGGCGTCACACGGTCCAAAGCAAAGATGCTCGAGTACGGCGTTCCGGAAGAGCATCACATCAAAATCACCCAAGATCCGGCCAAGCTGTTCACTATCTCGATTGGCCTGCTGGGTGACCTCGCCGCCGCCATCAACAGGGACGAGCCAGATCCCGATTCCCTCTCGGATCTGAAAACCAATCTGCTGTTTTCCGCCCGCTTTTTCGACTCCTACCTCCAATCAAAGCTGAACGAGACACTTGATCCATACCTCGTGCTTCTGGGCTCCGCCTCCTATTACCTATGCGATCTTCCCGGAAGCGCGTCGGTATTGGCGAAGCGTATCGATGGCGACTGCCCGGACCTGGATGGCGATGGTTTGGAGGACCTGTTGCTCTGGTTGCTGCAGGCCGATCTGGGAACCTATTTTGATGGAGCTGAGGGGCCGTTCGGCGGATTAATCGACGGGATTTCAAAGTGGATTCTCCAGTTTTTTGAGGATGGGAACGGCGAAGAAAATCTCCTCGATTTGGCCACGAAGCTGCGGGACGCCGTCTATGAATTCGGCACTCCCAGGCAGCTACTGTTTGGTGATGTGATCGCGGCCGTTCTGAGGAAAAAGCTGGAGAATTCCGCCTGGAAGGCGTTACCATCATATTCCGGGCTGCCCCGCGACAAATGGCTCCATGCGCTGCAAAAGGATTCTTTCATCAAGGAACTTTGGCCTGCACAACACCTTTTGGGCCAGGCGGATGTTCTCAAAGGCGAGTCTGCCATCGTTCAGATGCCCACCAGCGCTGGCAAAACGAAGGCAACGGAGCTGATCCTTCGAAGCGCGTTCCTGGCTGAGCGCGTATCACTGGCCATCATCATCGCCCCGTTCCGGGCACTGTGCCATGAGATCAAGAACAGCCTCGTCGAGGCGTTCCACAACGAAACCACCAAGGTGGATGAATTATCCGATGCTCTACAGACCGACTTCGAGATTGCCGAACTTCTGGGGCACCAACAGATTCTGGTCGTAACCCCCGAGAAGCTGCTCTATGTCCTTCGGCACGCTCCAGAACTGGCTGTCCACGTTGGCCTGCTGGTTTTTGATGAAGGCCACCAGTTCGACAGCGGCACCCGAGGCATCACATACGAGCTGCTTCTGACGTCGCTGCGCTCCATGATTCCTGAAGGAACCCAGAAGGTACTGATCTCAGCGGTCATCAGCAACGCCGAGGCTGTTGGAGAATGGCTGAACGGGGAACCCAACGTCGTCGAAGGCACAACCCTGATTCCGACTTTCAGGTCGGTCGGGTTCGCGAGCTGGCTCGATCAGTTGGGAAGGATCGAGTACGTCGACAGCCGTGACGCCGAACAAGGTGAGTTTTTCGTTCCGAGGGTGATCGAAAGATTCAATCTTGGGAAAAGAGGCAGAGAGCAGAAAGATCGTCATTTTCCAGAGAGGGACGATGGCCAGGCCATTGCACTCTATCTCGGTATAAAACTGGCCCCTAATGGAAGCATCGCCATCTACTGTGGCAAAAAATCAACAGCGACAAGCATCTGTGAAAAAGCGGTAGAATTCATTGATCGTGGTATTCCGCTTCCACTCCCACAAAAATTCTCAGATCGAAGGGAGGTTGAACGGCTCCATTACCTCCATGTTGCGAATCTTGGACCTGAAGCATCGGCTTCAATGAGTGCCGAGCATGGCATATTTTCTCATCATGGCAATACACCACATGGCATCCGCCTTTCAGTGGAACACGCTATGCGTGAAAACCTCGTGCGGTTCGTTGTTTGCACCTCCACACTGGCGCAGGGCGTAAATCTTCCAATCCGGTATCTCATTGTTACCAGTGTCTACCAGGGTATGGAGCGCATCAAAGTTCGGGATTTTCATAACCTCATCGGTCGAGCGGGTCGCGCCGGGATGCATACTGAAGGCAGCATTTTGTTTGCAGACCCTATTGTGTATGACAAGCGACGCAACCGAAAAGACGGCTGGCGGTGGGATATAGTCAAGGAACTGCTTGATCCAGCCAAGTCAGAGGAATGCGCAAGCAGCCTCTTTCAACTGATCCCTCTGGTTATCCGGAATGACCGTACCAAGTCAAAAGACAAAAAGAATGATACGCTGACAAGGGACATCCTGTCTTTTGCCAAAGCTCATATAGCCGGGTGGGATTCTCTGAATGAGATGATCAGCAAGATTGCTAAACAATACGGTGGAAACGGTTTCACGGTCGATGCGGTGAAACCACAATTCGAATTTTTCAGCCTGACTCTCGCCTCCATCGAAAGCTTTCTTCTCTCCAACTGGGATGCTGTTGATAATGGGCTGACGGAGGCAGGCATTGCTGATCTCGCGGAACAGACATTGGCGTACTTCTTGGCTGATGATGAGAAACGGGAGCAGATTCAAGAATTGTTCAAGCTTCTGGCGGAAAACATATCAGAGAACATTACAGACGTTAATCGGCGGAAAGCATTTGGCAAAACACTCTATGGTGTCAGCGATGCTAAGGCGATTGAGGGGTGGGTTCAAGATAACGCTGATGAACTTATTGCCGCCCAAGATGGAGACGAAGTTCTTGACCTCGTGTGGTCGTTATTAACGGGGCATGTACACAACAAAGCTTTCAATAAGTTCGACAAGAAGGACGTCCTGAAAGAAATTACGAAGAAGTGGATTTCAGGAACTCCATTTAATCAGCTTTTCCGAATTGCCGACAATAACAAATGCAAGCTCGGTAAAGGGAAGAGGCCCAGGAAAGTCAAAATCGAAAATATCATTGATATCTGCGAGGGCGGACTTGCCTATGATGGGGCTCTTCTTGTGAGTGGATTGTGTGAATTTGTAGAAATGCTGGACCGCGAAGGAACAGGTGATCCGATCAATCGTCTCCAGCTTTTCCAAAAGCGGATGAAATATGGTTTGCCCACCGAAACCACCATTGCCCTTTTCGAGCTTGGCTTTTCGGACCGCGTCATCGCTCAGGACCTTGCCACCTCCTTAAACCTGGCAGCGACCCAGAAGAAGGATCTCGTGAAGACGCTGAAAAAAGATCGGGACGGAGCCAGGGCGGTAATGGAGAAATACCCAAGCTATTTCCAGGAGAGGATGAATGAACTCCTGCAGTAGAAATCCAGATCATCGACCCAGGCTACCTCGCGCCCAAGGCTGCCTCCTTGGCCAGCTTGCCGGAGACGCCCTCGGCAGCCTGGTCGAGTTCCAGTCACCGGAGCAGATCCTCCGCAACTACCCAGAAGGTGTGCGGGAACTGGCCGATGGCGGCACATGGAACACCATTGCCGGTCAGCCGACCGATGACTCGGAAATGGCGCTGCTGCTGGCCCGGATGCTGACAGAACGTGGTGCCTATGATCCCAATGCCGCGCTTCAGGCCTATCAATTCTGGCTCGACTCCGATCCCTTTGACTGCGGCATGACCATTTCCGCTGGTCTTAGGGGGTGTCCAAACCCCGACAGCCAGGCCAATGGAGCCATGATGCGAATCAGCCCCTTGGGCATTTTCGGGACCAACCACCCATTGGAGATAGTGGGCGAATGGGCCAGGCAGGACGCCGCTCTGACGCATCCAAACCCGGTGTGTCTGCAGGCTAACGCGCTTTTCACCATGGCGATTGCTCACGCCATTGCATCTGGCTGCGAGGTCGAGAAGCTCTATCAGAATATCAAACAGTGGGCAGCCGACCTGGCAGTCGACCCTGCTCTCATTGGACGCCATCCATGGAGCTGCCGAAGCTCCACCTGCTGACTACGTCCAGCAACAGGGCTGGGTGTTGATCGCGTTTCGCAATGCCCTGTGGCAACTGCTCAATGCCCCGAGCCTTGAAGCTGGCGTCGTGGATACGGTTATGCGGGGTGGCGACACCGATACCAATGCAGCCATTTGTGGGGCGCTACTGGGCGCGGTGTACGGCTTGGACGCCATACCCGCCCAATGGGTCGAGCGGGTCCTGAACTGCCGCCCCAAGGCCGGACATCCCGGCGTCAACCGCCCGCGACCAGAGTGCTTCTGGCCAGTGGATGCTTTGGAGCTAGCAGCGCAACTCATTTCAACGGAAACCAAGTAAACAGGAGGCGAACATGCCAAAGAAACCAGGATCACATCATGTCGTGCCCAACGCTGACGGCGGCTGGGACGTCAAGAAAGACGGCGCGACCCGCAGCAGCGGCCACTTCGACAAGAAGCAGGATGCCGTCGATGCCGGGCGCAAGATCAGCCAGAACCAAGGCACCGAGTTTTACATCCACGGCAAGGACGGGAAGATCCAGAACAAGGACAGCCACGGGAACGATCCGTATCCGCCGAAGGGGTGATGCCAGGATCAATTCGATTCCCGTTTTGGGAACCGAACCGGCGTCCGAAACCGGATTCGAAGTTGTTGCGGCTAAGCGAGGTATCCGGTTTTACTGCAAACCCGTCACCCTCGTCCGGTGCAGGGAAATCAGGGGAGAAAATCGTTTCTCTGGTCGGGTTGTCGGGAAATGGTTGTGCAAGATGACTTCGGCGTTTATTATCAAGGAGTTACGAGGAGCGCGGGCTTTGAGACTGTTTTGCGGTAGGTCGTCGTTCCCTCCACCAATTACAGTTGACAAAATCGTCCACTAATCGCATCCGATTACTGGGCGGATTTTCTTTTTTATGAATTATCAGCTAAGATTCTCCGCATTCATACTTCTCTTTGGAGGTTGAATGATGAACAGACAGCGCACTCTTGAACTGCTGAGATGCAGTAAACCAGAGTTGCAGGCCCGTTTCGGCGTGACCCGTCTGGCCTTGTTCGGCTCCACTGTTCGCGACACAGCGAGCAGCGGTAGCGATATCGATGTGCTGGTGGCATTCGATGGCCCGGCCACATCTAAGCGTTATTTCGGCGTGCAGTTCTATCTGGAGGACTTGCTCGGCTGCCCGGTCGATCTGGTCACTGAAAAGGCCCTGCGGTCGGAACTGCGCCCATATATCGAGCAGGAGCGGGTCAATGTCTGATGCCAGCCAACGCGAATGGCGCTTCTACCGCAACCGTGTCATTCACGGCTACCTCGGTATCGACGACGACACTATCTGGAGCATCATACGCGACGACGTGCCCGAACTACTGCCGCTACTCAAGGCACTGAAGGCTGGAGTGCAGCCATGAAGCCGAGCACTGTCAAATTTGTCGACGCGTTTCCGTTGCCGAGGTGGTCAAGCAGCTGGGCGAGAAAGAGCTGCTCTTCCTCAACCGACTGACATCAAGTGGCTAAAGCTCAGTTCTCAGGCGCATGCTACCACATTTGACAAAATCGTCCACTAATCGCATCCGATTACTGGGCGAATTTTCTTTTTCTGCCCATAGACAGCGACCTACGCCACGTTAGCGTGAAGTCTTGGGGGATTTGAAATTGCCGTGATGCTCGGGAATTTCCGTGAGGATTCAAGGTCGCACTTGACATTGGCCCTCGCGGATGATATATCAAGTGATAAAGCTGGCGTTATGTATGCTCCCGCCAGTATACTAAAAGATTTAGCAAGGAGAAATCCATTGGACGAGCAATACAGTATGGCCAGGCTGGTCCGTGAGCTTCGGAAAATAACCGGTCTGACACAGGAAAAGTTTGCGGCCAAACTTGGAGTGACCTTCCCCACGATTAACCGCTGGGAGAACGGCCGTGCCAAACCGTCGCCGCTGGCGGTGGAGAAGATCGAAAACCTGCTGCGCAGTCTGGGGGACAAGGGCGAGGCCCTGCATAAAGCGTATTTTGGAAAGGACGCGTAGGCATGGCCCAACTTGAACATATTGAAGCCATAGAAAAGCGGCTCTGGAGTGCGGCGGACACCCTGCGGGCCAACTCTAATTACGCCAGCAACGAGTATTTCCTGCCGGTCATGGGCCTGGTTTTTCTACGCCATGCCTACAGCCGCTTCCTTGGTGTCAAGGATGCCATCGAAGCCAATCTGCCGACACGCGGCGGCAAGAGACGGCCGCTGACCAAGGAGGATTTCTCACAGAAGAGCGCAATTTTCCTGCAGCCAAGAGCCCAGTTCGAGACGCTGGTGGCTCTGCCCGACAGTGCCGACCGGGCTCAGGCGATCATCGACGCCATGGAATCCATCGAGGCCGATTACGAGAACCTGCGCGGCGTGCTGCCCAAGAGCGAGTATCAGGAGCTCGACAACGCGGTCCTCGGTCAGCTGCTGCGCACCCTCAATCCCGAAGAGCTAAAGCGCGTCTCCGGGGATGTGTTTGGCCGTATTTACGAATACTTTCTGACCCAATTCGCCGACCAGAAGGCCCACGACGGCGGCGAGTTCTTCACCCCGATCTCGCTGGTTTCGCTGATCGCCAATGTCATCGAACCGACCGGCGGCACGGTGCTGGATCCGGCCTGCGGCTCGGGCGGCATGTTTGTGCAGAGCGCCCGGGTGGTCGAGCGGCGGCATGAGAATCCCACCGAGAAGCTCACCTTCTACGGCCTGGAAAAGAACGCCACCACCATCCGCCTGGCCAAGATGAACTTAGCGGTGCACGGCCTCGAAGGCGACATCCAGAAATCGATCACCTATTACGAAGATCCGCACGAGTTGCTGCGCAAGGCTGACTTCGTCATGGCCAATCCGCCCTTCAACGTCGACGAGATCGACGCCGACAAGGTCAAAGGTGACCAGCGCCTACCTTTCGGCCTGCCCGGCGTCAACAAGAAGGACAAGGTCAGCAACGGCAACTACGTCTGGATCAGTTATTTCTACAGTTACCTGAATGAACGGGGCCGGGCCGGATTCGTTATGTCGTCCCAGGCTTCCAGCGCCGGGCGCGATGAAGCCAAGGTCCGCCAAAAGCTAGTGGAGACCGGCGACGTGGATATCATGGTCGCCATCCGCTCCAACTTCTTCTACACCCGCACCGTCCCCTGCGAACTTTGGTTCCTCAATCGCGCCAAGCCCGAGCAGCACCGTGACAAGGTGCTGATGATCGATGCCCGCAACATTTTTCGAAAAGTAACCCGCAAGATCTACGATTTTTCCCCCGAGCAGGAGCAGAACCTCCTGGCCATCGTCTGGCTATACCGGGGCGAGACCGGGCGCTATCTCGACCTCGTGGCGGATTACTGCCAACACATGCTGGCCGAGGGGGCGGCCTGCTTCACGATGCAAGACGATAACGGCGACCCGGTTAAACCGCTGCCGGATTTCATCGGAACGCTGGCCGCGCTGCGCAGTGCAGTCGAACCCTTCCTCAAGACCCTGCCTAAGGACGCGCCCCACATTGAGGCGCTCAAGGAGCTGGATGACTCCATCACGCTATTCAAGGCGGACGTGGAGGCCTTCCGGAAGAGCGTCAGCGAGCAGCAGGCGGCCTGGGAACAACAGAAAACCACCAACGGCGAATTGAAAAAGGCCGTGGACCGCCTCGCAACCCTGGCTGAGACCAGCCGCGATCTGGTCAAGCAGAGCGACCTGCTCTACAAGCTCGCCTGCCGACTGATCGAAACCTGTGAGAATGAGTGCGACGCTCGCGACAGTAACGCCTGGGCGAACCGCGACATCACCCGCGCCCGCAAGGCCGCCGACGCGGTTCGCGCTTTAGCCGTGGAACAGCTCAAGCAGGTGCGCTACTTCTGGCGTCAGGCCCACTGGCTTACCGAACGCTTCCCCGAAGCGATACTGCACGATGTGGAAGGGCTGGTCAAACTGGTGGACTGGGCCGAGATCGAGGCCAACGACTGGAGCCTCACCCCCGGCCGCTATGTCGGTGTCGTGCCCGAAGAAGAGGACGAGGATTTCGATTTCGAGGAGGCCCTGCGCGACATCCATGTCGAGTTGGAGGACCTGAACGCTGAGGCGGTGCAACTGGCCACGACGATCAAGAAGAATTTCGAGGAGCTGGGGGTATGAGCGCGATAGCAATCGAACTTGGCGCCGTTCTCGACTTCTTCAATGGGAAAGCACTGCCAAATGACGAAGATGGAGAGTTCCTTGTGTACGGCTCCAACGGCATAATCGGTAAAGCAAAAACCGCTAACCATGAGAATGCCATCATTCTTGGGCGTGTCGGTGCGTACTGTGGCTCTGTCGAATTTTGTGATGAGAAATTCTGGGCGTCTGATAATACGATTGTAGTTAAGACCAAAGACGGTTTCGATTTGAAGTATATATACTTCCGTCTCAAATCGTTTCCGTTAAGAAATTACGCCGGAGGTGCAGCTCAACCGCTACTTACTCAGAGTATTCTGCGAGGAGTCAGAGTTCCAGTTATTAAAGACAAGAATCAGCAGGTAAAAATAGCTGAGATTCTCTCCGCCTACGACGACCTGATCGAGATTAACCGGCGGCGGATCCAGTTGCTGGAGCAAGCGGCGAGGCTGCTTTACAGGGAATGGTTCGTCCACCTCCGCTTTCCCGGCCACGAACACACTAAAATCATCGACGGCGTGCCGGAGGGGTGGGAACGACGGCACCTTGAGGAGATAGCGAACATACTCAAGGGCAAAAATATCACTAAGGATACGATCGAAGAAGGAGATGTTCCGGTTGTTGCTGGCGGATTGAAGCCTGCTTACTACCACAATACAGCTAACGCTTCTGGTCCTGTTATAACTGTTAGCGCGTCTGGTGCCAATGCAGGCCATGTCGCTCTTTATCATCAGGATATTTGGGCATCAGACTGTTCCTATTTGAGCAGTAGTGACAATCCAGAGATTTGGTTCCTCTATCTTGGGATGAAGTCTCGTCAGGCCGAGATTTCTGGAATGCAGCAGGGAGCAGCACAGCCGCATGTTTATCCGAAGCATTTAAAACTCCTTGGTCTGCTAAATCCACCAAGAACCTTACGAAAGCTTTTTCATGAAACTGTAGAGGCGAATTTTCTGCAGATAGCGAATCTTGAGAAACAAATCGAAAAACTCGCCAAAGCCCGCGACTTTCTCCTGCCCAAACTGATGAACGGGGAGGTGGTGGTATGAAGATTAAAGGCCTCAATACCCTCCTCGCCCAAATCTCCCTCGGCGAAGACTCCACTCGTCAGTTCAAGATGGATGTGAAGAATGCCGATTCCCTGGCCTCGGAGATGGCGGCATTTGCCAATGTCAATGGCGGCAACATCTTGATCGGTGTCGCCGATGATGGTTCGACGCCGGGATTGTCGGGGCACGATGTGGCTCGCATTAATCAGCTCATCAGCAATGCCGCCAGCCATCTGGTGCGCAGCCCGCTGGCGGTGCAGACCGAGAACGTGGCGCTGGAAAACGGCCGCATTTTTATTGTGCTGACCGTACCCAAGGGGATCGATAAACCCTATTTCGACAAGAATGGGGTGATCTGGCTCAAAGCCGGGGCCGACAAGCGACGGGTCAATTCCAAGGAGGAGCTGCGCCGACTGTTTCAGTTCACCAAGCAGTTTCACGCCGATGAGCTGCCCACCAAGGCAGGTGTTGATAAGCTGGACAAGTTACGCTTTCGCGATTTTCTGCGGGATGTCTTCAAGCAGGAGTACCCCGATTCCCCCGACGAGCTGACCCGGCTGTTGCAAAACATGAACCTGGCCACCGATGACGGCAGGCTGAATCTGGCCGGGGTGCTGCTGTTCGCCGAGCGGCCGGAGTGGATCGTGCCGCAGTTCGTGGTCAAGGCGATCCGCTATCCCGGCAACAAGATCCACGTCACCGACTACCTCGACACCGAGGACTTTTCCGGCCCCCTGCCCAAGCTTTTCGAGGGGGCGCTGGCCTTTGTCATGCGCAACCTGCACAAGGTGCAGGCCGGCCGGGGAGTGAACGCTCCGGGGCTGCCGGAAATTCCCGAGGCTGTTTTCGAGGAATTGCTGGTCAACGCCCTGGTGCACCGCGATTATCTGGTTAGCGCCCCGATCCGCTTGTTTGTCTTCGACAACCGCATCGAGATCATCAGCCCCGGCCATCTTCCCAATAACTTGACGGTGGAGAAGATCCGGACTGGGAACTCCAACATCCGCAACCCGATCTTGGTTTCCTATGTGGCCAAAGGGCTGCTGCCCTACCACGGCTTGGGTTCAGGCATCAAACGGGCGCTGGAAAAGTGGTCGGCCATCGATTTTACCGACGACCACGACGGCTGCCTGTTCACCGCCACAGTTCGCCGCAAACCGGTGGAAGAGCTGAATTTAGCGGATAAAGGTGCAATAAAGGTGCAGGACGCACCTATAAAAGCACCTTTATCTGACCTTCAAGGGCAATTGCTGGCTATTATTCGGTTAAACCCGGCTGTTTCTTATGTCAAACTAGCCGATATGACCCAAAAGGACCGCACCACCGTCATGCGCAATATTGGAAAACTGAAGGATGCAGGCATCTTGCGGCGTGTGGGCTCCAAAAAAACCGGCCACTGGGAGGTGGTGGAATGACTCCCGCTCCCTACAGCGAAGATACCCTGGTCCAGCAGACCACCGCCGAGTACCTGGAGCAGGTGCTCGGCTGGGGGTCGGTGTATGCCTATAACAACGAGGATTTCGGGCCGGACAGCCTGCTGGGCCGGGCATCGGACCGTGAGGTGGTGTTGACCCGCACTCTGCGGGCCAAAATCAAGGAGCTGAATCCCGGTTTGCCTGCCCCGGCCTATGATGATGCCGTCCGTCAGATTGTCGCGGTTTCCGCCTCCCAGACCATGGCCGCTACCAACCGCGAGAAATACGAACTGATCAAGGACGGGGTGCAGGTCACCTTTCGTAATGACAAGGGCGAACGGCTGCGCCAGCGGTTGCGGGTATTCGACTTCGATGTTCCCGAGAACAACCATTTCCTCTGCGTGCGGGAGCTGTGGGTGCGCGGCGACTTGTACCGCCGCCGGGCGGACATCGTTGGTTTCGTCAACGGCTTGCCGCTGCTGTTCATGGAGCTGAAGAACGTCAGCAAGGATATCCGCGCTGCCTATGAGCAGAACTTTCAGGACTACAAGGACACCGTCCCCCATCTGTTTCATCACAATGCTTTTGTTGTGCTGGCCAACGGGGTGGATGCCAAACTCGGTTCGGTCACCAGCCGGTTCGAGCATTTTCACGAGTGGAAGCGCTTGGCCGAGGATCAGCCGGGGGTCGTGGCTATGGAGACGCTGCTCAAGGGAGTGTGCGCGAAAGCCAATTTCCTGGACCTGGTGGAGAACTTTATCGTTTTTGATGACTCGGCCGGGGAATCGAGAAAGATTCTGGCCCGCAACCACCAGTTTCTGGGCGTCAACCGGGCCATCGCGGCAGTCCGCGACAGGAAGCTCAGGAACGGCAAGCTGGGGGTCTTCTGGCATACCCAGGGGTCGGGCAAGAGCTATTCGATGGTGCTCTTCACCCGCAAGGTGCATCGCAAACTGGGCGGCAATTTTACCTTTCTGATTCTTACCGACCGCGACGACCTGGACACCCAGATCTACAAGACCTTTGCCGGTTGCGGTGTGGTGGACAACGACCGCGACCCGTGCCGGGCAGCGAGCGGTGAGCACCTTGCCGAGTTGTTGGCTCTGCACAAATCACACGTTTTTTCGCTGATCCAGAAATTCAATCAGACCGTGGCCGAAGGCGAAGCCTACTCCCGGCGCGATGACCTCATCGTTATTACCGACGAGGCCCACCGCACCCAGTACGGTACGCTGGCGCTGAACATGCGCAACGCATTGCCGAACGCCAGCTATATCGGCTTCACCGGCACCCCGCTGTTCAAGGATGACGAGATTACCCGGAGGGTGTTCGGCGATTACGTCTCGACCTACGATTTCCAGCGAGCTGTGGAGGATAAGGCCACGGTACCGCTCTATTACGATGCGCGTGGCGACAAGCTCGGCGTGGCGGTTGGGGATCTGAACGAGCGGATCGCCGAGAAGCTGGAAGAACTGGAGACGGGTAATATCGATGTGGAGCAGCGCCTGGAGC
>Ga0302252_1001444_pt1 | contig 13682 bp, 10 predicted proteins | sample AAG_RA_Leu_MG_FD_193511 | JGI IMG/M metagenome (GOLD analysis project Ga0302252, IMG submission 193511) | Enriched activated sludge microbial communities from anaerobic digester in WTTP, New Holstein, Wisconsin, United States - AAG_RA_Leu | ecosystem: Engineered > Bioreactor > Anaerobic >...
TCCAGAATTTTGGCTGGTGCTAACGACGAGTAAGTATTGATAGCAGTCGCATAATGGGCAGACTGGGCGCAGAAGCGGCAATCTTCCGAGCAAAGCCCGCTTCTAGCATTGATGATTGAGCACAGATCGATTCCGGGCGGGGAAAACTGGCGGGTGATTCTCCAGGCGGCATGAATCAAATCCAGGACCTCGCAGCCTTGCAGAGAAGTCAGCTGCATCGCTTCTTCGATGGTTACGGGTTTCCCGGAGAATACCTTGCCTTCAAGTTCAGTCAGCACGAATGATCTCTCCTCGTGAAAAGCGGAAACAACGAACAACAGTAACAGCATAGCAGGATCAACCGATATGTCAACCAAAGATAAAAATAAGTTTACAATAATTCAGTACTAAACCCTACTGAAAAGAAATTTCATGCAGATTTCATCCAAATTAGCTGTGCGGAGAATTATGGAATCTACTGTAAATTGAAGTGCAAGAGTTTAATCAATTGCTCCTGATACCTTTTCCAAACGGGCTTGCTTTTTAATGTATCTCACTAACTCATACCACAGTACGGCTGCAGATGAGATCCCCGCGGCAAGCAGGAGTTGGCCAGCCGTTAAGGGGGCCAATTTCAAGAAATCGTTTAAAGGAGAGAAGATCATCATCAGCAAGCCGGCAATAGTGCCGAGAATCGACAACCACATCACTTTGTCGTTTATCTGTCGCACAAAATTTTTATAGGCAAATTCAGTATTGGAGCCGATGACCTGAACTAACAGTAAGTTCGAAAGCAGAATTATGCTGATTCCCATTGTCCTGGCTAGGGGAGGATTTTGTGGAAATTGATTCAAGTAATAGTAATACATCGTAAACGAGGCCGCAAATATCGCCAATCCTTGCAACACGCTCTTGGAAAACATTGAAGCCGTCAATAGTTTTTCTTGGGGCCAGCGAGGAGGACGTTCCATTATACCAGGATCTGCCGGTTGACGTTCTAGAACCACAGAACAGGTCGGATCAATAACGAGCTCAAGTAAAACTACATGAACAGGGAGAAGCAGGAGACTCGCCGGATTTATTCCCATCAAGGGAGCCATCAGAGCGGAAAACGCGATGGGGATATGAATAGTGAAAACATATCCGATGGCTTTTTTTATATTGTCATAAATCCTTCGTCCATCCTTTATTGTATCTACAATAGTCGAGAAGTTGTCGTCAAGGAGTATCAAATCTGCTGCTTCCCTTGCAACTTCCGAACCACGTTTACCCATCGCTACCCCAATGTCTGCATATTTAAGCGCTGGCGCGTCATTAACTCCGTCCCCAGTCATGGCCACCACTGCGCCGTTCTCCTTTAAGGCCTTCACTATCCGCATCTTGTGGTCCGGGAGGACGCGGGAAAAGATGCTTACTTCCTTTACTCTTTCCCGTAACTCATCGTCATTCATTGCATTCAGCTCGTCCCCGGTGATAATTTTGTCACTGTTGGGCATATCGATCTGTTTGGCTATCGAACTGGTTGTAATACCGTTGTCACCAGTTATTATTACTACGCGAACCCCCGCTTTGGTGCAGGTTCTGATATCGCCTTTTATCGATTCTCTGGGTGGGTCAGCCAAACCTACCAATCCCAGGAGCTCAAGTCTGCATTCCGCCAATGTATCGGGGATTTCTTCTTCGCTTGGAATTATCATCTGACCAACTGCAATTACCCGTAGTCCCTGTTTGGACATTTGATACAGCTTGTCCTCGACCAGGATTCTTTCATCCGGTGAAATGTTAGTTATTGTGAGAATTCTCTCCGGTGATCCTTTCGCTGCAACCAGAATACCCCCATAATGTCTCCAAACATGCCCCATCATTTTTGTTTCATCGGTAAATGCGTATTCTTTCAGTAGCTGTCCGCCAAACAGGATCTCCTGCGAAATACCTAGCTCTTCACATCTGGCAATCATCGCTTTTTCCATCGGATCATAAGGATCCGGCTCGCATCCCATACCCATTATTCGGGATATTAATATTTCATCGCCAGACAAACTAAATGTTTCCCTGACGGCCATCTTGTTTTCGGTTATGGTGCCGGTTTTATCGACGCAAAGAACAGATACGGCACCAAGCGTTTCGACGGCAGGAAGTCTTCTTACTAGAGACTGTTTTCTGGCCAGCCGCCAGGCTCCCATGGATAAAAACACAGTCAGAATCACCGGGAACTCTTCCGGGATCATTGCCATCGCTAGGGTTATGCCTGCTAAAACGCTCTCAATTATTCTACTTTTCAATGCATGGTCGGGAATGTTGAAATAAGTGATAATGCCAACCAAAACAAATAATCCAGCGGCTATCCCGCCGCTTAGTTTGACCAGTCTGCCCGTCTGCTTTTGAAGGGGTGTATCCCCGGTCGGAGCAACGGCAATGTCTTTGCCGATCTTTCCATATTCAGTTGCTAGCCCGATTTTATCCACTAAAACCGTACCTGTACCCTGGGTAACCAAGGTCCCGGCATAGCAATAATCGCGTCGCCAGTAATCAAAGTTATCGTTAATATAGTTGTCGGTGGTTACTTTCCATACGGCAAGCGACTCACCAGTTAGCGAGGATTCGTCGACGCAAAGCGTACTGGCTCTGATAATAAAACCATCAGCGGGTATTTTGACTCCTTCCGCGACAAACATTACATCTCCAGGGACTAAGTCGGAACTATTAATAATCCGCTCCTCGCCGTCACGAATTACTTTGATTTTGGGTGCAGACAAGTCCTGCAAAGCCTTTAAGGTCCGGTCTGTTTTCCATTCCTGAATGGCCTCGATGCCGATGATGCTCACCACAAATATCAGCATGATTGCTCCGTCTCTGGGCTCCCCAAGGATAAAATAGATCGTTGCTGCGATTATCAGCAATAAAAACATCGGTTCGGATATTACCTGAAAAATTTTACGAAATATACTTTCTTTCTTTTCCGGAACCAACTCATTTTTCCCATATTGGAGCTGGAGCTGGGCGGCCTCACTAGTTGTTAGGCCCTTCATGCAATTAACCGTTTGAGCGTTCATATGAAATCTCCCATTTGCCATATTCTGAAAATGGTTTTACAGCTTTTTCATATGTCGGATATTTCCGCACCTGAATAGACGAGTGTTTATCTGTTTTCGCATATAAAGATAGTAGCATTCTTTGACTTCCGAATCTAATTGCGGATTTTAAGTACGCAAATGGGAGCAAAGACAGTACGAAAATTTATCCACCGAAAATAACCGAATTTTCAGAGATCCCGCTGGAAAAGCAATGACCGGCAGCAAACCTGCCGGTCATTACTTTTCCAAAATTGATGACGTGCAATCCGCAATTTGTTTCGGGAATAATCAGCGGACGGGAATGTCGTTCTTGGCCAGATAGGCTTTGAGAACAGGGATGGAAATCTCGCCGAAGTGAAAAACGGAAGCTGCCAGCAAAATATCTGCCTGGCCGTCACGGGCTGCTTCCAAAAAATGCTCCATAGAACCCGCTCCGCCGGAAGCCACCACTGGAACTTTGACCACCGCTTTGATGCCGCGAATCAAGGGGATATCGTAACCGGTTTTGGCGCCATCGCGGGTTTTGCTGGTCGGCAAAATAAACCCGGCACCGCGGTTTTCCGCTTCTTTGGCCCAGGCAATGGCGTCAGTCCCGGTGGCGGTATTGCCGCCGTCGATATACACTTCATAGCCAGAAGGCAAGGCTGGATTTAGGTCGACGTCGATTGCAACCACAATTTTGTCTTGACCGAAACGGGCCGCAGCCTGGTCGATCAGCCCTGGTTCCCGATAGGCGGCGCTGCTGATGGAGACTCGGTCCGCCCCTGCGGCTAACACCGCTTCCGCATCCGCCAGAGAAGCGATGCCGCCTCCCACCGTGAAAGGAACGGTTGCCACTGCCGCCACTCGGCGGACGGTTTCAAGGGTGGTCTTTCTTTTTTCAACAGTGGCGGTGATGTCGAGGAAAGCGAGTTCATCGGCACCCTGATTACAGTAGGCTAGTGCACATTCAACCGGATCACCGGCATCCCGTAGATTCAGAAAATGCACTCCCTTGACGACCCGCCCCTCCTTGATATCCAGACAGGGCATGATTAAGACAGCTTGCATGGGCATTCCTCCTCCATTTAGTTCCGCTGCGATAAGGCTTACTAGATTACTTTCTCAATCAGGGCCAAAAATCCTCCGGCTTAATACATTTGTACAGAATAAGTTGCTGAATGCCGTAATTGGAGTAAAAGGCTGGGGGGGAGGAATGGACGATCCGGTGACGAATTCAATACAAAAAAGGGGGGATCGAGATGTCGGATGCTATGAATTATCGCATTGTCGGCGATGATATGCAGATGGTGGAAATTCGGTTGGAACCGCAGGCGGCAGTGCGGGCGGAAGCCGGAGCTTTGATGTACATGGAAAACGGCATTGAAATGGAAACCGGAACCGGCGGCGGGTTGCTCAAAGGCTTGAAACGGATGATCTCGGGGGCGGGGTTCTTTGTGAACGTCTTTCTGAACCGCAGCCAGACTCCCAAATCGGTTGCTTTTGCTGCTCCCTATCCGGGGAAAATTGTTCCGTTGACTCTAAGCAGCCTGGGTGGGGAGATGCTTTGTCAGCGGGATGCTTTTCTCTGCGCTGATCCGACAATTGAAATCGAAGTAGCCTTCACCCGCAGGCTGGGAGCTGGTTTGTTCGGCGGTGAAGGATTTATTCTGCAGCGGCTCAGCGGGTCCGGATTGGCTTTTGTCCATGCTGGCGGGACCATAGTTGAAAAGCAGCTCCAGGCCGGGGAAAGTCTGCGGGTAGACACCGGCTGTTTGCTGGCGTTTGCGCCTTCGGTTGACTATGATATTCAATTTGTGGGGGGCTTCAAGAACACACTGTTCGGTGGTGAAGGATTGTTTCTGGCCAAGTTGACCGGACCCGGGCTGGTGTATTTACAGACGCTGCCATTGTCCCGATTGGCGGATCGGATTACGGCGGCAGCCAGAGTGCCCAATGAGGAACGGGGAGTGTTGGGCGGCGGACTACTTGGCGGCTTTTTGAATGATAACCAGGAGTAACGGGGAAGGAGCTTGGCATGGAGAAGTTTAGCCGCGAAATGGAGGAATTGGCCGCTGCTTGGCTGGAGGCGGAAATTCCGGTGGTGTTTACCGGAGCGGGGATGAGCACTGAATCAGGCTTGCCGGATTTCCGTTCGGCGCAGGGCTTGTGGCGGCAGCGCCCGGAGTCGATTGCGACTCTGGCCGCGATGCGAACCCAGCCTGAGGAATTCTACTCGTTTTATCAATGGCGGATTGCCCGGCTATGGGAAGTCGCGCCGAATCCCGGTCATCGGGTTTTGAGTCAGTTGGAACAACTTGGCCGGCTCCGGAAGATTATCACCCAGAACATTGACGGGCTGCATCAACGGGCCGGATCCCAACAGGTTACTGAGTTGCACGGCAGTCTGCGCCAGGTCAGTTGCACGCAATGCGGCGCCGATTATGATAGCCGGCAGATGCTGCCGCGGCAGCCCGACTGGGAAGCGGAGCTGCAAGCCGGCCGCCATCAACCCGGGGAGGAGTGTAAATGCCCGAAATGCGAGGGTTGGCTTCGTCCCGCGGTGGTGCTATTTGGGGAGAATCTCCCGGCTGATGCCTGGTCGGATGCGCTTACCTGGAGTGTTCGTTCCGACCTTTTTATTGTACTAGGTTCTTCACTGGTGGTCAGTCCGGCTAATACTTGCCCGGAATTGGCTGCCGACAGTGCCCGACTGGCGATCATCAATCTCGAGCCTACGCCGCTGGACGATCTGGCGACCTGGATCATTCGCGATCGAGTAGCCGAAACACTCCTGAAAATCCGGGATTTGATAGTGAGCGAGATCCCCTTGGGTGAGATTGAATAAACTACCGGGCTTTTGTGCAAAAAATAACTTTAGCATTATATTGGACGTTGCAGGAATTTCGAATATAATGTGAAAACTAGAGAACAAGGGAGAAAATCGAGGATCAAGCAAAACCGAGGGATTGGATTAAGGAGGTGTCAGTAGTCAGTGGAAGTGTTTATACTCCCTAAAGCCGATTTGGAAAGCTTTGTGGGGAAACTTATCGAGCAATACGAGGTATTTGGTCCGAGCGGATCCTGGAACGGTCCGGAGTTCAGATTTGCACCAATAAACTCCGCAACCGAAATGCAGTTGGATTATGGTACGACCATCTTGCCTCCGCACAAGAAAGTCTTACATCCGCCGCAGGACAAGCTCATGAAGTTTCAGGGGCGGGCCGAAGTGATCAAGAGTGAAGCAGAGCCGAAGCGCAAACAGCTGCTGTTCGGCATTCATGCTTGCGATGTCAATGCCATGCTGACCCTGGATCAGGTTTTTCTCAGCACTTATCCCGACCCGGCGTATAAGCTGAGAAGGGAAAATCTCGTAATAATTGGGCTGAATTGTACTGAACCCAAGCAGAACTGTTTTTGTTCGTCATTTAATGCCGGCCCGGCGATGGATACCGGTTATGATTTGGCGTTAACTGATATCGGCGACCGGTATGTGGTGGAAGTCGGAACGGCAACGGGTAAAGCCCTGACGGCGGGAATGACTCCGGCGGCGGATTCGGAGTTGATAGCCCGCAACCGGTCGTTGCGAGCGGCGCAAGAGAAAATTGCTAAGCACATCGACACCCATAATCTGGGTGAATTCTTGCAGCAGAATTTGGAACACAGCAAATGGAATACCGAGGCGGAGCGGTGCCTGACCTGCGGCGCTTGCACCAACGTATGCCCGACCTGTTTTTGTTTCTATCTGAAAGATACAACCGACCTGACCCTAGTCCAGGGGGAACGCTCTCGGTTTTGGGCCTCCTGCATGTCCCTGCAATTCAGCCGGGTGGCGACTGACCATGTCTTTCGGCGGGAACGAAAAGGTCGGCTCCAGCATCGACTGATGCACAAGTTGGTGAACGAGGAGCTGCAGTTTGGAGCTTTGGGTTGCGTCGGCTGCGGCCGCTGCTTGACTTATTGTCCTGCCTACATCGATATTGTGGACATCGTTCAGACTATCAAGAAACAGCCGCTGCCGGCCAAAGCGGTGACTCTCCATAAACCGAAAGCCCAGCGGATTTGTCCCGACAAGGATCCGTGGGAACCCCAACCGGCGGTTATTGAGGAGATCAAACAACAAACCCGCGATACCAACACCTATCGATTCCGTTTTACGGATCCGGCGCTGCGGGAGCAATATTCGTTCGAACCCGGCGTATTCAACATGGTCAGTTTGTTCGGCATTGGGGAGGCGCCGATTTCCATCAGCTCTTCACCGGATCTGGACGGGGTTTTTGAACACACCATCCGAGGGGTGGGGAACGTCAGCCATTCCTTGGCCAAACTGCAGGTCGGGGACAGCGTAGGCATTCGTGGACCCTATGGTACCGGCTGGCCGATGGCGGAGCTGAAAGGAAAGAACGTATTGATCGTAGCCGGAGGTATCGGTCTGGCTCCTTTGCGTTCGGTAATCAAATCGATTCAAGCCCGGCGGGAGGACTACGGTCACCTGGAAATTCTCTATGGCGCCCGGACTCCGGGGGACATGCTGTATACCGATGAATTCGCCGAGTGGCGGCAAATTCCCAACAGCAACCTGCTGATGTGCGTCGACGCCTGTCCAGCCGATATCGTTTGGGGCGAAGACATCGGCGTGGTCACCGCTCTCTTTAATAAAATGCAGAGTAAACTGGAGGATACCAAGATTCTCGTTTGCGGGCCGGACATCATGATGAAATTTGTGGTTGCCGACTTGATCGGCCGGGGCTTTGCCCCGGAGCAGATCTTCATTTCTCTGGAACGCAGGATGAATTGCGGAATCAAGAAGTGCGGCAATTGCCAGATCGGCTCAGTTTTTGTCTGTCAGGATGGACCGGTTTTCCGCTATGCAGATGTTCAGAACCTATCGGAAAGCGTTTTCTAGAGGAGGTGCAGATAGTGGCTAAACCAAAAGTTGCATTTTTCAAATTTTCCTCATGCTCGGGTTGCCAACTGTCGCTGCTGAACCTGGAAAACTACTTGCTCGATATTCTGGGGGCAGTTGAAATACCGTACTTTGTTATGGCTCAGCGAACAAACCTGGCTGGTCCGTATGATATTGCTTTTGTCGAGGGATCGATCAATACTCCCCGAGAATTGGAGGAACTAAAGCAAATTCGAAAGCAAAGCACTAAAATCATCGCTTTCGGAACTTGTGCCAATACCGGCAATGTTCAATCCATCAAGAACTTTATCGGTACTCAGCGGGAGATGGAAGAAAGGGCAGGATATACTCATTTTGAGGATATCCTGTCTTTCCCTGTAAAAGGAATTGAACATTATATCAAGGTTGACGGCCGGATTCTGGGCTGTGCTCCCGACCTGGGAGAGATCCTGGAATTCCTGCGCTGTGCGCTGCTCGGAATTAATCCGGCGTTTCTTCCTCACCCAGTTTGCAATGAATGCAAGCTGAAAGAAAACGTCTGCTTGCTGCTGAGCAAGAAACAGCCCTGTATGGGACCGGTTTCAGCCGGAGGTTGCGGTGCCCTCTGCCCTTCCCTGAACCGACAGTGTGAGGGCTGCCGGGGACCGGCCAAAGATTGTAACCCAGCGGCGTTAGCAAGGATCTTCCAATATCAGCTGGGTCTTTCTCGTGAGGACATCGTGCGCAAATTCCAGAAATATGCCGGCGAAACACCCGAGTTTCGGAAAGGAGTGGAGGCGGTCCGATGAGTGATAGGAGAATATTTGTCGATTATCTGGCTCGGGCCGAAGGTGAAGGCGCGATCGACGTCGTGATCGGACCGAATGGGGAAATTAAAGAGACCAGATGGAAGATGTTTGAACCAATGCGGTTTTTCGAGGCGATTGGGATCGGTCGGCGATGCGAGGAGATTCCTGAAATCGCTCAACGGATTTGCGGGATATGTCCTCACCCCCACCATTTTTCAACTGTCCAGGCGATTGAACGGGCGATGGGAGTGCAGCTCAGCGAGCAGACGGTACTGCTTCGCAAGCTATTTTTGTTGGGGGATGTCTTGCAGAGCAACGCCCTGCATCTGTATTTCCTGGCTGCTCCGGATTTCGTTGGCTACGACAGCGTGATTGCCATGGCGGCTAACCCCGAGCTTTTGCCGTTGGTCAAAAAGGCGCTGGAACTGAAACGACTTGGGAATGATATGAGCGTATTGCTCGGCGGACATGAAATCATGTTCCGCAGCTCGGTAATCGGCGGCTTTACCAAGGTTCCGGAAACCTCAGATCTAAGGAAGACCAAAGAGCGGCTCAAAGCCGCTAAGGAGTTTGCGCTGGAGACGGTGAATTTGGCGGCCACATTGGCGGCTCAACCACCTTATCCGGAATACACCCGGAAATGTGAACACGTATCTTTGCACAGCGAAGACGAATATGCTCTCTACGATGGCCGGCTGATTTCCACCGAAGGATTGGATATCCCGAACTGGGATTACCGGCACTGGATAATCGAGGAGCATGTCCCCGGTTGCAACTGCAAACACGCCACCATTAAAGGCCGGGATTCATTCCTGGTTGGGCCGCTGGCCCGGGTCAATAACAATTTCCGGCAGCTTTCGGCTGACGCTCAGGCAGCTGCGTTCTCGGTCAACTTCAAAGTCCCGGAATTCAATCCCTTCATGAGCATTGTCGCTCGGGCGATCGAAATCGTTCATGCAATCGACGGTGCCATTGAAAAAATCGACCAGATTGGACAGACCCGGCAGGAAGAGCCGCGATATCAGGTGCAGGCGGGAGAAGGGTATGCGGTCACTGAAGCACCGCGGGGAATTTGCTGTCATGGCGTGCGGGTCGACAAAAACGGGATTGTTGAAATGTGGGATGCTACAGCTCCGACAGCCCGAAATGTCCGAAACGCAGAAAAAGATCTGGCGGAATTTGTCCCCCGCTGGCTCCATCTCTCCGACTCCGAGCTTACCTTGATGTGCGAAATGACGCTCCGTAATTACGATCCCTGTCAGTCTTGCGCCACTCATGCCTTCAAGGTGAATCTGCGCCGGGCATAACCGCCAACCCAAGAGCGGAGACGGACGAAGGACTGGGCTTGCTTCTCGGGCTCCAGTCCTTCTTTTATTTCCTGGATTGCCGACGGAACCACCACAGCCCGCCCCAGGTCAATACTGCAGCGATGATCAGAAGATTCAACCAATCCCCATACTCTCGAATGATGGTCCAATTTTCGCCCAAGAGCCGGCCGCCGTATATCAACACGATGGTCCAGGGGATGCTGCCGGCGAAGGAAAAGAGCAGAAATCGGCTGAAGGACATTTGCGTGATGCCCAGGGGCAGAGAAATAAATGTTCTGACGATAGGCAGAAAGCGTGCCCAAAAGGCGGCGCTTTCCCCGTACTTCACCACCCATTGATCGGCTAGTTGGAGATGCTGGGGAGACAGCCAAAAACGACCGCCGAAGCGGCTGAGGAGCGGCCGGCCGCCCCAGCGGCCGAACAGATAAGCGGCGATCGAGCCCAGCATACCGCCCAGCAATCCAGCGAAGACCGCTTGAGAAAAGGAAAGGCTGCCTTGAGCAACCAGGAATCCGGCGAACGGCAGAACGATTTCGCTGGGAACCGGAAAACAGGCGCTTTCCAGCGCCATGCCCAGAACGATTGCCCAAAACCCCCACTGTCCGAGCAGATTAATCAGAAATGAAAAGTATATCTCCAAAAATATCCTCCTAAAAGCCGGATTTTGAGATCCGTGCAGCCTCAGCTGCGATTAAATCTGCCAACGGTTCGACGGCTGCTTCTACCAGCGGAGAAAGTGTAGTCAGGTTGGGCGTCTCATTCGCAATTTCGATGCCCATGACCAAGATTAGGGCGGGCAGCATTTCAGTCAAGCGAGCCAAATGCAGAGTTTCCAGCAAGCCGAGACCATGCACCGAACCGGGTGACGGATTGGGCGGCGGAAGTTCCTCGATCTGGAAGCGGTGAATCCGGCCCGGAGGGGAATTGCTGCGGACGGCGTCGACGATGATTACTTGGTCATCCGGCTGCCAGAGATGGATTAAATTCAGACCAGGCAGTCCGGCTTCGATTAGCGTTACGTTCTCGGGTAATCGGCGGCTGCGTAGAGCCCGGATCACATGAATCCCGACGGCGTCGTCCGCGGCCAGCAGGTTGCCGCAGCCTATGATTAAAATCCGCATAATCTAAACTCCTCATGCACCCAGCGGCGACTGCGGGCAAAATACCATCACCTGGGGTTGGCTTCGGTTATCATCGGGAGGCAGGGCTACGGCGTAGCCAAATAACGGGTGGTCGGTTTGCAGCGCGGCCGCGACCTGGGCAAAGCCGTCAGCCAGCGACGATGCGAACCCGCGCAGAACGACCAGACAGGAAGGTGACGCAAGGTCGGGTGAGGCAGTGGTCAGCGCTTGGAGCTGAGCGTGGTCGGGGCAGGTATTCCCAGCGTCATCGGTTGGTGGCCAAACCCCAACGGCCAGATTGCATCGATCCGGCCAAAGGTGGCGTAAGTCAAAGAGACTAAAACGGGCCAGCGCGTCTTCATAAAAATAATTCAAGGCCAACAGGGAGTCAAGAATTATTGCAGCGGAAGCTTCCGGGGCTGGAAGGGCCATGCCGGATATTCTCAGAACTCCGGATTGCTGGCGCAGCTGCTCCAGAACCTGTTCATCGCCCCGGGTCATGACCAGGGGAATGACCGAGGGGGAAACAACGATCGATTGAAGTTGGTGCAGGTACTGACGCACCGCATCCGGTTCGCCGGCTAGGATCATTAGGTCGCTTTGTTGCCAGTCCCGCTGAAGCTGGGTCAGTTCTTCCGCCGATGTAGGGATAGCCTGGTTGCGCCAGAGATGCACTTGACCGAAACGGCTGGCCCCGCGGGCAAGTAACAAATTGAGGGCAAATGATTCCCAGACAGGATCAGTAAAGACATCGGTCCGAGTCATGAAAATGCCGCAAGTGGCAGGGCCGATTGAACGAGATCGTAAAAAATCCATGCCATATCTCCTCTCAAAATGTTACCATGGTTTTCGACGCAAGGGGGTGAAATCCTGCTGGACAAGCGGTCCGCAGCAGGTGGTGGGAAATGAAACAAGGAGATGAGCTATGAGTCGGGGACGATTGCGACCATGGAACCAGACTTTGCTGCAGCAACTGGTCATGGTTAGCCGGGGAGATGCGGCGGCGGATTGTTATTTCGCCGGCGGCAGGATTCTCGATGTCTATAACGGAAGATTGATTGAGGCCAATTTGGCTACTAAAGGGCAGCGGATCGCGTATCTTGGTGAGGATCGGCAGATGGTGGGGGAGTCCACCCGAATCGTCGATGTTAGCAATAAAGTTCTGGTTCCCGGCTACATCGAACCGCACGGGCACCCCTTTCAGCTGTATAATCCAGCGACTTATGCAGACGGCATTCTTCGCCGGGGGACGACTTGCTCGGTGAATGATGATCTGTTTCTGTTCATCCTCACCACTGCGCCCAAACTCCTGGAAATCGTGGAGATCATGGCCGCTCATCCAGTTAAGATGCTGTGGAGTGCCCGGCTTGATCCTCAGACCACGGCCCAGTCCGCCGTCGATCGATTCACGACTGAAGCCATTTACCAACTTCTCGAGCATCCGCTTTTCGTGCAGGTTGGGGAATTGACTGACTGGCCGTCTTTGCTCAGCGGTAATGCTCTGATGCAGGAATGGATGGTCGAATCCGCCCGGCGGGACAAACGAGCCGAGGGCCATGCTCCCGGTGCTTCCGCCAGAACACTGGGCGCACTGGCCGCCGCAGGAGTGAGCTGCTGTCACGAAGCGATTCGGCCGGAAGAAGTGCTGAGCCGGCTGCAAACGGGGATGTATGCGATTCTCCGCCATTCGTCTCTGCGGCTGGATCTGCCGCAGCTTTTGCAGGGTCTGCTGGCGGCACCGGAAGTGGCCTGGGAGCGACTGATGATGACGACCGATGCGCCTACTCCTTCCTATTTTAATTGGGGCTTTACCGATTATTTGATTCAAGTGGCGCTGGAACAAGGGCTGGAACCGACTCGGGCATATCAACTGGTAACCAGAAATCCTGCGGTATATCATGGTTTGGACAATGAGATCGGGGGTCTGGCCCCGGGACGGCTGGCGGATGTCCTGGTTTTGCCTTCATTACATCACCCAACCCCGGAAATGATTTGGGCTGACGGCGAACTGGCCGTCGTTCGGGATGGAGCCTCCATCCGCAGCCTTTTCACCGGGATCAATCCGAATTGGCCTAAACTGGGGCTGCCTCCACTTTCCCGGGAACCGCTGCGAATCGGAACTCAAGCTCTGCAACCGCTGTATTCCGGAGAAAGCCGGGTTCCGGTGCTGGAACTGGTTGATCCGGTGATCACCCGTTCGCGCTGGGAGTCGATCGACGGTAGCCGGCTTCGGGTTCGGGAACAAAGAATCGAAATCGATCCCGATTCCGGTTTGTGTTATGGCGCGCTGATTGCTCGCGATCACTCCCGTATAGCGCATGCCTTGATCAAGGGCTTCGCCAGCCGGCTGGGCGGCATCGCTTCGTCTTACACGATTGCGTTGGATCTGTTGGTGCTAGGGCAGAATCCAGCGGATATGCAAAAAGCTTTGTTCCGGATGGAGGAATTGGGAGGCGGCATCGTACTAGTGGAGAATGGCCAGGTGCTGGCGGAACTGCCCTTGCCGG
>Ga0302252_1001445_pt1 | contig 13682 bp, 13 predicted proteins | sample AAG_RA_Leu_MG_FD_193511 | JGI IMG/M metagenome (GOLD analysis project Ga0302252, IMG submission 193511) | Enriched activated sludge microbial communities from anaerobic digester in WTTP, New Holstein, Wisconsin, United States - AAG_RA_Leu | ecosystem: Engineered > Bioreactor > Anaerobic >...
GGTATAGAGCATGGGGCAAACACATTTCACGAGATATTATATTGCGACAGATATAGATGGTAACGAGTATGCAAAATTCGATATGGATGGTACTGAGCATTTTTGGCCAGAGTTTAGCGATAAACAATTCATAAGTGTTAGATACGTTCCATTTACACAAAAACAAGCATTTGCTGTGCGGCAGAATGGAGGTCTAGCATCTGCATTACCGTTAGAACCATTTGTATTCAATGTTCCCTACGGTGAAAATATCACGGATCTGTTTGCTCGTAACATGCTCAAAATAACTACAAAATATTTTTGTGCATCATGTCGTCATACATTTGATGTATTCGACGAAGATGGAGTATGTCCACATTGTTTTGCTAAGAATGAATGGTGGTGTACCGAGTGCAATGCCGTGGATGAGAATCCTATATTTGACAAGGGACAAGTATTGTGCTCTATCTGTAAAGAAAAAGGTGCAACTACCGGATTACAAAAAATAGAAATTATAAAAGAATTTTCTCAGGAAGTTCATGAGCATTTTCATGTATGTGTGATTGGTGATAAGACATATAAGATCTATCAAGATCATTATGAAGAGGCTTAATTAAATGGTTGATGGCACTTTCGATACTTTTGCATTTGACGAGTCAGAATTTGAGCAGAAAGCTAGTATATATGGATTTTCTACATATATCTACGGTACTGCGCCAATCGAAGTGTCATATGATTTCGAATCTGCTATAATGGATACTCACGAATCCAATTATACATTTTCAGCTAATCTTATACATCCTTGGGTTGAGCAAAGTTTTGATGTTATCATTATTACAACAACAGAATCATTTCAACAAATCAATCCATTAATCAATGCAATATATACGTCAATGTATTATGAAATGGAAAATGTGTTGATTCGAGCACAACAAATAAACAATAAGTTCCGATTGGATTATGCTGCTGGAAGTCAGTTAAACGATTATTTTGGTAGAACTTTATCATTACGGCGGCATTACGGCGAATCAGATGCTGATTATAGGCGCAGATTGTCTACTCATATTGCGATTTTAACATCTAGCGGAACTAAATCAGATTGTTTAAAAATTATTGATAAAATTATTGGGTTTGATGATTCCGCTACATTTAACATAGTATATCCAGCAACAGTTTATATCAGATGGAATAGTATTACTGTTAAGAATGTTGCTAATACGATTGATTCTCTGCTCACAGAAGTTTTCGATAAAATGTTTGCTATCGGAGTAACTTGGAAAACTATTCTTGAATATGTAGAATATGATATGGATTCTAAAGTAGAGGGTTTTGGATATTCAGAATATACCGAAGATGTTCTAGTATCGCAAACTACTCGATACAATTATCTCCAAGATACATACGTTGCTAAATTGGGTGCAGTTTCCTATGATGTTGGTACTGCAATGGATAGCACCCACGAAATGCCATATTTCATGATGGCGGTTGGATTTGGTAAGCTTGGTTTATTATCAGAATATGTGATGAAATCCGAATTCTTAGGTACTCATTTATATGATTATTTATTTGATGAAATTACAGAAGTTAATAAACAAGAATCTTATGAGTATGACATGGTATCAGAGAAAAAAATAAATGTCAATTGGGATATGGTTTTGTTGGTGGAAAAACCATTTAAACGGTTTTATGCTATGTCTGTAGAATTAGCTGGTGAATAGAATGAGATCTGTTACGTTAGTATATTTACCTGGATCTAATTATCTAATTGGAACTTTTAACCCCACTTTAAATACTGGATGGTGGATATCAGATGGTTTTATCGGGGTTGAAACTGTAGAAAAAGGAATGCAAATTTATGGTTCTATTTTCATAGCAATATGTAAGAAAATAAATGGTGATTCTGCGATATATCGATCAGAAGATTATGGTAGAACTTGGTCTGAGGTATTTACTACATCGGGTACTTTATATGACATGGTTAGAATTGTATATGGTAGAGTATTATTAAATGCTTCTGATGGATTTTATGAAACAGTTAATTCAGGTATTACGTGGACTAAAATATGTGATTTACCGGGAGGGACTGGAAAAGCTGCCTTATGTAATGTTGGTTTCGGGGATATGTTATTTTGTACGGATTCGTATAAGATTTGGAAATCTACTAATTTGGGCAGAAAATGGATTCATTGTGGGCATTTGTGGCATAGTAAAGGATATCCTGCTATAGCTGGTGCAAATGGTGTTATTTTATGTGCCGATGGTTCATATATATCTCAATCTGTTGATAATGGGGATACTTGGGAAGATGATAAATATTGGAGTACACATGATAATGGAGTAGTGTACCCAGAACCGTCATATCATTTAGGAAATTTCATTATAAAACAAATTATTGTTAGTGCCGTGCAAGGACCTTACGTAGAAGATGTAATGTTTGTAGTTAGATTTGATGATACTACAAATACATGGGAAAATACTACTACATTATACTCTAGGACTTGGACTGGATATTTTAGTATACCAAAGCGAGCATATGCGGTTTTTAGTTTTAGATTTAAACAGATTGCTAGTCCATTTGATAATACAAATCAATTGGATACATATGAGTTACCCGTAACTGGAAATTCTGATTATACAGATCGGGTTGTGATATGTGCATCATCAAAACAACGCTCTGATGGTACATTATATCCAAGTATAAAGAAATCTGTTGATGGTGGATGGAATTGGACAAGTACTGATTTGTCGTTGGTTGAATTTGAACTTTCGGCTGATAATACATCAACTGTATTAGATGATTCATATGCGAAATCGACGTTTGTATATGGAGATTGTTTAAATTGGGGATATTGGGCGTTTGTTGGGGATACTCATCAACGTAGGTTACAGAGTTATGATTATGATTGGATCATGCAGTCATATGAAACCATGGAAGCCACATATGATATGCGAGTTAAAATCGAGCCTCCAGCGATTATATCAATTGAATACGATATGGGATTATATGCTCTTGGCAGACATTTAGTTCCAATGTTGCACGATAGTTTAATTGAGGTTACTCTTGAAAAACCATATCTAAACACCTTGATTTTAGAGCAAGAACATGAAACTTCTTACCAAGTAGATGAAATAACCGAAGTATATAGAACACTGCCATACGAAATGATAATATGGCTTGAAAAGACATCTCATAAACCTTATGTAATGTCATATCATACGGAGGTTTCAAGTTCAACTACATACGCTATGACAGCGTGGTTTGGTCAGGTTACAGTACCAGATATTGATTGGGCCAGCCCGCAGTGGTGGAATCTAATATTCCCTGATTCGAATCGTCCACCGCTCGACTCAAGAGGTGTATATTAATGTTGAATAGAACTCAGCGCAGAAAAATTTACGATGGAGTTCCTACATATTTATGTGGGCTTAATATTCGAAAAGAGTTAGCTGAGACTCATCCAAATCGACCCGAAGTGTATCCGTTTATAATGGTTACATTTTTAACTGAGGGTAATCGTAAATCAATGGGGTTTCAAAATCTACATGAGCGCTTTTACGGCGGGCATTGGGTAACTGATGTTGGTCATTATGCAAGTGGAACTTTATCTATCGTAATAGATTCTCCGAATTTAGAACAATTGCAAGATGTAGCATTTGAAATGTATCAAAAAATATGGTCAACTGAGCTTGGTATTTCAGTTACCCTCGGTGATACAATTTGGTTCCGGGGTGTGGAAAAACCGGTATTTGCACCGCCATACTTAGAAAACGGAGCGCGAAAACAGATTTTTCGATGCATCATCGATGTATATTTCGAATATGAAATGACTTGGGAACGTGTTGATCCAAGTATTCTTACGATTGGAACTGAATTTAGTCTATCTGGTCGGGGCGTGGTTGAAGGCGTTGTTGATCTATGGAGAACCGTTATCGGTGGATATCTCATGGAAACTTCGATAGTTAACAATAACATAAAATATCTATTTAGCTCTATAGTAGAGCAAACCGGAAACGAAAAATCTTATTCATTATCAGTATTAATTAGGAGTTGAAATGTTGGAAGAACAAGATGCGGCAGTATCGTTGAGAAATATGGTCTTACGAGAGATAATTACTCAAGAAACTGCTGATTACATAATGGAAACATACGGATATTCTTATGATCAAAGATATCCAATTTCTCAATTGAAAGTTTTGGGGTTGATTTAATTGCCATTAATAGGAGATATGAGCGACCCTGTGGGTCTGGTTATTCAACTTGGTGTTGTAGGACCAGTACCAACGCGAGTCGGACAAAATATATTATCCATCATTGGTACAGCCACTCATGGCCCTGCTATGACACCCATAGCTCTAACCAATAGCCAGCAGTGCGCACAGTACTTTAAGGGTGGAGATCTGTATTATCAGGGTACTTTTGCATTTGGACAGGGTGTTACAACCGTGTACTTTGTGAGAGTATTAGGTGCTAATTACGCAGCTGCAAGTGTTAACTTACTAGATCAGTCTGGTACTGTATGTGGTACTATTTCCGCAACCAGTGACGGTATCGTAGGAAATTCATTATCTGTAGAAGTTACAGATGGTGTGTTTGATTCTTATGATGCTGAGAGTTTCCCCGGTGATGGAACAGCTGGTCCGTATGCACTTGAAAAAGATGATTTAGTAGTGGATGCTACCCACAATTGGGTAAAGGTTAACAATGTTGCAAAAACCATTGTGTACACATCACCACCCGATCCGGGAGAAGTATACGTTAATACTACAACCGGAGCATTGACATTCGGTGACACTATATCAAAGATTCAGAACATTACATGTTCAATTAGATGCAAGACCAGAAATCTAATTATCAGCGATGGCGAAAATACACCTGTCACAATCTCTGGTATCAGGGATCAGATTGGTATGGAAGCTGTACTAATGTACAATGCTAACGTAACATATGAGCCTGTAGCAACAATTACTCATCTACCGGCAACTGGAACTTATACATTAGTTGGTGGATTAGATGGCGATGCTATAGATTCTGATGATTACTACGCTGCTCTTCAGCTTCTAATGGACGAAATGGAAGAGAGCGGAACCGGTACTACAACTGCTGTATTATGTGATTACGAGTGCGAAAACAATACACATGATCTGATTCCCGTCATGGACTTGTGGCTAACCGAAATGGAAGCTAATTATATGCCATGCTTGGGATTCGTTGGCCTAGAAGCTAATATTTCTGAGCCTGATGCAGTTGCTATTGCAAATAACTTTGGAAACCGTTTACTGTCAATCGTAGTAAATCCATGGGATAATACCGTTGGTACTAGACGCAATGGCGCGGTTGCCAGAGCAGCTACTGAAGCTCGTGTTGGTCTTGGTGAATCTGCTGCACAGCGCATGAATTGTCTGCGTGGCATGAATGGTTTATTAAATAGTTACAGAAAGCCAACCGTTAAGACTCTGCATAACAACGGTCTTGATGTGCTTGTAAAACGCGGCGGAGTCATTGTTCCGTATATGGGACGGTCAGTTGCCAAGGATTGGGCATTTATCAGATGTGTTGACAACAGAACCGTTAACGCAATGATTGTCGCAATCAAATACATCACTGATCAGTTCTACTTCAGGAAGAATACTCCTGGTGAGAGATCTTCATTGAAGAGATCCATTGCTGCGGTATTGGATGAACAGGTTGCTCTACAAAACATTAGAGTATATACTCTGCGTGTTGAGAGAGTCCCAACTGATCCCAATCGTGTTAATGTGTTCTTGGAAATGGAAAACATCGGCCATATGGAGTTCTTCTATGTGAAGTTCGATGTAGGAATCCTAGATCAGCTTTGAGTGTGAATATCACACTCTTTAATTTTTAGACTTGGTGATTATACATGGGTGTTATAAAAACTGGATACACATTGGTTGCTAGAGAACCAATTGATATTCAAGTAGAATTTGATACGCCACGCGGAACAGTATATGTGCCGGTTAAGGAACTGACTTTTAAGAAAACTCAGGCCATGACCTCTGAGCACAGTTCTGGAACTGCTTTACCGTATCATTTGACAGAAGGCGCTATTGATTATGAAGGTGAATTCAAAATAGGGACTTGGTTTACATCTGAAGCAGATCACACCGATGCTGAAAAATGGGAGTTTCTGTTATACTATTACTTAGAAAGACCGTATGATGAAGGTCGTCCTTTCGAATTCAACATTAACCTACATGAGCGCGATAGGCCCGATGATGTTGATGCTACCAACTACGATGGTGGCGGCGGCATTTGGATGCAGCTTCAGAGATGTAAGTTAACTGGAGACAGTTTCAATATGGGTGAATCTGGTACATTATCCAGAACATATCCATTCAAATTCCTAAGAAGAGTATTCGGAACAGATCATCCAGAACTTGGTGGTGGGTTCGCTGAGGATCCAATGCCCGGAACCGATCCATTCCTTTCTGGTCAAGGTGGAGAGAAGGATACATCTGTTGTAACACGAATCGGCGGAAACGATTAAACATAGAAGGAGGTGGTAAGCTATGGAGCTTACCCCTGATATTATTTTAAATGGACAAAATGCGACAAAGAAGTTACCCGTAGCGGCTTACGGTGGTGCGGAAATCGAGATCAAACCTTTGAGTTCTGGAGTGTATGAGACATTAGCGCGTAAACACAAAATTACTCCTAATATGCAAAATGCTGATCAATACAGGTGGTTGATGGAAGTCTGTAAAGAAGGCATTGTTAATGAAACTATGAAGGGTCTTGTATCAAAAATGACATATGATGCGGTTGGTGAAATTGGTAAGGCCATTTTAGAGTATTCAAGTGCGTCAGATAAAGAAATCGAGGATTTTACAAAACCCGCACAGGACAGCTAATATTTGTCCTGTTTTTAGCGGGATATAAACTAACTGAGCATATGCATGATCTAACATATGTTCAAGCGCAATTTATTGCATACTGTTTTGTCAAACAAAAAGAAGCTGAGAATGGTGTTGATTCAAGAACCAATCAGCGAGTCGATGTCCAAGATTATTTACGAAGACAGCGATTGGCTAGAAAGTTTGGCAAAGAAGTTGAAGCTGGACAGCACGACGATTTATTCAAGCCTAAGAGAAAGATTAAATCATGACGACTGTACGCACTGTTGACATAGCAATTAATTTGCTTGATAACGCTACCGCCAAGTTAGCTAATATTAACAACTTACTTAGACAAGTACAAGCGCATTCGATGATCAATATTGGTGCTACTTCCGGTACTTTGGGTAAAATTGGTAGTGATGCCAGCAGTGCGGCATCTTCGGTAAATCGTGCCAGCGAAGCAATGAATGGATCATTTAAGCGTGTTAATGCAGCTGCTGCTGGCGCAGCTGGATCAATGCGCAATTTTAATCAAGAATCTAAAAAAGTCAGTAATTCATTATTGCTCGTGGCTACTGCGTTTGATACAGCTGGAATTTATCAAATAGGTAATAAGTTCTACTCAGCATCTTTAGCTTCTCAAGCATTGGGGCGATCCGGTGTTAGTCTGCGTGATACGTGGTCATCTTTAAAAAACACAAAAGTATCAGAATACACTGATAGTTTGTCAAGTAAGCTATTTAGAATGGGAGCCAATCAACAGGTTGCAACTGCAGGTGGTAGATTATTAGCATCTACGTTTTACAGAGCAGCCGGGGCAGTTGGTTCATTTGGCACTGGTGCGCTTGGTGGCATGTCAGCATTAGCAGCATTGGGTACTGTAGCCGCTGTGGTAACTACTGTTCTTGCTGGTTTAGCTTTAGTTATCCACGCAATGCCATGGCAATCAATGATGGCACAGGTTGGCAAAACCACAGAGTTAACGGGTGCTGCATTAAACGAAGTTAGTTACGCATTATTGCGGGCTGGTCAAAGTTCTGGAATTGCAACAAATGAGTTAGCACAAGTTGCAATAATCGCTGGACAAGTTGGTATGTCTAGCAAGAATGATATAATGAATTTCACAAAAGCGGTTTCTACAGCAGCGATTGCATGGAATATGACAGGTGAAGCAGCTGGAACTGCAATTGCTAAGATATCTAACATTTACACAATTAAACCTGATCATATCAATGATCTAACATCAGCTATAACTACATTAGCTAACGATACTGCTGCTACCGAGCGCGAAATTTTGGACTTCATGATGACGCTCGGTAATTCAATGAAAATGTTTGGAGCAACTTCAGCAGAAGCAGCTGCATTAGGTGCAACATTAACATCTCTTGGTATTGATGCATCTCGTGCAGGAACCGAAGTTAACTCTGCTATCGTGTTTATGATGAGAGCAGAGAATATTGGAAAAATTGGTAAGTTGATAGGTAGATCCACCGAAGAAGTTGCTAATCAAGATATAACTAAAACCATAATCGAACTTGGTGCGGCAATAGAAAAATTGGAGCCGGTGAAGCGATCAGAAGTCCTGCTCGATGTTGGTGGTATGATTGGTACTAAGGCACTACGTCCATTTACTGATTCGTCGACACGAAATGAATTATCACGTAACGTATTAAATTCACTAGCCGCATCATATTTAGGCAATGCTACAGAAGAAGCAGCACAGCGGAAGAAAGATACGGGTGCAGCAGAACTTCAGAATACTAAAAACATATTCAATAACATGTTTACGAGCTTAGGCATGGCATTACTTCCAACTTTCACAGCGTTGTTAAAAATATTTAATGCTGTGGCTAAAGTGATATCTGCTGTGGTTGTGGGATTTGCAAAATTATTTGAGCATATTGATGTACTATCAGGTCCATTGGGTATGCTCGGAACTGTATTAAATTTCTTAGCTGAGTTATTTACGAGAGTTATTGATGTAATTGTATTTATAATTAGTAAACTCGGATTCGCTGTCGAAGGCATGGATTGGGATTCCGCTATTAGAGGAATGTCTGATTTCTTTAAGTCTATAATTGACAAAATTGATTGGGTACTAGAATTAGTTGGGGCCGAGCCGGTCAGCAAAGAGCGAGCATTTGCAAAAGCGGCGAAGGAAAATCCCGTATTAGCAGACTATTGGATGAAAGAATTCGGTGGTGGGATTGATCCATTTTCCGTACAAGCTAGTATGCCCAAACCGATAGAGTTCATAGATGCTGGTAAGCAAGCATTGGAAAAAGAAGCTGAATTACATGGCGAAGATGCTGCTAAAAAGATGTCTGAATCTGAGTGGTTTAGATCTGTATTCGAGAAAAAAGCAGGATCCGGTAGTGGATCATATCCGGGCGGCGGTTCTGGTGGTAGTGTACCGTCTTGGGTGAATCCAGAACCAGCATTAACATACAAAAAACCTTTTAGAGATGACATGATATATCCAAGGAATTCTCTTGGTGAAATTGCTGTTGCTAGAATTGATGAAAATGGATTCTTCCAGAATTTGGGTAAGTTTGCTGAAGATACTGCAAAACACATGAAGAAGAACAATGATCAGAATGATTTACTATCGAAATTTATCCAAGAGATACTAAAACTCATTAAAAGGATCACTGATTTCTTTACTGATCTTTCAAGACATATATCTAATATAAAGGAATGTATATTAAATCTTCCAGCAAAAATAGCAGAATTGCTTAGTAACATTTTAACCGAATTATTGGGTGCGCTACCTGATTGGTTACAGGAAGCGCTAGGAGTAACAGATATAAATAATAGAAATCCAGCTGTGAATGAGCCAAATATATATCCACAGCAGCAATTTACTCCAGGTGCTGGTGCGACATATAATAATTACCCCGGAAATGTTGTTGGGACACCGCCAGTAGTACCTCCGATAACACCGCCAGTAGTACCTCCGATAACACCGCCAGTAGTACCTCCGATAACACCGCCAGTAGCACCAGATATAACGGCTTCAAATGGATTTGGTTTTACTCCATTTATTCTACCAACTGCTCATACTGGTGCAATGATAGGCTCAGAAGGACCATTAATTGGTCTTAATGGCGAAGAAGTATTGAATCCAGCTGATGTTAAATCTGGTCCTGGTATCATAAGTAACGCGATTCAAGCATTACAAGGAGCATCAAATGTTTCAACAGCAAATAATAATAATATTACAGTAAATGTAAATAATCCTGTGGTAAGAAGTGAATCTGATATAGATAATATCGTAAAACGTGTCAGACAGGAAATGCGGGATGTAATAGAAGAGCAGAATATACGGAGCGAGAGACAGTTTTTGAATTAGGTGAGTTATAATGACTGGAGATTATATAATAGATGGTATAAATATGACAGCAAACCCGGATGGTCCGGATCATGGGCCATTTCGTGAGAAATGGACAAAAAAACATAGAGTTGCGTATGAAGAAATTCCATATTTCAAAGACAAAACTATTGTAACTTCGGGCATTGATCCAGCTAAAACTGTTGATGGGGTTGATTCGGGTGGTAGTGGTTCCGGAACATTGTGGTTTCTCGATATGGGAATCCGTAGTATATCTGAAGTAAGATTTCAGTTTTTAAAAGCTGTAGCAAATCGAGTTGGTCCACATAGCATTATATTTCCATTTGGCGAATTTGATATGTACGTAATGGAAGGATCTTTTGAACCTGATATTGGCGCTCGTGATGGCACGACTGAAGATTCTCATTTCATAGCAAGCAGGGAAATAAGAATTCGTGAGCACGTTGGCACATGGAATTTCCAATTTGTTGAGATGAGTGATTAAATGGGACTAGCTAAACACGAAGTTATATTGCTAAGTACGCAAAATGGGCAAGCAGTTGAAACGGATCTGTCACCAGATGTGGTTTCCATTGAAGTAGATCAGGAAGTAGCAACTGATTCTGATCCACAAAAAATAACCGTTGTACTAGCTGATCCGGAAGGGAAGTATGATGCTGGTTTCGTACCACAAGTGGATCAACTACGAATTACTGTTTTCTATGTAAAACAATCTCCGTTTAAAGCAACGCCTATAACCGATGAGGATGGAACCTTTAAAGGTTGGGAAATGGCTTCATCTAGTACAGAGGAAGTGTTTCCAGTGTTTGAAGGATACATTACCGATACTCGCCAAAATGTTCATCAATGTGAAGTACATGCAACAGATACCGTTGGACATCTATCCGATGCACTCACACTTGATTATAACGAAAAAATGACTACAAATTTTGAATCTAATTATGATTTATTATTAAAACACGAACCACTGATACCATTTACAATCGAAGGCGCTAACTTGGATATGAATGAGCGCACTCATAAGCCAATAACTACGTGGCAAGACTCTAATGAAATGACCCGAATGATTAGTGGTATGACGATATATTCAGAAGAAACTGGTAAACATTTAGTATTACGAGATTCATCACTTGTACGATATTCAGATCCATATATGCAACATATATATGATTACGTGTTAAATTGCAATGATGCAAATAGTGTTATGGGATATCACAATATTGTTACAGTTATTGGAAAACCCGCTATGTCAGCGTCCAGAGGAGCGGAACTCGAAATTGGAAGTGAAACTACTAGACATCATGTATTAGAATATACGTATCCAAGTCCTGGTGATCCCTTAAGTGATGGGCAAGAAAGTGCTGATTACACCGAAGTTACAAAATATGGTCCATTAGTAGCACCTGTTGAATATTCACCATATTTAAACACTCGCGAACAGTGCCGAAAACGCGCTAAACAGCTTTGGTATTTTTACAGAACATTTAAGAATTCGTTGACTAAAGTAGATGTTTGTGCAAAAGTTCCATACATACACTCTAATGTGCTTGTTGTAACCAGTTCACCAAATTTAGATAGCATTTCGTTAGTTGGTGAGGATTCTGGTGGATATTCGGTTACTCCCGGTGGATCTATTGATTATAACGAAGATTCAATACCAGCAGTTGGCACAAAAGCTTATAATTTAATACTTATGCGTGAAGTAGTAAAACGAAAACAACTTAGATATGATGGTCGAGATTTTGTAGCAACTCTGACACTCATGGATAAATCACAGATAGAACGTCAGGATACTCCAGAATTTTATACCATAGGAACTGAAACCGGTGGTGTGCTATCACCTATGAACACAGAGCCTCAAGAGAGTGAATAAGAGTGGCAACACAGAAAAATGCGTTAATGGACACGATCAGGCGTTATCAAGGTCGTGAAATGTGGATTGAGGAAGGCGAGATTTATTACGTACATTGGCATCGCAAGAAAACTGGTCCCACTGGCGAAGGTGGAGACAGAGATTTAACTGTAGTAGACGTTATTCTTCGAGATCGACGAGTACGAGATGGTGGTGTAAATCGGAAACTATATATCAAAGAGCGTGTTCCGGTTCTACAGCAGGATATGGGTCATCACCATGGGCATCCTTGGAATCCACGTATTGGTGATTTGGTTAAAGTTTTATTCTATCAGAATCAAGATGCTTTGGTCATAGGCACCACCGTTAATTGGGAACAGCATCCAGTATGTAGACCGGATCCATATACATATCGGTGGAAGTATTGTCAATGGGAGCGCCCGCCTCAACAAGAAAATTTAGATTTTGGTAGGCTTGCGGAAGAAAATCCATATCTACATCCCGATGGAAAAAAACCATTTTGTTTCAATATTTTTCATGGACCAAATTCCGATAAACCTGGGAAGGGTCGCGACTTCCAGATCATGTGGGATTTCTGTAAAAGCGGTGATTCTGATCCATCGTGTGAAAGATGCATCAATATTGATTACACCAAGCGGCAAGATGGTGATCATTGGCTTAAGGTATATTCAAAACAAACTGAATCAAAAGAAGCTCCTCCTGGTAGATTCGAATACAAAAACGGCTGTGGCTCATATATCCGCATCGAAGAGAATTGCGGCTGCTCCAAGGAATATTCCGAAGGGCGCGGAATGGTACGAATAGAAAATGCTGTAAAAGAATGTGATAAACGTAGCCATTTTAATATGAACCCGCTAGGTACAGTTGATATTCATGCGGTTCAAAATAAGGGCTGTGCATCGGATGTATCTCCCGATTGTGCATCATTACCGGGATGTGGTGGATGCTGTGTATCCGGTTCGGATGCCACGGATCCTGTTACCGGAAATTGTTGTCCATCCGGAAGTGCTGCTTGTACCAAAGCATGCGAATCCAAAGGTCATCGTATTCGGGTCATTTCAGATCTCGATTCTCCACCGGAATCATGCGAAATGATTGATCTCGATAATGGAGCCTATGTAAAGATATTCAAGGATGGTCACATCGAGATAAATTCCCCAACTTATATTAAAATGGAAGCCGGTCAATATATCCATCTCAAAGCGCCTCAGTATATCAAGCATGAGACTGATGTTGTACAGAACACTAAAGATGTTGATACTGATGGTACATGTACACATGCCGGCTGTAGCTGTCCGTGTTGTGGAGCATAATCTTTAAATACTATGCGTTCCTATATAAATGATATGACTAAGATAACTGCGAGTGAACAATTACCGGAACCTAGAAGGCGTTTTCAGGTAATAGTTTGTAACGGAGCACCAATAGTATTTGATGCAGATGCGGCATTTCCTTTAAATGCTCACGGAGTACCAATTGGTTATGAATGGGTATTAATAGAGAGAGATGAAAACGATCAACCGGTATTAGATCAAACCACTCAAGAGCCAATTCTCAATAATTGGGGTCAGGTTATAACTTCAGCCGCCAGTTTGATTGATTACGAACCATGGATGGGAT
>Ga0302252_1001446_pt1 | contig 13679 bp, 2 predicted proteins | sample AAG_RA_Leu_MG_FD_193511 | JGI IMG/M metagenome (GOLD analysis project Ga0302252, IMG submission 193511) | Enriched activated sludge microbial communities from anaerobic digester in WTTP, New Holstein, Wisconsin, United States - AAG_RA_Leu | ecosystem: Engineered > Bioreactor > Anaerobic >...
GGTGTGATCGATCGATTACCTGCCGCGTCGGTTGCTACGATATCCAACCAATTATCGCCCGGATTGAGCGTAATGGTGATGGTAAAACGTTTGTCTGTCACAGTGGCGGGTTTGCCATTCACTGTTACCGTAAAGTCGTTTGCTTCTTCGACATTCCCCTCGACAGTGATATCAGGTACAAAGAAAGTACTGCCTTCAGTGGGTTGTGTGAGTTGAATCACCGGTGCTTTCGTATCGACCTTAATCACAAGACTCTTCTTTGGTTCATCATCCAATCCTTCGGCAGTGGAATAGCAGTAAAAAGTGTGAATACCTTCCGGTGCGGTGATGGAAGAGCTGGTATAAGGTTGGAAGGGGCCGTCATCCCAGGAATAGAAAATTCTTGCAGAAGATATGGCATTATTCAGAACAATGCTGGGTGCGATGGTATACCAACCGCCTAATCCGTTCGGTTCTGTCGGATTGACAGCGATTTCTGTTTCAAGAACCAGACCGATCCGATATGGTGTAGACATAACCGGATTGGGTTCGGCTTTTGTCGCGAGAGAGAGGTGATACTCACCTGATTCTTTGGGATTCGTAATACCAGATATAGTCAAGGTAGCCGTACTCTCTGCTGAGATACCGATGGGTGTATTGATAACCAGAATGTGCCCCTCACGAACTTCGGGTGTGACCGTACAAACAACACCATTCACGGAAACTTGATAGGCTTGTATGGATGGAAGCTCGTACCGCCTGTCAAAAGTCACAGAAATGGTCTCTCCAACTACTAGCGATCCATACGCACCCGTTCTGAAACTGATAGTATAGGTGACATTAGTTGATTCAACCAGGCTGGTAGAAAGACTTACTTTCACGTCTCCGAGCAGAGATTGCCCTATCTGGTATGGCTCGGATTCAACTGGGTTGATTTCTTTGGAAGTAAACACTTTCATCTTATACATGCCATCTCGCGATGGATTTTTAATGTTAGCTTCTGAAGAAACCGTAACGGTAAACTCGCTGTCGTTCTCAATCCTGACCGGTAGTAACACAGTCATTTTACGTTGTGTAATATCGATGGTGGGTCTCATTTGCAGTGTGGTACCATTCACTGTTACGAGATTAGCGGCGATAGAGGAGGGAAGCGTTGTGTCCGCAGGGAAAATCAGAGTGATGGAATCTTGGTTCACATTCAACGCACCGGCACCACCGACTTGAGCCTGCACCTTATATTGAGAAGAGGCACCTGGTACTATTGGCGATACACTCACTCTGATATTGCGTAGGGAAGAGACAATAATACGGTATGTGGTCGAATCAGCCGGCAGTGTATCCGTTGTAGTAAACAACCTAATCTTATAATCCTCTTTTGCAGTTTTTGGATTGGTAACACCAGAATCCAAAGCAAATTTAATCTGTACCTGCACATTAGATTCCAGATCAACCGGTGTGACAAACTTGATCGTGCTACGGATCGAATCGATTTCTGGCGGTGTTTTTAACGGATTGCCGTTGATCGTAATCAATTCGCTCTTTATTTGGTTGGGAATCCCTGTTTCAGGCGGGAAAATGACGGTAATCGCTCCGATATCCTTTGCCATAAAGCCTGTCTTGGATCCTTTATAGGTAATCGTATACTCAGCAGGTACGGATGTCATATTCGGATTCACTTCCACTTTTACGCTTTCGGCACGAGTAGTACGCACCGATATGGTAGGATTCAAGGCAAGATTCTTGAATTCTCCGCCCAGTCCTTTGCTTTTCACGATAAAAGTGTAGGTATTCTCTACATTTGGTACCCGCGCATTCGTATACAATAGGGTAATCTTTTGGTTCACTCCCAATTTGACAACCGGTATGGTGACAGTAGCATCGAAAACTTCGATCGCTCCGACATTTTCATTTTGATCTTGCAACTGAACAAATCCTTGTACCGTATTCACCAAGGAAGGTTTGCTCCATCCGTCGGGAATGGTAATGGAAATAGCACCGCTGTCCATCACAGCATCGGCAGTATAGGTTATTGCAAACTTCTGACCTTCCGCACCAGCGGAAGCTTCATTCGGAGTGATAGCCGCTCTGCCAGAACCATCCGAAATCGATATGACAAGTAGCTTGGGTGATTCTTTCATGGCTACAAAATTACCAGAGGCGGTAGATTTGGCTTTCACCGGGAAAATATACTCACCCGGCGTGCTCGGAGCAGATACCTTTGTATAAGAAACGGTAAAAGAGTTCCCTTTCAACATCTTGGTAATGGTCACGGAAATCACCCTTCCATTCACGGTAGGAGGCGTCACAATGACCGCGGGAGATTTAGCCAGGGCATCAACATACCCTTGGGCTCCTACTGTTCTGGTTGGCGAAGGAAATCCTTCCGGAATAGTTATTTCTACCATACCGCCCGTGCTAATATCCATCAACGCACTGATCGTAATCTGTATAGAAACATCTCCTTGATTGGCTCTAACGCTGACTGGCGTAATCGAGCCAGTTACCACCTGGTCGCCGTCTTCCGGAGGGGGAGGCGGGGGAGTGGAGGAGACAGTAACAGAAGCAGAAGCTTCTTTCGTAATCGAATTGAACACGGCTTTGACTTTGATGGTTCCGGATCCAACGGAAGAAGCAGTAAATGTAGTCTGCTTACCAACTACCGGGGATATAGAACCAATCGCGCCGGTTACCGACCATTCAAAATCAATGTTCATCGGATTACCGAGTTCGTCTAGAGCCGTAGCAGTAAATACCTGCGTTTGGTTCAAACCCGCTGTGAGTGTGGACGGAGAGATGCTAACAGAAGCCAAACCAGCTGAGATAGAGATTTGGGCTGTCGCACTGACAGTGTTACCACCATAGGCCACTTCCACTTTTAACGTACCGGATCCTGCATTTTGTCCTGCGGTGAAAGTGACTTGCTTGGCATTCGTCGGCGAAACAGTTCCGATTCCTCCACCTACGCTCCATAAATAGGTTAAACCGCTGGTGATCTCGTTCCCGTTCTCATCTTTGGCTACGACTGAGAAGGATTTATTCTCGCCTTTCGCCAGCGTAGCGGTGCTGGGTGTCACTTCTACACTACTGATTTGCACATTGGAACAAATATAGTAGGGTAAAGTTTCTACCCAACGGTTGTCCGGATCATTGTCCAAATTAGTGGGATTGGTATCGAGATCCGTTCGTATTTTGGCTACATAAGTGCCAATACCGGGATTGGTCACCCTAGCATCCGACAAGAATTCCACTTTTATCTGGTTTAATGCCGGGATCGCCTCCGGTATTCGGATTTGAACTTGCTGCTTATCGACGACGATCTGCGGAAAAGCACCCACATTGGCTGGTTTGCCGTTAATTAACACATGACTGCCGGAAATGACGGAGGCCAGCTTAGTACCATAGGGGAATTCCACATAGATATAATGACCGGCGTCTAATGACTTTGTGATGATAAACTCAAATGTGTAGTGCACAAATGAGCTATCAAACAAACAAGGATTTAAGGATACTTTCGCACCTGATACGCCTTCGATCACATAAGGGGAGGATTTGATCTGTAACGGTTCCGATGTAGTGGAAACCAGCAAAGTATAGCTACCAGGCTGACTTGGATTCTTCAAGGTAGCTAATTCAGAGAAAATTACTTCTACGTCTGCCCCGGACGCAATATTAACAGGTACGATCATGGTTACTTTTCTGGCTGTCACATCAATCTGAGGTGCATATTTCAGTGAAGTACCCGGCACCATATCGGTCGTATCAGGATCTACCTTAATGCTGCCCGGAGAGATGTAGGAAGGTATGGTTGCGTCTTCAGGAAATACGATGGTAATCGTACCATAATCGGCTACGAGATTGCCAGAGGGTCCTGTCGAGAATTGAATGGAGTACTGAGCCTTAGCCATCGGTGTATTCCCGTTCGGGTTCGGTCGGGTATTGTTTGATACCGATAAGGTGACTAATGGCGCAGAGATCGAAGAAAAGAGACTAAAATTCTGTGATTCGACGGGGGTCGGCTCCGAGGATGTCATCAAAACTAATCGGTACAATCCCACATCTGGAGGATTCTTGATACCCACTAAATTGGAGAAGCGTACCTTCACCAAGGAAGAGGCAGCGATATCAGTTGGTACGATGATCTCGATATAGGCTAAATTAGGTCCGACGTTTACTACTTTCGAGATGGAATTAACCACCACATCGTTTACAAAAATCGAATTGGGTGGAATGGCAGTCAGCAAAGCGGGAAATTGAGACGGATTGGCTGTAAAACCAAGTGTATAATCGCCGATATAGGAAGGATCAAAAAATACTTGAATCTTACCGACGTTATTAATCAGACTACCATTAGCACCTGTAGTAAACTCGATCCCATACTCTGTATTCATTTGATCAATAGCAGGCGGATTCGCGGTCACTTTCGGTATGCTGCTGGTAGACAGGATTGTGTAGTAATTCGAGTAGGCCTGGATAGGCTGGGACGAAGTCATGACCTGTAAACGATAGGAGCCCGGCGTGGTAGGATTCGTGATTTGAATTCCCTGAAGGAGTTTGATACAGACATTGGAACCGGACGGTATCAGTATTGGTACGGCAAAACGTATACGCTGTCCGTCTACGACGACCGGAGGCAAAGCCGAATCAGTCGGATTCGGACAAGAAGCGCCGATACCTATTTTAATATCAGCCGGATTTACGGTAGTGGGTAATTTTGTCCCTTCGGGGAAAGTGACCGTAATCGTACTGGAAAGAGCCGGGGACAGCTGACTGGCGGGGCTCGCACCGGTAGTGAAGGTAATGTAGTATTCCGCGACACTGCCCGAAGTTTTCGGATTCGGATACGCCGGTGGAACAGTTACATTCAAAATAGCGTCCCCGATAGTATAGATCAACGATTCGATCGCAACCGGTTCTTTGTTGGTCCAGACTAACGCGGTATAGTTATCAGCGGTAGCTGGGTTTTGGATACCGGCTGTCAGAGTGAAATACACTTCCACGTCGGAAGAAGCAGCAATATTTTGCGGAACTTGCATCTCAATCCAGCGATAAGATGGCCAAGTGGGGGCATTATCAACATTGGGAGGGAGAGTAGGACTGGTGTTCACAACCGCTTGTATATTCATATAGGTACCATTGATCTTTACCGCTGATGACGCGATCGGTCCCGCTGGTGTGGTGTATTTGCCAATATCGGCATTGAACGCGATAAATATTTTGTCTGTATTCGCATACAACTCACCCTGCGATCCTGTTTTGAATTTGAAGGTGTATTCGGCAGATTGATTGGTAACGGCAGGAACAGGTATAACGGTGGGTTGTTCGATAGTAGATCGTATCAGGTAGGAGCGGGAAACGCCGTAAGTCGGTTGAGAAGATGTTTTGACCTGCAGCGTGTACAAACCGGCATCGGTTGGGTTCTGGATATTCGCAGACGGACAGAATAAAACATACACTTGTGAGTTGGCTGGAATATTGATGGGAGTAACTATTCTAACTTCTTGACCGGAAACATATACAGGCTGATTGATAATGTTCCATCCGACACCGGGTGGACAGACAATCGCATCAGGATTGGCGATAACCGGAGAGGGAGGAGCAATATACAAGTAAATAGAACCGGAAGAGATACTGCCTGGTACTTTCGTACCGGCAGGAAAAGCAAATGTAATCGTGCCGACATTAGCCTGTAAAGGCGGTTTGACGGCAGAAGTCACAAAATGGATTAAATACTGTGCTTGCAGCTTGATTGCGTTCGGTTTTACTAGTACGGACCGAAAATCGGTCGGAGGGTTGAAACCGGGAAAAGCCAGGGTGTCCATGATATTGAACAACTCCGACTTCATTGGGATATTTTCTTGCGAAGTGGCAACATAGCCATAATAAATACCTTCCGTAGCCGGATTCTGTAACGCACAGGAAGCCAAGAATACAACCGTTACCTCCGAGTTGGCATTGATATCAATCGGAGTGACGATAGTGAATTCTGTGTAATTATTGCTCTCGAGGACGACTGGAGAAACCAGCGTGGTAGTCAGTTCTGTAAAAGCGCCGTTCACCATGATGGCAGCAGCGGAAATGGTAGCCAAACCAGTCGTGGCGGGTAAGTAAATGATGATCTTGTCAGTGTTACGCTGTAGTTTTATCGCTCCTACTTTAAACTCCACTTTATACTCTACATTCTGGGCAGAGATGTTATTGGGCATAGGTGTAATTCTTACGTTAGTAACAGAGGATCCGATCGAATAAGAAGGAGATTCCCTGAAATAAGGTTGAGCGGATGTCATCATCTGTAACTTGTACATACCGGCAGCGGTGGGATTTTTGACGCCGGCAGAGGTTTTAAACACGATAGTGATCGGGGTGGCAATCGGGATGGGAATCGGTGTAATCATCTCCACCCGAGTACCTGATACCTTCGGGTTCACCTTTAAAGTAACCGGCGTACCGGTAGCATCTATGGTAATCGCGGTCACCGGAATCAGTGTCGGGATAGTAGTGCCGGTAGGAAAAGAGACGGTGATCGTGCCCGAATCCTGAAGCAAAGCAGTACCTACCTGAAATACGATCGTATATTCCGCTACCGTCGCGGTAGAAGGAGGATTCACTGTTACGCTAGTGATATTTACCGCATCCGTAATCAGATAATACTCTGAATCAACTCGTATTGGTTCCTGGCTGGTTCGGATATACGCTTTATAATTGCCTGCAACGGGGTTAATCAGTCCGGCAGATGGCAGAAAAGTGATTTTCACTGTTTGTCCGGATGTAATGGCTTTGGGAGGAATAACCGTAAAACGGTAGTAGCCGTTCAAATCTGGATCGGTCGGATCAGCAGGCGCGATTAATTCCACAGTGGTACCGACAATCGTGTAGTCTGAATTCACCATGACAGAAGATGCAGGAAGAGTGGTAGGAGGCGGAGGAGCTAATGTGCCTAATTTCATGATAATAATGATTTTATCGGTGTTGGCAGCCAAAGCACCGCTGGCACCCAGCTTAAATTCTATTAAGTACTGTACGTTGACGGATTCCTTGGTGTTCGGTGTGGGAGTTACCTTGACAGCTGATACGGCTGTACCGATCGCATACGCCGGAGATACCCTGTAATAAGGTTGTGAAGTGGTTTTAATCTGTAAAGTATAGATACCGGCAGTGGTAGGATTCTTGATTTTGGCTGAGAGCAGAAAGACAATCTGCACAGCCATCGGAGCGGTGAGTGTAGCAGGTACTTTCATCGTAACGGCACCGCTAGACACTTTAGGAGCAAACTTCAGCACTGTACCATTAATGGTAATGCTGCCGGGAGTAATATTCGTGGGAACGGTCGTACCAGATGGGAAGGTAACTGTAATCTCATCTATATCTTCTGTCAGGGTTTGTCCGATTTGCATATCAATCGTATACTCCGCTTCCACACTCGTGGAAGGAGGATCAACAACAACGCTATTGATGGCAACCGCGTTGGTGATCAGATACAACGCCGACTCCATGATGATAGGTTCCTTGGAGGTGCGAACGTAACCTTTATAGTTGCCTTCAGCTGGATTCTTTAATCCGGCAGAGGCGATAAAAACAACTTTCACTGTCTGGCTGGCGGCAATATCCTTGGGAACAGTGACGGTAAGTTTAGGCTGTGTCGGCTCTCCGAGAACAGGAGCGGAAACAGTAACATTCGTGATACAGTAGTTCCCGTTCACAGTCACCGAAGCCGGCTGAATGACTGCAGGTGGAACAGGGGAGTCAATAGCGAGCCAGATGTCGACCGTATCGGTGTTAGCCGTCAAAGCACCAGTGGAACCCAGTTTAAACTCAATCAGATACTGCACGTTGGTCGAACCTTTCGTATCCGGAATCGGAGTGACTTTGACCTCAGTCACGGAGGTACCGATGGCATAGACCGGAGACACTCGGTAATTGGGTTGGGTGGATGTCTTGACCTGTAAAGAGTAAACGCCGACTTTCGTCGGATTCTTGATTTTACAGGCTTGTGAGAAAACAAGGGTCAGGGTGGTTCCCGCCGGATACGTATTAGGTACAGTCATGGTGACAACACCACTCGAAACCGTGACAGGAAATGTCAAAGGCGTACCATCAATCGTGATATTACCGGGAGTGATGGCTGTCGGTACCGTTGTTCCGGTGGGAAACGCAACTGAAATAGTGCCCTCATTACTATTTAAAGCTTGACCGATAATGATATCGAAAGAGTACTTCGCTTCGACACCTGTAGAAGGAGGTTCCACAACGGGAGCGTTGGGAATATCCACGGTATCAGTAATGCTATAGTACGGAGACTCTACTAGAATAGGCTCCTTAGAAGTTTTTACAAAACCCGTATAATTCGTCGCCACAGCTGGATTTTTGATACCTGCAGCGCTAAGAAAAGCGATTTTTACTGTTGAACTGGCATTAATATTCTTGGGGGGTGTCACGGTTAATTTTGTGTAGGTAGCCGGTACACCATCAGCAGGAACCACAGCCTCTACATTCGTAGCGACTGTCGTATAATCTGTACCGATTAAAACAGAGGAAGCACTCATGGTAGTGGGAGGAACAGGCGCTGCAATATTCAAATAGAGGATAATCTGGTCTGTATTGGCAGTTAACGCACCATTGGCACCTAACTTGAACTCAACATCGTACCGAGCATTGGTAGCATCTTTTGCATTGGGAGAGGGTGTGATCTTTACTGCACTGACAGCCGTACCGATAGCATAGGGAGGGGAATTGCGATAGTATGGTTGAGCAGAAGTCAAGGCTTGGATTGTGTAATTCCCTGCGGTGGAGGGATTCTTAATTTTCATCGAAACCAAAAAAGTAATTTCGATAACGTCAGTTGCTGCTATGTCAATCGGAGTGGTAATCACAATGACATTGGAACTTTTCGTGGGTGTTAAACCAAGCGCTGCAGGAACAGAATTCACTTTAAAGATAATATCGGCCATGTTAATGGTAGAAGGCAGAGTCGTGCCAGTAGGGAATGCAATGCTGATGGTACCCAAGGTAGCTAATAATGGAATATCCACCTGAAGGGCTAGCTTATACTCCGCTTCCGAGCTGACAGAAGATGGCGTAACAACAACACCCTGTACGCCTGCAGGTGTAGGGGCTAACAAGTCTTCAAAAGAGATCGCATTATAGATAGTAAAATGATTGGAATCAGTTTGAATGGTCTCTTTTGAGGAATTTAATTGCAATTGATAATCGCCTGCTATCGGATTTTTCAAACCGATGGGGGTGGTAAAAATGATGGTAACCGCTGTGCTATTGGCGATATCCACAGGTGTTTTCATGGTAATGACCAAGGGGGTACCTGTGCAGGTAGCATTCGTGGCAACTTTTGTATTGTTGACGAGAATGTAATTACCTGGAATGTAGCCAAGCGTTTCCCATATCGGAATTGAATAACCGGCAGGAAATTCCACGGTAATGGTGTCCGTATTTTTTGAAAGAGCACCTTCGTTACCTGTTTTCCACTCCACCTTATACTCAGCGTACTCCGTACCGGAAGCGGGTGCGTCCGTATTAGGAGTAGGAGTAATGGTAGCCGGATATCCGATAAAATATTTACTGGAATCCACAGGTCCTTCAATTTTCGTTTCTGTTGAACCGACCATGTAGCCTGTCTCTACTTTTAACTTTATCATACCCGTAGGCGTGGTTGGGTTTTTGATACCAGCAGCAAGAGCAAAGACAATACTGATCGATGTTCCGGCAGGATATGCGCTGGGAACCAACACTTTGATTGTCTGTCCGGATATGGTGGGATCAGACGGTGGAATCGCGGCATTCACGGTAACATTTGCTTTTGCAAGGGAGGTGGGAAGCTTTGTATCCGATGGAAACGTGATCTTGAAATACCCGGTGGAGGGAATTGCAAAACCCGTTCCTGTCCCTAACACAAAATCAACCGTATACTGAGCCGGTTTACCGCCAGTATGAGGCAACGGCGTTACTACAGCAGGATCCAACGCCCTGACTGGCTGTATCCATGAAAATAGTGAGACAAACAGGAAAAAAGTAAGTAAAACACTAATTCTTTTTTTCATGGCGTTCACTCTCCTTTTATTAGGTTCACGCTCTTTATGTTTAAATACGTAATGCTTCATAAACCGTTCACACTCTCCTTACACTACAACATAAACGAATATAATACATGCGGAAGATCAGAGAACACTTTCGATACCATCCAGAATTGATCAAGCTCCAGGTCGGAACCAAGCTTCATCAGCCTGGTTGCATCAGATTTTCTCGGATGCAATAGTACCTGGTATCCAATTTTTCCAGATAGGACAAAGTGTAGTCCGGTACCGCTTTTTCTCTCATAGTACTGTAACGGTCCTTTAGTCATCACATTTTGGTAAACACTGTTTTCAAATAAATTCTCTTCCGGTATGCGAGCAAAATGATTGACAAGACCAGTATCGCAAACGTACACTTTCGGCGCTTTTTTAATTTCATTCACATTAGAAGATCCAAATGGTCGTATAATTTGTATAAAATAGGAACCTTCCAAGAAGGATAGGTATTCATACGTAGTTGCTCTTGATATATTGAGCTCTTGTGAAGTTTTATGGATATCCAACCTTGTTCCGGTTTTTCGCATCAACAACAACATCAAGTCTCTGATTACATCACTCTTTCTATAGTTACTGAGCTGAACTACCTCAAATTTAAAAAAGGAAGCAAACACATCTTCTAGAGTCTTTTTTTTCTCTTCTATTGTTTTTTTATTAACAACTTCCGGAAAACCACCAAAAAGTAAATATTCATCATAAAGATTTGATAACATATCAAATATAGGTTTTGAAATATCGTCAATATGAGTAGGAAGATTTACTTTTCGTCCTTTAAAAGCTAAAAATTCGCGAAAAGTGAGAGGAAATAATTCATAAATCATCTTTCTTCCTGATAAAGACTCATTAAAAACATTACGAGTATAGAAATTTGTCGAGCCTGTAACGAAGAATTTTACTTTCCAAGAATCGATGAAATATTTCATGACAGAAGCTATATTTTGCATATATTGAATTTCGTCTAAAAATAAATACACACGATTGGAAAAATCGAGTCCTAATATTTCCAAAGAGGTTTTTATTTTTTCGTAGTTATCATCCTCAAAGTATTTGCGATTTATTGGATTCTCCAGATCCAATAACAATTTGTTCTTTGAGTCGATTTTTGAAAAAATATTTTTCAGTAGGGTAGTTTTTCCAACTCTTCTCATTCCAGTAATAATAATAGCTTCGTTCGTGTAAAAATAAGGCAAAATCCGTTGTTGTAGATCCCGCTCTTTATACATATTTTCACTTTACAAATAGTTGTCAAATTTGTCAAGTAAATTTAACAAATATTTTACTTTTTTTTCATTTCTCCCCTTTTCACCTTTTATGTCATGGGGACGGGGTCGTTGTCATACATTTATCGATATAGTTACTCATCTTTACAGCATATTACTATTATTGAATTAAAAATTTTTTTACAATCATGAATGAAATAATCAAAACGTCGGTACTATCTTTAAATGACTAATTCGATAGGCAGCAAAAGGATTTCATGCATCAGATTAAGTTTGTGCTATGAAAAATTATAGATGATGTGAAAAAATTTAAAGTAAATACACACAAAAAAAAGAGGGGAGAATTTATCTTTCTACAGCAAGAAAAATAAAAAATTTAAATAAATATAGTATTTTTAACCTTTTATTGATGAGGTTTTATCAAAAAAAAAGCGTGACAAGAACCCCGTCCCCCTGTCATGGTTAATCGGCGGTGCGGATGGTTTTTACCCAACGAGTGGGAGCTTTTCCGATTAGACGTAACCATATCGCGTATGTATAGGGTAATGGCAGGAGAAATACAAATAAGGCAGAGATCACTAGTTTTAACCAGTCCATTCTGCCAAAAAGAGAATCTGATCGAAGGTTACTATCAAAGGTAAACGAGTACCGGTGAAGGCAATAGAAAGAGAACACGATATAGGGTATATTTAATAACGCTAATGCAAGAGAGAGATAAGGCGAAATAACAGTTTGAGTCACTGGAAAGAGACGGAGTCTGATACCAACAAACCATAAGTTCATCGCTAGAATCACCAATCCGGTAAATTGATAAGTCAACCATTCCAACGGCCCTTGGATAAACAATTCCCAAAACAACCTTGTTTTCGGAGATAGCGAACTCATCACCTCAAGATGACCTGATGCCCACCTCAGCCTTTGCACAAAATACTGATGCCATTTGGGGGGTGTTTGCTCAGTGGAGATGACCGGAAGAAATTCAACACGAGTGTTAGTCTGTTTGAAAGCGCGAATACCAAGTTCAAGGTCTTCCGTCAAAGATAGCGGATTGAAACCATGGATCTCCGTCAGGATCGATTTTCGAATAAACAGGTTGGTTCCTCCCGCAAATGGAATCGACCGAAAGACAACAGGCAGATACCAATCATGCGATAAAGCTTTGTATAGTCCTCCCAACCGGGAAAGAATACCTAGTAAATAAAAATTCCTGACTTGGAATAAAGGTCCCTGTAACAAAGGCATTTTTTCTTTTTCCCGAGCATACCGAAATGCAACATGAAGTAAAACTTCTTTGGCTGGACGACTTTCCGCATCATAGAACCCCACAACGACAGATTGGGGATCCAGGTTCTGCAGTGCCCAGTTTAGTGCCCTACCTTTTGTGGAATCCATGGAAGTTTTCCCGAATGATTGGGTGAGCACACCATCATACGTTTCCGGTACAGTCAGCAATTTGATTTGATGCCCCTGTTGCTGTAAAGCTCCCACTGTTTCTAAAGCTACAGAAAGGGTGGTTGGAAATAACGCTTTCCATTGCTCCCAATCAAGAGTGCTAGCATCGAAAACTTGTTCAGGAGAGAGAAAGCCTTCCACCCACTGGTAAAACTGATGGCAGAGCCATGATTGAATGATCACCGGACAGTCCGGTAATACCTGCCGAATAACGATCATCAATGTCCGATTGAGCTGCCTTTTATCCAATGAGAATTGTTGGGTAAGCTTTTGGATGACCAGCGGAAAACGAGCGATAAAATGATCTGTAGCGTACTCTAATGCAAATTCTCTTCTCAACCGTTCATGTAAGTAAGAAAAGAAAGTGCCGTGGGGTTCGGAACGAAACCGATAAGAAAACCACATTTTGCGTAATTCAAAAGGTATCAGTCCCACTTTTTGCCTGTGATAGGTTTGGAGAGTACTCCATGTTTCCTGCATCTTCAGCAGGTTGGCTTTTTCTTCTCTCTCGTCTGTAATCACGATGATCTCATAACGGTTTGCTGGATAGTCAAGGGTTGTTAGATTCTGAATGGTGGACTGTATGACCATTGATTCATTTTTTGCGGGTACCAGTAAAGAAATAAAGGGAAAGGGTTCATTCTGATGAGCGAGAAGGTACTTGACCGTATCACGATCTAGGGGCAGTTTTCTGCGCCAAACTTGTTTATCGCTGATCCATCGCCAAATTAACAACCGAATAAAATAAAACAGGGTGAGTGCGTAACACCCTAATGCAACAATCTGTATAACTACATTAATTCTCATAAAATGTCAGCCGTACCGATGGAGGTTTCTGCTGATATAACACCTGAAATCCGAATTCTTCCGCAAATAATCGAATCGGTACAAATGTCCTTCCGTTTTTTATCACCGGTGGTACTGGCAAGCTCTTTTTTTCCCCGTTGAC
>Ga0302252_1001452_pt1 | contig 13632 bp, 6 predicted proteins | sample AAG_RA_Leu_MG_FD_193511 | JGI IMG/M metagenome (GOLD analysis project Ga0302252, IMG submission 193511) | Enriched activated sludge microbial communities from anaerobic digester in WTTP, New Holstein, Wisconsin, United States - AAG_RA_Leu | ecosystem: Engineered > Bioreactor > Anaerobic >...
CAATGCTTTAGACCCTCGTTAAGGGTAATAAACAACCAAGCCCCAAAGGGCGACACAACACATCGTGCTTGGCTGGATTTTGTGAACAGCGCTAAAGATATGTGATTGTATATAAAGATAAATGAACCCCTCATCCATTATTGTGTCGCCCTAAGGGGCTCAGGCTGTTGACAAAGTGAGCAACATTCAATGGTTGATTTGTGTCATCACTACAGGTATACAAGAGTATCTGATTCAAGTGAGTTACAAGCTGTGATTACGTGGAAAATTATCAACAAATATAACGTTAAAATACCGCATATATCACAAGAAAGAACTTGACATAATGTATGCTTAAAATATTGTGGATGCATGAGTTCAACGTATGGAGATAACAATGTTAAGGAATGAATACATCAAACAAATTGAGTTTGAGACAGTCATCATAGAGCAGCTGGTGCCACAAGATCATCCTCTCAGAAAGATCGAGGAAAACTTTGATTTCAGTTTTGTCCGGCAACGTATGGAGCCCCTGTATTGCAAGAAGAATGGCAGGCCTGCCATAGATCCTGTGTTGTTATTCAAGATGCTGTTTATCGGTTACGTGTTTGGGATCAGGTCGGAGCGTCAATTGGAGAAGGAGATTCAGGTAAATGTGGCATATCGTTGGTTTTTAAACCTGAATTTGACCGATCGGGTTCCCGATCATTCCACCATCAGCCAGAACCGCAGAAGGAGATTTCAAGGTTCCGACGTATTCCGTCAGATGTTTGACGACGTAGTTCTCTATGCCTACGAGCATGAATATATCGAGGGCAAGATCTTGTATACAGATTCAACTCATCTGAAAGCCAATGCCAATAAGAAGAAGTTCGTTCGGGAGCTGGTCAGCGAGAACATCAAGGTCTATCTTGATGACCTGGATAAAGCCGTGGATACAGACCGCGAGGCACATGGCAAGAAGCCTCTTCCTCCCAGGACTGCTCCGGAAGTAGAGCCCCAGAAAGAGATCAAGGTCAGCACCACCGATCCTGACAGCGGGTATTTAGCCAGGAAGAACAAGCCGGAAGGGTTTCACTATCTGGATCATCGGACTTGCGATAACAAGCATAACCTGATCACTGATGTCCATATCACTCCCGGCAGCGTGAATGACAGCACGGTTTATCTTGATCGACTGGAACATCAGATTGAGCGTTTTGGGTTTGAGGTTGAGGCTGTGGGCTTGGATTCCGGCTATCACACCCATAACATCTGCAAGACCTTGGACGAGAAAGAGATCATGGCTGTGATCGCTTACCGGAAACCAGGTGGTCAGAAGGGTCTGTATCGCAGAAGCAAGTTTCGTTATGATGCTCAACAGGATTGCTATATTTGTCCGCAAGAACAGATTCTGAAATACCGGACAACTGGTCGCATGGGGTCACGTAGCTACGTATCTGATCCCTCCATCTGCCGTAATTGTCCGCATCTATCTGACTGCACGACAAGCAAAAATCACCAAAAGATCATTGAACGCCATGTCTGGGAGCATTATGCAGAGAAGGTCAAGGAAAATCGCAAGACCGAGCTGGGTGAATACATTCGAAGGAGACGCTCAGAAACGATTGAAAGGAGTTTTGCCGATGCCAAGGAACTTCATGGTTACCGGTATGCCAGATTCAGAGGAAAAGAAAAAGTAGAGGTTCAAGCTCTGATGACTGCTCTGGTCCAAAACGTGATCAAGATGGTGAGAATCATGACACGACAAGGCAACAACCCGGATAATAAGGATAAAAACAGGCTAAAAGCATCAGTTTCTTCTATCTTTTGGGCTGTTATGGCCAAAATCCGGTGTTTTTTCCACTCAAACTCCAATATGCGGGTATCTCCTCAAAAAAAGTTCATGCTGTTTATAAATGCTGAATCTTGATTACGAGTCTAAAAACATGGTTTTGTCAACAGCCTGCGTCCCGATGGGACTCAGATCATTTTCTCAATATTTGTTCGCCGGGTTCAAACCCGTCGCTAATACCTGCCGTCCCAATGGGACTCAAATCGATTAATGACATGAATATCCTACACGCCGGGTTCAAACCCGTCGCTAATATCTGCCGTCCCGATGGGACTCAGATCATTTTCTCAATATTTGTTTGCCGGGTTCAAACCCGTCGCTAATACCTTCCATCCCTTTGGGATTTATCAAATGGGATTGAGAGAGGTTTGATTCACTACATGGTTCAGGGGCAGCTCTCATTATACATTATCCAATGAACCTATATTATCTTGAAAGAAATTAATCAAGGAGACCGTTGCACATAACCGGGCACACTGAATTTATTCGGTTGGAGCTCTGGATTTATCCGGAATTTGACAGAGATTTAGGCGTTTTTCACTAAATTGTAGCTTAATATACCAGATAAATCTGGCATGTCCAACCAGATGAATCTGGTGTTCCAATTTATTCAACGGTCTCCAAGGGATCACAGATATAACAAATACAATAGAAAGGTGAATCTGTTACCGATCAAATAAGCTGAGCGGTGATAAGCATCCTGATGACAATATTCTCCGGTAGGCTAACCTTATACAGGAATACAAGTTGCCAGCTTTCTGCAATGTTAATAAAAAATAGCTTGCCAAAACTACAGCCATTAACATACTGGCATCATGAGTTTAAATATATAAACACAAGATAATTAACATAGTTCAGGGAGGAATTATGAAGAAACTTATATTGGTAATGACTCTTATATTAGTTGTGGCTAGCTTGTTAGCTCAAACTTATAGGATTAATGAAGGATTTAATGGCGGAACCACGCCTCCAACTGGATGGACGATGACAGGGCTTGGAACATATACATCAGCGGGCAACTTTGGTGCATCCAGTCCATCTCTGGCTTTTAACGATACAGGCGATTTACTTCAAACTACAACATTTGCTACAGGTGCAACAAAACTCTCTTTTTGGGTTAAAAGTCAAAATGCCTCGGGGAGTAGTTTGCTTATTCAAGCTTATTATAACAGTCAATGGAATCAAGTGGTAAATATTACATCATTTCCGGGGACTGGCACAGTAACTGAATATGACTTAAATACAAATGCAACCCAACTCAAATTTGTCTATACAAAGAGCAATGGTAATATATCTTTTGATGATTTAAAGGTTTGGGTGCCCGCAGCTGGTGCTTCAATATCGGTAAATCCTTCAACACTCACTGGTTTTTCTTATGTTTATGGTAATGGTCCATCTACTCATAAAACATTCACACTGACTGGTTCAAATCTTGGAACGAACTCAATAACAGTTTCAAGTACATCAACTGATTATGTGATATGCGATACCCAAAGTGGAACCTATGGGACATCATTATCATACCCACCAGCTAGTGGAAGTGTCTCTGCTACGGTTTATGTTATGCTGAAATCTGGACTTGATATAGGAGATTATAATGGCCAGAATATTGCTTGTTCTTCTTCAGGAGCCACTACCCAAAACGTAACTTGCAGCGGAACTGTAACCGATCTACCTCCTACTGCTTCGATACTGTTAAGACCTTCTCAAATCGATATCTCTTCCGCAACTTCTGAAAGTGCTATTTTAGTGCAAGTTCAGAAGTATGGCAGTAATTCAGCCAAATATCGTCTTTTTGCGACTGGACAATATTACTGCTGGGACCCAGCAACAAGTGCATATATATCAAGCAGTACATATGCAAATGGTCCGTTAATACCTGGAACCCCCTCGACTTCATCAACTTGGTGGATACCTTTCCAAGCTGGATCTAATCTGACTACGAGCGCAAGTTATCGTGATAGACTTGACCCATACAGCTCTAATTACCAAACTGCAGCTCTTCCTTCAGCTACTGCAATCTCCGTCCCTGCTTCGATTACCAAAAACCAAGTAACATTCAACACTTGGAATAGCTACTCAGCAAAGTATGTTATCCTTGGTTACGATTCCACAACAGGCGGTACTCTGATATCCGCAACATCGTCAGCGTTGACTTCTGGTAGCTTCAATCTTGTAGTAGAATCAGGAACTACAATCCGCAGGATCGAAATTCGTGATTTACTTAATAATCTGATTGAGTCAGTTACTGGCACGTGGCCAATAGTGACTGTTGCAACGCCTGTTATCTCTCCAGTTTCCGGTACATACTATACTAATCAGACTGTATCGATTTCATGTGCGACTGACGGTTCGACGATTTATTATACTACTAACGGCAATGATCCAACTACTTCATCAACGCCCTACAGTGGTCAATTCCAAGTTACCCAAACCACTACTGTAAAAGCCATTGCGGTAAAAGTTGGTATGGCTGACAGCGCTATCGCCACTGTAAATTATGTGCTGCCGATCCCAGTAGCAAATATTGCAGCCCTAAGGGCAGGGACACCGGGGACAACCTTATATAAATTAACCGGTGAAGCTCTTCTTACCTTCCAGCATGCAGTTAATAACAGCAAATGGATAGAGGATGCAACGGGTGCTATCATGATCTATGATCCGAGCGCAAAGATTACAAGTTCTTACAGTATCGGCGACAAAATCCAAAACATCATAGGCACTTTAACTTCGTATCATAGTTTGCTTGAATTTGTCCCCGTTACCGATCCGGGTGCTGCAGTATCTTCTGGCAATCCGGTAGTCCCAACTGAGCGTACCTTGTCCAGCTTAACCAGTGATGATCAATCCAAGTTAATCAAGGTGGTAGGTGTCACCCTGGACTCATCCTCAGGCAACTTCCTAACTACGGCTCAAAGTATAAATGCAACACAAGGATCTACAACGTTAACGCTAAGGACTTTTGCCAACACTGATTATAGTTCTACAGCCATACCAACCACAAAACAGAACATTACCTGTTTAGTTGGTCAGTATGATACGGGAATGCAGATTTCTCCACGCTTCTTAGCAGATTTCGAGACATCTTACGATTATCCTGCAGGTGTCCCAGTCTCAGTTGGTGGTGTAACCATAACTGTTACAGGTGGAAGCGCTAACAACGGAACCGGAAGTATGCCTTCAATACCAAATACATCAGGAACATATTCCAATTATCTATTTGCACTGGACAACAGCATTACAAACTGGACCATCACCATGCTCACTAACGCAAATTATGGCGCTTATTACCAAAATGGTAGCTGGCATGTAGTATCCGGGAGTGGGACGCAGGTTGTTTTCAATATAGTTCTTAGTGGTGGCAAAGCAGAGGTTGAAATTCCGGTTATTTTAGGCGACCAGGATCCCACCCTTCCCGTTGAATTATCCTCTTTCACCGCTACCATGACTGCCCAGAATCTGGTCAGTGTAATGTGGGTAACCCAAACTGAAACCAATGTAAATGGCTACTACGTTTACCGCGGAAGCAGTTCCGAGCTCAACGCAGCAGCAGCGGTAAGTTCCTTGATCGGTGCTTATAATACTTCCCAGCAGCAGGTATATCAATTTACGGATACTGAAGTTTTTGAGCCGGGAACCTATTATTACTGGCTGCAAGTTCAGGATCTGGATGGCAGCATCCAGTTCCATGGCCCAACCACAGTGTATTTTGATAACGAAGGAAACAACGGCACTCCGGTCATTCCCAAAGTGACAGAGCTGAAGAGCATCTATCCGAATCCCTTCAATCCCAGCACCACGATTTATTATAGCCTGGCCAAAGCAGAGACCGTAGATTTTGTAATCTACAACAACCGCGGTCAGATCGTGCGTAGCTTCAACGAAGGCAACAAAGGCATCGGCAATCACAGCCTGCGTTGGAATGGCGAAGACCAATACGGTCGTTCCTGCAGCACTGGCATCTACTATATCAAGATGACTGCCGGTAAGGACAGCTTTATCCGCAAAGCCGTTCTGATGAAGTAAGACACCGTTAGATAAAGAATATCAACCCAAAGGGGCGAACCAAACTGGTTCGCCCCTTTGCTTTTACTGAGCATAATATCTAACCCGCCACCTGCTTATGTCATAGTACCTCCGTCAGGATGACGGAGCCACCCCCAATCCCATCCTATACCCATCCGATAAACATTGGGTAAGCTTATGATAGGAAATAGCAAGGAAAGCCAGGTTCAGACCTTCTCTGCTGTGATCCTGGCTGGTTGCAATTATTTATTGACACAAAGATTGATTGGCAATTGATTGGTTTTTGGGGAGCCAGAGCTGTTTCCTCAGCTGAAAAACTGGCGCATGTGTGGCCTCAAAAGGCCGCTGAAAAAGGATATGTGTTTATAGATAACTGAAACCGGACGCATACCTCTGGATATGTACTACATGAATTCTTTGTATGAATGTATCTACTATCCTCCGGAATTGGGCAATACCATCGGCACTATTTACGGAATCGGCTTCTACAACAACTTCGTAACCGAACTGCAGAACATGCCCACCAATATCTGGATTGGCACTACTACCCAGGCAGACCTTTCCAACGGCTGGATACCTTCTACCGAGCTAACTCAGGTCTTCACGGGAAGTGTGAACTATCCCATGGGTGAAAATCTGATTCACATACCCTTCACTACTCCTTACCTGTATCTTAATGGACAAAACCTGGTGGTAATGGTGGAGCGTCCTATGGATACCCAGTATTACAGCAGCTCCGACGTCTTTAAAATTCAGAGCCTTACCCAGTCAAGAGCTCGCAACGCGTACTCCGACGGCACGGACTATGATCCCACAAGTCCACCTGCCACAGGAAACGCCACTACTGCATTCCCCAAGACCAGCTTCTTTATTATTCCCGGTGGTGTGGGACACCTGAATGGCACAATTCTGGGGGCTGGAAACCAACCTTTGGCCGGGGTTGCCATTGCCTCGACCACAGGGGGTTATACAGCCACTACCAATGATCAGGGCCAATTCAGCATTATTAATATCATCGCCGGCGATTATAACTTCAATTTCACGCATCATGGCTATGTCGCACATACAGCAATGATTACCATTCCTGAGGATGAAACCGTGGTACATAACTTCACTATGCAGCAGATGGCCATGGTAATGGTAAATGGAACCATCATTGGCAGCGACACTGGAATTGGTTTGAGCGGGGCCGGGATTTATCTGACTGGATATGAGGACTACAGCAGTAGCACAAATGCTCAGGGAGGTTTTAGCATTCCTGGAGTTTATGCCAATTTCAGCTATGAATACACGATTATCTGCCCCGGATACCAGAACCTGGCAGGAACCATCAATGTGGGAGCAACGAACTACAATTTTGGCAATCTTACCCTTAATGAAATTGCCTATGCTCCCCGCCAGGTTAGTGGTGAGATTGTGGAAAACAACACCCAGGTTTCCTTGAACTGGCAGGCGCCTGATCCCACCGCTCTGGATGTGGTGGAAAGCTTTGAAGGGGATGTATTTCCTCCTGCTTCCTGGACTCAGGTAATCAATAACCCAGGCGCTCCGGTGAGTGGAGTATATCCTACCTGGTGCCGTTTTGGCACGATAACCATCAACGGTCAGTCAGTAAGCCCTACAGATGGAGCAATGCAGGCAGGAATGTGGTGGAGCTATGATCATCAGGATGAATGGCTGATCACTCCCAGCTTCAATTGTCCTCCAGCCGCATATCTCAGCTTTGCTTCCTATGTCTTCCTGGGTTCCACCAGCGATGATCACTACTATGTAAAGATCTCCACCGACAATGGCAATAGCTGGACGATACTTTGGGATGCATCAGCTCAGACTGGTGGTTGGAATTACTACGCTGCTCCCATCACGATCGATCTGAGCATGTATGAGGGAATGCAATTGAAGATTGCCTGGCAGGCCGACGATCCACCTACCAACGATGGTATCTGGTATGTTTGGTTCATTGACGACATTTATATTGGCAATGCTGTGTCTGCGGTCAGTTTCGTGGGAAATGATGCCGACAGATTTGGCAGGATTAGCCCGAGGTTGGCTCTCTCAAAGGAGAATGATCCAATACATACAAATCTTTCCAATAGTAAAGCTCCGGTTCCGTCTTTGCCGGCCCGGTCTGTAAATATCGGTCTTGGCAATTCCGGGATTCCTGGGAGAGTGAACAGCCGCGCTTTGATCGGCTATAAAGTTTGGCGTTTGGCCGCAGGGCAGGAAACCAATCCCAATAGCTGGACCCAGCTTACTCCAAATACTATCGCCGTCACCAACACCCTTGATACCGGCTGGGGAGCTCTTCCCAACGGCAGTTATCGCTGGGCAGTAAAAGCGGTGTACACCTCTGAAGTGCTTTCTGTGCCTTCATTCTCCAATATTCTGCAAAAGCAGTTGGTAACCGGCTACATTTCCGGAGTGGTTCGCAATGCGAACAACAACAGCCCCATCCAGGGGGCCAGCATCACAGCCGGAACCTACAGCGCTACTACAAACAGCGTGGGAGCATACAGCATCCTCCTTCCAATTGGAGTGTACGATGTGCATGCAGCCGCCACAGGTTATGTAAGCCAAACTCATGAAAATGCGACGGTTAGCGCTAATCAAAGTACCACAGTCAATTTCCTGCTTACTCCCGGATCTGATTTGGGAGACTATTTGCTGCCGGTTACCAGCACTGAACTGAAAGGAAATTATCCCAATCCCTTCAATCCTGAAACTACCATCAGCTTTGATCTGAAGGATGCAGAACGGGTAAATCTATCGATTTATAACCTCAAAGGCCAGTTGGTACGAACCTTGGTGAATTCAGATTTGCCAATCGGACGACATCGACTGATTTGGGATGGGAAGGATAGTTTGGGACGCAGGGTAGGCAGCGGAATATACTATTATCGTATGCTTACTCCTGATTACCAGGCAACCCGTAAAATGCTCCTGATGGAATAAGCATGCAATATCAAAAGGGGCGATCTGCGGATTGCCCCTTTTCGCTTTTCAGACAATCAACTTGACAGTTTTTGCCCTGCATTCAGACTTACCTTAAACAAAAATGCTAATAAGAGGAGACCCTGTGAAAAAGCTGTATGTATTTATACCAATTGCAGTTGTCCTGCTTGTCCTGGCCGCCTGCGCCACAAATGAATCCAAGCCGGCCAAGCTGGTAACCAAATACGATATCACACTAACGAAAGTGCTAAAAACCGAGGAACCTTCCGCCCGCTACAAAGCTCCTGTGGCCGACACCACTTTGGTTAATAAACTTCGTTTCCGTTGGGAAGACGAGAGCATGCGTACCATCTGGAGTGCCTCAGAAAACGGCTTTGAACTGACTTTGTACAATGCTTCCAGCAATCCGATCAGCATCAATTGGGACAAAGGGATTTATCTGGATTATGACAACATTGGGCATCGCCTTACCCTGGCCTCTGTGAAGGACAATGAAAGAGATAAACCCCTGGGAAGCAGTACTATTGCACCTCTTGGGAACCTGATTGAAACCATCCTTTCTGCCGATCATCTCAGTATGTCGAGTCTTCTGGGCGTGTATGTTAAAACTCCGCTGCTACCCACTGACTATGAATCGGCAGTCCGGTATATTGGAAAGGAAATGAAGCTGGTTCTGCCCATCACGATAGACGGTAAAACCATGAATTACGAACATAGCTTCAAGGTTACCAGAGTCCGTCAGATACAGCAGAAAAGCTCCTCCATTTTTGGTTTGTAAAAGAGCCAGGCTGTCTTTTGTCCGGGAAAGGGGGTATCCTCTTTCCCTTTTTTGCGCCAGATTTTTCCTTTGAGGAAATTGGGTGTTGCTATCTATAACCTCAAAACGCTAAGCTCACCCCGTCAAAGACCATGTCCATGGGCCATAAGCAAAACAACCCGCTTTTTAGATTGACAAAAAACCCCTCGTTCGCTCTTTAATACTAGATTCTGAATATGAGGATAGATTATGGCCAGGCTTTTTGCCAAGGACTATCACGACACCTCCACGAGCTGGTATTTCAGTCATGCAGTTATTGCCCTGGATAATGGCGATCTGTGGTATTGGAAATCTCGCAATGAAGCAGGACACTATGTGCTGCGATTCTTCCCGGTTCCCGAAAAGCGCGAGTATTTTTGTGAGTATTTGGATGTGGTGTTCGATCCGGAAAGCGAAAGTATAATTTCGCATGAATGCTCGCAGTGTCATGATGATGACAGTTGCAGGCATTACTTCTCTGTATTGCGCTATGGCTATCTATATCTCAGTACCGACATATTTGCCCTGGAAGTAGTGGATACCTGCGACGGCGACGCTCTAGCCGCAGAAGAAGCCTGGCTGAATACTGCAGCTAAGGCGAAGCTTTATCTGGAAGGAATATATAACCCCGAAACAGACAAGGTACGATTTTATCATCACGACTTTGGCTCCATCGATCCGGTTTTAGTTGGCAGACTGGCCGATAACGAGCTTCCTGAAGGCATATCCGAACGTCAGTTCCAGCATTATCAGAGAAACATTGGGGCATTCTGGGACAGGGAATTGGAGCTGTTCAGCTTCTTAAACCGCCATCGGGCAGCCTATTCTTTCAAGGGCAAGTTTTGGTCGCTGTACAAGAGAGAATTTGCCTCTGCGCTTGCTTTGATGCAGGATTGCCGTCCCCGTTTCGTGATCAGGGAAAGTGATGAAGAGCTGATCTTCAGTCCCCATCCCTATCAGCTTGCTCTGCGGATCGAGCCTGCAGGCCTGCACAATTTTGGCCTGAAGGCAGTAATGGTAGAAGAGCTTTCCACGTGGTTTGCCGGGCAGCCGAGCTGGCTTTTCTTCCGCAACCGCATCCAAAGGGTGAATCTGCCATTTCGTCCTGAAGTAGTGGATGCCGTGCTTGGTCAGGGTCAATTGCTTAGCGCCAGGGATCTGGTCTATTATCGAAGCATTGTGCACCAGAAGCTGCACGCAGCGGACATATATCTGGATTTCGACGAAAGGATAAATTTGCCCGAGATTGTGGATAGTCCCGCCCAGAAACGCCTGCATCTGAAGAAACTGGGGAACGAAGTTCTGGTTGGCGGCTCTTTGGTTTTTGCCCAGGAGAGGGAAATCCCGCTCTCAGTTTTGCGGTTTAGAAAACCCCTGGTCCGCTGTTCTTATCAGAGCCCCTCTGGCGATGGTGAAGCCTGGTTCCATCTTTCTCCTGAGCTGTTTCAAGCGCTGCAGCAACTATTAGCCCGTTTGCCTGAACCCGAAATGAACCGGCTGGAAGAACATGCAGAACTGGTCTTTGGGGGAGAGGCTAAGCTGAAACAGCTTCGGGAAGCTATCTTCCAGCTTAGCGACCAGGATTGGGATATTCAGATCGAGCCCGAACTGCAACAGGATTTCGTGGCTAAAATTCCTTTGCAAGTGGAATTTATTGCCCGCCGCGAAGAGGATATAGATTGGTTTACCTATGAGGTTCGCTATCATTATCGCGACCTTAGCTTCACGCATGATGAGTTAAAGCGGTTTTTTAAAAGCAATGAGGAATTTTTGCACACTGAGGACGGGAGAATTGTCTTCATCAGTAATCCACAAGTTTTCCAGGAAGTAGATGCTCTGATTTCGCAAAGCGAATTGAAGGCCGACAAAATCTATCGTGCCAGAATGCTTAATCTGCCATATTACCTACGTTTACGCGAAGAAAATCCCGCTTTTCGGATGCGGGGTGATGACTGGCTGGAAGGGCTTTTCTCAGCCTTGCTCAACCGGCGAATCAGCAGCTTGGAAGCCCTGCCGCTCTATCTACAAACCGTTTTGCGCGGCTATCAGAAAGCCGGCGTTGCCTGGATCAAGATGCTGGCACATTATCATCTGAACGGCATCCTGGCCGATGAAATGGGTTTGGGAAAAACCATTCAAGCTCTTTCGGCAATCCTGTCGACCGGAGAAGGGCACATTTCCCTCGTGATTTGTCCCAAAACTCTGCTGTACAACTGGGCTGCGGAGATCGAAAAGTTTCATACCAACATACCTTATGCAATCGTGGAAGGTGATAAGGAGACCCGCCTGGAGATTCTGGCCAATCCCAATGTCCGCCTGTTCATCATGAGCTATTCGATGGTTCTGGGTGATGTTTCTGCTCTAAAAGAAATGGAGTTTGAATGGCTGGTTTTGGACGAAGCGCAGAATATTAAAAATGTTTCAGCCCAACGTACTGCCGCGATTAAAAAACTGAAATCGCGCCACCGCCTGGCTTTATCGGGCACTCCAGTGGAAAACAATCTCACTGAGCTCTGGTCGATTTTTGATTTTCTCAATCCTGGCTACTTGGGAACGCTTAACCGCTTTAAACAAAACTACCTGGTTGCAGAAGGACAAAGCGAAGCCAGACTTTCTTTAAAACGCATGGCTGCGCCTTTCCTGCTGCGCAGAATCAAGAAAGAAGTGCTCCTGGAGCTTCCTGACAAGCAGGAACAGATTTCCTGGTGCAAACTGAATGCTCTGCAGGAAAAGCTCTATCTACAGATCCTGGATATGGTGCAGAAAAAACTCCTGCCTGAGGGTAACCAAACCCCCAGTTATATCCATATTCTGGCAGCGCTTACAAAGCTGCGTCAACTCTGCAACCATCCGCATCTGGCAAATGGCGATATTCTGCCAGAACCAGAAGCCTCATCCAAACTGGAGCAATTGGTGGAACTGGTTATCGAGGCAACCAACGCAGGGCATAAGGTGCTGGTTTTCAGCCAGTTCGTGCAGATGCTGGCGATTATCCGTAAAGTGTTCGACAAACTGAATATTCCGTTCTCCTACCTTGATGGTCAGACCAAAGACCGGGTAACCCCGATAAAACGCTTCGAAAGCGATCCCAATATCAGGCTCTTCCTGATTAGCCTGAAGACTGGTGGAACGGGGCTAAACCTTACTGCCGCAGACACCGTGATTCTGTATGATCCCTGGTGGAATCCCATGGTGGAAAATCAAGCTATCGACCGCACTCATCGCATAGGCCAGACCAAGAAAGTCCAGGTGTTCCGGCTTATCACCAAAGGCACCGTGGAAGAGAAAATCCTGGCCCTCCAGGAAGCCAAAAAAGACCTCTTTGAAACCGTCATCGAAGGTGGGCAAAACGTTCTTAAATCCATGAGCAGCGAAGATATTAGGAGTCTGTTCAGTTATTAGCCATTTGGTCGAGGGGTCGAGATATTTCCTCATCCCGGACTTAATCCGGGATCTCCTTTAGTAATCAGACATTCCAGTTCCTTGCTTTCGCAGGAGCACATTTTGCAGGTAAGAAGATTTCCGGATAGCATCCAGAGACCGAAAATCAGAACTCCCTTCAGAGAGTTTTCACCATAGGCGATGGCTTCAACCACCGTCGGGATAGCCTTCTTCGCACAATAATCTCCTCCGGGAGTTGTCACCATTTCCGGTTGCTTTAGCTGCCGGATAAACCGGTGGTTGAGACAACCGGAAATGGTGAAAAGCCCAAATGGCTAAAGAGTTGCATCTCAATGCGTAAGCATTTAAGCAGAGTTGGCACACTACGTAGCCCTCTCTTACTTTGCCAGAATCATCTTCCTGGTAGAAATATACTTGCCGCTGGTCATGCGACACATGTAGATACCGCTGGAAACAAGCTGGCCATCCTTATCCCTGCCATCCCAGGCAAGTTGATAGAAACCGGGCGAGTCATGATTACAATTGAAGCTACGGATCAGCTGACCTTTCAGGTTAAATACTTCGAGCGTCACCTTTCCTGCTTCCCGGATGGAATAGCGCAGATTGGTATTGGGATTGAAGGGATTGGGAAAAGCACTTAATA
>Ga0302252_1001457_pt1 | contig 13590 bp, 8 predicted proteins | sample AAG_RA_Leu_MG_FD_193511 | JGI IMG/M metagenome (GOLD analysis project Ga0302252, IMG submission 193511) | Enriched activated sludge microbial communities from anaerobic digester in WTTP, New Holstein, Wisconsin, United States - AAG_RA_Leu | ecosystem: Engineered > Bioreactor > Anaerobic >...
TCAATCTCAGAAAGTGAATCATTAATAGATTCCCTTATGTCACGGTAATGGGGCAAGACAATGTCGTCTTCGGGAAAATCTATACAGGCCTCAATCAGGGCCGTGGAGTTAAGGATAACTTCCTTTATCCGCACTATCTTTTTTGACAGGTTTCCCTCCATCTGACTTTGAGCAAGAGCCAGAGAGGCTTCGGTCTTTCCGCGAATAATCTCGATAACCGCTTCCGCCTGCAGCAGATCTATTCTCCCGTTCAGAAATGCGCGTTTTGTGAATTCTCCCGGCTCGGCTGGTCGGGCGCCGAGGCGTACGACCAGCTCAAGGATCTTTCGGACAAGAAGATATCCACCATGACATTGAATTTCGACAACGTCCTCTCTCGTATATGAATTCGGGGCGCGCATCAGGACGACCATGGCCTCATCCAGAGCCGCGCCGTTTTCGGGGTCGAATATTTCCCCATAATAAAAGCGGTGGCTTTGCATGCCACCGCTTCTCTTTCCGCGGAATATCCTGAGGGCAACCTCCCCCGCCTTATCTCCACTTATCCTTACTATGCCGATACCCCCTTCTCCTACGGGGGTGCTTATTGCCGCAATGGTGTCACGCTGGTACATATTTTCGTCCGGCTCTCCGTTAATCCTTGAACGCGTGGTTGATATATGCCTGTTGGGCAATTGTCAGAATATTATTGACCAACCAGTAGATGACGAGTCCGGATGGAAAGTTGAGGAACATGAAGGTAAAGACCACCGGAAGGGCAAGCATCATCTTGGCCTGGATCGGGTCCATGCTTGACGGTGTCATCTTCTGCTGGATGAACATGGTCGCACCCATAATTATCGGCGTGACGTAGTATGGATCCTTGGCTGACAGATCGGTGATCCATAACATGAATGGCGCATGCCTCAACTCAATGGAAGACATCAAGGCCTTGTAGAGAGCGAAAAAAACCGGAATCTGAATCAGCATCGGGAGACACCCGCCAAGGGGGTTTACCTTGTGGGTACGATACAGCTCCATCATCGCCTTGTTCATCGCATCACGATCGTCCTTGTACTTCTCCTTCAATTCAGCCATCTTCGGCTGAAGTTTCTGCATGTCCTTCATGGACTTGTAGCTCTTCTGGGTCAGGGGGAAAAACAGTATCTTTATTATGATTGTGATTATTATGATGGCAATGCCGTAGTTGTGGGTATATTTGTAGAAAAACTTGAGCACATAAAGAAGGGGGTTGGCAAGGGCGGAGAACCATCCCAGGTCAAGCGCCTTTTCCAGACCGGAGCCCTGGGCCTTGAGTATATCCACATCCTTGGGCCCGAAGAAAATTCGATATGAAACACCTGCCGTCTGACCCGGCCCGATGCTCAAGGGAGCGGAAGTAATAACGGACTCCAGGTATTGCCCGTTTGACTTCGTCATTTCCACAGAAGAAATGCCTTTATCCTTTGCCAGGACGGCGCTCAGAAAATACTTGTCCGCGTATCCGGTCCAATCCACGAAACCTGAATACTTTTTGGGTTTTTCCGCGACATCCTTGACCGATTCTACGCTGAATTTTCCGTCCGTGCTTGTAACAACACTGTTCAACTCAAAACGGCTCTGCTTGCTTGTCGGCTGAATGGGATAGGGCAGGACTAGGGTAAGCGCCCCGTTTATCGCAGCGGGAGTACGGTTCGTCACCCTTGTGTCAAGTTCGATATCATAACCAGACCCGGAAAATATATATGATTTGGTTAGCGATATCCCCTGGGGCGAAGTCCAGGTAAAGTCGATACTCTTCTTTTCATTGGAGGATACTTTCAGCTTCTCCACGCTCACGGCGTAGATCGCCGAAGGGTCCACCGAAAAACCGGAAGCCGCTGTCTTCAACGCCAAACCATCCAGGGAATTCGCTGAGACGAGAGATACGGTGTCACCTTTGTTTCCCGCTGTTTCCCTGTATTTCTTCAAAACCAGACTCTTCAGGGAAGCGCCCTGAGAGGAAAAAATCGCGGTGTATTGGTCGGTCTCCACCTGCACGTCTCTGGAGACCATGGCAACGGATGGTACCGACGCCGGTAAAGGTGCGGGCGCCCTCTCCACCTTATCCGTCTTGACCGAAGTAACCGCCTGCTGGATGGGCGCCTGGGATTGTTTCTTATCAGGCCCGGGAAACAGCAATGAATAGCCGTAAAAAAACACCAGAGAAAGAACCACGGCCAGTAACGCACGTTTTTCCATAAAAACTCCTACTTATCTATGGTACGGGATCATATCCCCCGGGATGAAAGGGATGGCACTTCAGGAGCCGAGCACAGGAAAGCCTTCCTCCCCTCAGAAGGCCATATTTTTCCAGAGATTGCTTTGCATATTGTGAACAGGTGGGATAAAAACGACAGGAGTTCACCAGGCAGGGAGAAATAAACATCTGATACAGCTCGATGCAGATAATGATCAATCGCTTGAGCATTGCAGATTCCGGATGTTTTCCATCGCTTTATCCAGCTCCTGGCAAACTTCAAGGTAGGAAAGGCTTTCAGCGCCGCGTCTCGCTATCACGTTAAAATCGGCCGTAATACACTTTTCCTTATGATGCCTGAAGAATTCACGCACCAGCCTTTTCACTCTGTTACGCTTTACAGCTGAACCGAATTTTCGGCTGGCGGTAATTCCCAATCGCGCCACGGGAAGCCCGCCGACGGACCATATGACAAGAAAATGAGGTGTGTAGATCTTTTTGCCCGAAGCGGACAGACTCAGATAGTCCGTCCGCTTCAGAATCTTTTCCTCCCTGCGAAGGGAATTCACCTCTTCTGCTTTATTTCGTGGAGATCTGAACCGAGAGGCGCTTACGCCCCTTGGCGCGGCGTCTCTTGATAACGAGCCTTCCGTTTTTAGTAGCCATGCGGACCAGAAATCCATGGGTCCTTTTTCTTGAAATATTGCTTGGTTGAAATGTCCTTTTCATATACCTGCATCTCCTTTACCGGGGATTTATTTGATTCTTGAGCGAATTGGTATTTCTACGTGTAAAGAGAGCCCTTTGTCAAGACCTAATTTAGCCGCCATGGAAAAATTTGCCTTGCAAATTAGGGGTGTCTCTGCTACTGTTCATTCACCCTGAACAGGGGGAAAAACCACCTTTCCTGAAGAATATTTTTCTTCATAACCTCCCGGATTTAATAGCAATTCCGTCTTATCAACAGATGTTGATAAGCATGTTTATAAACCTCCCCCAAACGCGAGAATATCTATCTATGGAAAAGGTTTGGCTTAAAGTACTTTCCAATATGGAGAAGGTTCTTACTCCCCACACCTTCACCACCTGGATACAGCCCATTAGGTTCCTGGATGCCAGGGACGATGTCCTGTTTCTGGAAGTTCCCAATAATTTTTTCCGGGAAATGGTCAGGGAAAACTATCTCTCCATGATCGAAGAGGCTGTATCCGCAATCGTTCAGAGCAAGGTCGTGGTAGATCTGAAAATCGCGCCCAAGGCCCGTCACGAAGAGGTTGCCATACATGAAACGACCCTCCGTGAACCTGAAACCGTTCCACTCCAGGAAAATCGGCACAACACCGAATTCTTGTCAAACCTGAATCCCAAATACACCTTTGACACGTTTGTCTGCGGGGCCGGGAACCAGTTTGCCCATGCGGCCGCCCAGGCTGTTGCCAACAAACCCGCCACAAACTACAATCCCCTCTTCATCTACGGCGGTGTCGGCCTGGGCAAGACCCACCTGCTGACGGCCATAGGCAATCAAATCCTCGCGGCCAATGGAAACGCACGCATCTGCCTCTATACTTCCGAAAAGTTCATGAACGAGATGATAAATTGCATCCGTTACAAGAAGATGGAAGAATTCAGGAATAAATTCAGAAGTATGGATGTTCTTCTTATCGACGACATCCAGTTCATGGCCGGCAAGGAAGCAACGCAGGAAGAGTTTTTTCATACCTTCAATGCGTTACATGAATCACACAAGCAGATAGTCGTTACATCGGACAAGTTTCCCAAAGATATGGCCGGGTTGGAAGAGCGCCTCCGCTCACGTTTCGAATGGGGTCTGATTGCGGATATCCAGCCGCCGGACATCGAAACCAAAATGGCCATCCTTAAGAGAAAATCCGATATGGACGAGATACACATTCCCGACGACGTGGCCCTCTTCCTCGCTTCCAGTTCCACGAGCAACGTAAGGGAACTGGAAGGGATGCTTATTCGTCTGGGCGCATACGCCAGCCTTACGGGCCAGGAAATCACCCTTTTCATGGCCAAGGACGTCCTCAAGGACATTATCGTGGAAAAAAACAGGGAAATGACGGTGGAAATGATACAAAAATTCGTTTCCGACTTCTTTTCCATCAAGACCTCAGATCTCAAATCGGACAAGAGGTTGAAAAATCTCGTCATTCCAAGGCAGATTGCAATTTACCTCTGCAGGGAACTGACCAAATCCTCTTATCCGGAGATTGGCGAAAAGTTCGGTGGCAAGGACCATTCCACGATCATCCACTCATTCAAAAAGATTTCCAAGCTTATGGATTCAGATGCAGAACTGAAAAACACCGTAGAAAACATCCGTCGCGGGATGTTGGAATAATCCGGATAAACTGTTCATGCGGGCGGCTGATCTGTGGATAAATTTTGACTCTGTTGGAAAACGTCTCTTTAAGCACATTGGACCAACATTCCTTTCAAGGATAATTGTCTCTTTAAAATCAATCGCTTTAGACACGCTTCCACAATTCCACAGCCCCCTACTCCTTACTACTAAAGATCTTTTTAAAACCAATCGTATCTAGCTCTGTTGAAACTGGAGGCGCCATGGAATTCGCCATTGCCAAGGATACCTTTCTGAAAGCACTGCAACGGGTTCAGGGAATCATCGAAAACCGCAAAACCATGCCTATTCTCTCCAACGTGCTCATTGACGCTCAAACCGAGGGAATCGACGTAATAGCCACAGATCTGGAAGTCGGAATGAAAAGCTCCTATCCGGCAAAGGTTTCAAACGAAGGGAAAATCACCGTATCAGCCAAAAAGCTATATGAGATCATCAAGGAACTTCCGGAGGAGGAAATCCACTTTTCCACCAGGGAAAATGATTGGATTGATCTGAGATGCGGCAAGGCCCACTTCAATCTGGTTGGCCTTTCTCCGGATGAATTCCCGTTTTTCCCATCCATCAGTGACAGTAATTTCCTCAAACTTGACGGACCCCTCCTGAAAGAAATGGTGGAAATGACATCCTACGCCATCTGTCATGACGAGACGAAATACAACCTGAACGGCATCTTCATCAAGGCCCTTCAGGAGGAAAACGAAAGCCTTCTGAGAATGGTGGCGACAGACGGCCACAGACTTTCCATGGCCGAGCGAGCGGTTCCGGAGGTATCGTCCACCGACCTCAATAACGGTGTCATATTTCCTAAAAAAGGAATCTTCGAACTCAAGAAGATCGCAGAGGAAAGCAGTGGCGAGATAATGCTTACCTTCCTGGACAACAACGCTGTCGTAAAAAAGGGAGACACTCTCGTTCTTATGCGCCTGGTGGACGGATACTTCCCGGACTATACCCGGGTCATGCCTGTCGACAACGACAAGACCGTGACCATAAACAGGGAAAACTTCTTTCATTCCCTGCGCAGAATGGCAATCCTGTCCAGCGAGAGATTCAAGGGCATCGTCATGACAATCAAGGAAGGCTCGATGGAGATATCCGCCAGCAACCCGGAACTGGGGGAAGCTAGAGAATCACTGGAAGTAGATTACACGGGACCAGATCTGTCGGTCCGTTTCAACGCCCGATATCTGATAGACGCGCTTTCCGTTCTCGATGAAAAATTCGTCTGCCTGGAACTGAAGGATGAACTATCTCCGGCTGTACTGAAGCCTGCCCAGGGTAAGGGATTCCTGTCGGTAATCATGCCGATGCGCGTCTAGCCAGATGAACCGTGTCATAGATGCAAAAAAGGAAAGCAGCGATGTTCCCTGACGCTTCCTTCTCCCGCACCGTTTCCGGATCCGGATAAAATGAAATTATTCAGAATACAGGTTCATTCTTTCCGGAATATTTCCAGGGCCGAACTCAGTCCTTCAGACAGATTCAACATTATCGTCGGAGACAATGCTCAGGGAAAGACGAATCTACTGGAAGCCATCTATCTCCTTGGAACAATGAAATCCTTTCGCATGGCCAGAAACAGCGAGCTTATTGCCTATGAGTCTGGCTTTTCCAATGTCAAGGGATGGGTAACAAGGGACGGGGTTGAACGCAATATCTCACTTTCAATAACGAACACCGGAAAAAAGGCGGCCATTGATGGCAAACCCGTTGTAAGGCCCGCCGATTTCTTCGGAAATCTCAATATGGTCGTCTTCTCTCCGGAAGACATTTCCATGGCGCGTGGACTTCCGGAAGTTCGAAGACGCTACCTGGACAGGGCCGTATTCAGCATCGATACAGGATATCTGGGGCTTCACCATGAATATTTCAGGATACTGCGAAACAGAAACGCCCTGCTGAAACAGGGTATCAGTGACGGACTTTCCGTGTGGACGGAGAAACTGGCCGATACAGGTTCCCGTCTCATGGAAAAACGAATTTCCCTTGTGCACAGAATGGATGAATTGCTTCGGGAATTCTACGCGGCCATAGCCGGAAAAAGTCATGAAGCCAGGGTCTTCTACAGATCCAGGTGCGTGGATCCTGGAAATTCATCCCTGAATCTGAGGCGGCAATTACATCAAGCCCTGGAACAGGCGTCCAAAGAAGAACTTCGCAGGGGAACGACCCTGGCCGGACCCCACAGAGATGACCTCGAGTTTTCCCTGAATGGAAAACCCCTGAATCACCATGGCTCTCAGGGCGAGCAAAGAACCTTCATCCTGTCCCTCAAAATGGCGGAGATAGAATCCATGAAGTGTCGATGGAAAAATCCGCCTGTCCTCCTTCTGGATGACATGACATCGGAACTGGATCGGGGACGCAACGGCAACTTCATGAATTTTCTGAAGGAAAAGGACATGCAGGTGTTTCTTACCACCACCAGCCTGGACAATATCAATCTTTCGGAAATCAGGTGTTATTCCACCTTCCCGGTACAAGAGGGAAGGATTTCAAATGAGGTAGAGAATGTCTGACGAAATCATAAACGATTATGGCGCCGACAAGATAAAGGTCCTTGAAGGACTCTCGGCGGTGCGAAAGCGACCCGCCATGTATATCGGTTCCACCTCATCCCAGGGGCTCCATCACCTTGTTTACGAAATCGTTGACAACTCCATCGACGAAGCCTTGGCAGGCTATTGCGATGAGGTTAATGTCATTATTCATCTTGATGGTTCCGTTACCGTTGTGGATAATGGTCGCGGCATACCTACCGATCTCCATCCTACCGAAGGGAGATCAGCGGCCGAGGTGGTCCTGACGGTGCTCCATGCCGGTGGAAAGTTCGACAACACCTCATACAAGGTGTCAGGCGGCCTCCATGGTGTAGGAGTTTCAGTAGTAAACGCGCTTTCCAGTCAACTGGAACTGGAGATCCGTCGGGAAGGAAAACTGTTCCAGCAGTCTTACCGAAGGGGTGAGCCTCTGGCGCCTCTGACCATAGTAGGTGAAACCAAGAAGCGCGGCACCAAGATAACCTTCCACCCTGACGCCGAAATCTTCGAGACAACTGACTTTTCCTTTGATGTTCTCTCCCAGCGCCTGCGTGAACTCGCTTTCCTAAATGCGGGAGTCAAGATAACCATATCCGACGAGCGTGAAGAGGGAAAAAGGCACGAGTTTCACTATCAGGGTGGAATAGTTTCCTTCGTAGAATATCTGAACAGAAACCGCACCCCCCTACATCCGAAACCCATCTACATCAGGGGTGAAAAAGCGGGAGTCGATATGGAAATAGCCCTCCAGTACAACGACTCCTATGACGAAAAGGTATTTTCCTTTGCCAACAACATAAATACCCATGAAGGAGGCACCCATCTGGTGGGTTTCCGGGCGGCGCTCACCAGAACCATGAACAGCTACGCCTCGGCAAACAACCTGCTTAAAAACGTAAAGGTTTCCATATCCGGGGAGGACCTTCGCGAAGGACTTACCGCCGTCATATCGGTCAAGATCCCGCAACCACAGTTTGAGGGTCAGACCAAGACCAAGCTGGGCAATTCCGAGGTAAAGGGTTACGTGGAATCCCTGATGAACGAAAAACTCTCTGTCTTTCTGGAAGAGAATCCCGCCATAGCCAAGCGCATCCTGGAAAAATCCATAGATGCGGCCAGGGCCAGGGAAGCCGCCCGCCGGGCCCGCGAACTTACCAGGAGAAAAGGCGCCCTGGATGTATCCAATCTGCCGGGCAAGCTGGCCGACTGCCAGGAAAAGGACCCGGCCATGTGCGAACTGTACCTGGTGGAGGGTGACTCCGCGGGCGGTAGCGCCAAGCAGGGAAGGGACCGAAAATTCCAGGCGATTCTTCCCCTTAAGGGAAAGATCCTGAATGTGGAAAAGGCGCGTTTTGACAAGATGCTTTCTTCCCAGGAGATCGGAACGCTCATTACCGCCCTCGGCACAGGTATAGGCAAAGACGATTTTGACGTGGCGAAACTCCGCTACCATCGCATCATCGTCATGACTGACGCTGATGTGGACGGATCCCACATACTCACCCTGCTCCTTACCTTCTTTTTCCGCCAGATGCCCCAGATCGTGGAACGGGGCCATCTCTACATCGCCCAGCCACCCCTCTACAAGGTGAAGAGGGGCAAGAAAGAGTTGTACCTGCGCAACGAGGCGGCCATGCAGAACTACCTGCTGGAGGAGGGGACTGATGAAATGACCCTGTTCCTGGAGGACGATTCCAAGAGCTATACGGGAAAGCAGATAATCCCGCTACTCAGGCAACTTGTGGAATACCGCGCTCTGCTGGACAAGTTCGTCCGTAAGGGAATCAACGAAGACCTGGTGCGTGTTCTGCTGCGTCTGGGAATCCGTGGCGGCATAGAGGATCTGGAGGGACTGGCGCCCCGTCTGGTGAACATTGCCGATGTCTATGAAGGCGCCGACGCCAAGGTCATGCCGGATGGGCGCATCATCGTCAGACTTGACAACCTTCGCATAGCGCTGGACAACCACACGGTGGACCTGCTCGCTTCCTACGAGTACGGCCTCCTCTACGACAGCTTCCGCAAGGTGAGGGACATATTCGGAACCGGCAGGGCCATTGTATCCAACGAGGGAAAGGAGCTTTTTTCCACTACCATCGGTCTGGAGCTTCTCTCCTTTTTCATGGATAGCGCCAAGAAGGGGCTTTCCATACAGCGCTACAAGGGACTTGGCGAGATGAACCCGGAGCAGCTCTGGGAGACCACCATGGATCCGGCAAACCGCACCCTGCTTCAGGTTAAGATTGAGGACGCAGTTGAGGCGGACAATGTTTTCACCGTGCTCATGGGAGACCAGGTGGAGCCGCGCAGGGAATTCATCGAACAGAATGCGCTGAATGTTTCCAATCTTGATATCTAACATCAGGCTGACAGCTTATGGCGGAAGGGCAAACCCTTTGGCCCATAATCCTTGGCCTTTTACCTATTCCGGGGTTTAATAATGCTCGAAATCATCAACAAGACTTCCGTAAACATCGAAGACGAGATGAAGCGCTCGTACATGGACTACGCCATGAGCGTCATCATCGGCCGCGCCCTGCCAGACGTACGGGACGGGCTCAAGCCGGTGCACCGGCGATGCCTCTATGCCATGTACGACATGGGCAATGACTGGAACAAGCCTTACAAGAAATCGGCCCGCGTGGTCGGTGATGTCATTGGTAAGTATCACCCCCACGGAGATTCGGCCGCCTATGACACCATAGTCCGCATGGCCCAGGATTTTTCCCTGCGCTATCCCCTGGTGGACGGCCAGGGCAACTTCGGCTCCGTGGACGGAGATTCGCCGGCGGCCATGCGATATACCGAGATCCGCATGTCGCGGCTGGCCCATGAACTTCTGGAGGACCTGGACAAGGAAACCGTGGAAACCGGCCCCAACTACGACGGTTCACTTCAGGAGCCGCTGGTGCTGCCGGCCAAGTTTCCCAATCTGCTGGTGAATGGTTCCGCAGGAATCGCGGTGGGAATGGCGACAAACATTCCCCCGCACAACCTCTCGGAGGTTATAGACGCTATCATCGCGATTATAGGCAAACCGGATTTGTCCTTTGAAGAACTTATCCGGCTCGTCCCCGGTCCGGACTTTCCAACCGGAGGCTTCATCTATGGAAGGGAAGGTATCATACAGGGTTACAAGACCGGACGCGGAATCGTGCAGATGCGCGCCCGCGCATTTGTAGAGACACACAAGAAGACCGAGCGACAGTCAATCATCGTCACCGAGATCCCCTACCAGGTGAACAAGGCGAACCTTGTGGCCAAGATAGCCGAACTGGTCAGGGAAAAGAAGATAGAGGGTATTTCGGATCTTCGTGACGAGTCGGACCGTGACGGCATGCGTATTGTCATCGATCTGAAACGGGACGAGAACCCCCAGGTGATCCTCAATCACCTCTACAAGCAGACACAGATGCAGTGCTCCTTCGGCATCAATATGCTGGCCATTGCAGGAGGTCGTCCCAAGCTGCTGAACCTGCGGGACGCCATCGGCCATTTCATCGACCACCGACGGGAGATAGTTACCCGGCGCACCATCTTCGAGTTGAAAAAGGCCGAGGCGCGCGCCCATATCCTCGAAGGCCTGAAGATAGCCCTGGACTGGCTGGATGCGGTCATCGAGCTGATCCGGGCCTCCAGGAACCCGGAAGAGGCCAGGGCGGGCCTTATGGCGGGCGACTTCTCGGATCCGGAATATTTGAGCAAGCTGGGAATACCGGGTTCCGTTTTCAACGGAAGCGTACACCTTTCGGACAAACAGGCCCAGGCAATCCTGGAGATGCGGCTGCAGCGCCTCACCGGGCTCGAGCGTGAGAAGATCATCCAGGAATATACGGATATCCTCAGGCTTATTGCCCGTCTCAAGGAGATACTTGCTTCGGAGTCGGAGATACTGAAGATCATCGTTGGCGAACTGACCGAACTGAAGGAGAAATTCGGGGATGAACGCCGCACCGAGATCGTGGATCAGACGGCCGATATTTCCCTTGAGGACACTATCGTAGAAGAAGATGTGGTGGTCACGGTTTCCCACAGCGGCTATATCAAGCGGACCGCTGTATCCCAGTACCGGTCCCAGCGCAGGGGGGGCAAGGGCAAATCGGGGATGAAGACCAAGGAGGAGGATTTCGTTGAGCACCTCTTCGTAGCCTCCAGCAAGGACTTCATGATGTTCTTCACGGATACGGGACGTGTCTATCTGCTGAAGGTGTACGAGATACCGGAAGGTGGAAGGGCTACCCGGGGCAAGGCCATCGTGAATCTGCTGAACCTCCAGGCAGGAGAGAATATCGCCACGATACTTTCCGTCAAGGGTTTTGACGACGACCGCAACCTGATCATGGCTACCCGTTGCGGAGTCGTAAAAAAGAGCCCCCTCAAGGAATACGCCAACATCAGGAGCGGCGGCATCAACGCGGTCAACCTGGATGAAAACGATAAATTGATCAGCGTGGCCATTACCGATGGACAGCAGGACGTCCTGCTGGCTTCAAGGAACGGCAAGTCTATCCGCTTCCATGAAGAGGACGCCCGGCCCATGGGCAGGGTCTCCCGCGGTGTCCGTGGTATGTCCCTGGATGCGGATGACGTGGTAATCGGTATGGAGATCATCAATCCCAACGCCGTATCCTCCACCATTTTCACCGTAACGGAAAATGGTTTCGGCAAGCGCACCTCACTGGATGAATACCGCTTGCAAAGCCGTGGCGGCAAAGGTATCATCACCATCAAAACTACGGAACGCAACGGTTGCGTGGTGGATATAAAGCAGGTAACAGACGAAAACGACCTGATGCTCATTACCGACCAGGGGAAGATCATCCGCATGTCGGTGTCGGGATTCGGAGTAATCGGCCGCAACACCCAGGGGGTCAGGCTGATGGTCACCGAGGAGAATGAGCGCATAGTCGCCGTGGCCCGTCTTGCTGAGAAGGACGAAGGAGACGATGGGGACGAGCCCGTGACCGGGGAAGAAGCCCCGACCGTCCTGGAGGATGGAGACGAAGTGTAGGGGGAATTGTTTTGAAATTACAGGCCACGGTGGGGGTAATCGCCGTGTGGAGAGGAGAATTATATGAGAACCATAGGTGTAATAGGGGCCGGCAGCTGGGGCACGACGCTGGCGGATCTCCTCGCCAGGAAGGGGCACGATACAACCCTTTGGGCTTACGAGGCCGAACTGGTCAAGGAGATGGAGGAGACGCGCATCAACTCCGTGTTCCTCCCTGACATTACACTTTCTCCCAGGTTGCGTTTCACCAATTCCCTCCGTGATGCCGCGTCGGAAAAGGAAATCGTGCTGTTCGTGGCCCCTACCCAGGTCTTCAGAGGGGTCATGAAGGGAGTCAGCCCTTATCTGGGCGAAGAGACCCTGCTGGTGAACGCCGCGAAGGGGGTGGAACTGGATACCCTCATGACCATTTCCCAGATCAGCGCCGACCTTCTGCCTCCCCGTTTATTCGAAAATTTCTGCGTCCTTTCAGGTCCCAGCTTCGCGCGTGAGGTTGCCATGGAAATGCCCACGGCGGTGGTCGCGGCATCCCCGGACGGGATGGTTGCGCGTCGTGTTCAGGAAGCTTTTTCAACTCCCTCTTTCCGGGTATACACCAACAGTGACATGGTCGGCGTGGAACTTGGAGGTTCCATCAAGAACGTCATAGCCATCGCGGCCGGCATTTCCGATGGCCTGGGTCTGGGATACAACCCCAGGGCGGCCCTCATCACCAGGGGCCTGGCGGAAATGGCCCGGCTCGGTCTGGCCATGGGAGCTCACTCTTCCACCTTCGCCGGTCTGGCCGGAATGGGTGATCTGGTGCTGACTTGCACCGGCGACCTGTCACGCAATCGTACAGTCGGCATGCGGCTCGGCCAGGGGAAAAAGCTGGCGGAAATCCTCTCAGGGATGCGAATGGTGGCCGAAGGTGTTAAAACGACGGAATCAGCGTATCGTCTGGCTCAGCGTATCGGCGTGGAAATGCCGATTACCGAGCAGGTTTACCGGGTCCTCTATGAAGACAAATCACCCCGTCAGGCGGTATTGGACCTTATGACCAGGGATCTCAAAGCGGAGGGGCTGGAATTCAGCTGACAGTTTCCCGGCGCCGAGGGATTCCGAAATATTGATTTACCGGAACCGCGAAAGCCAGCCTGACGCCGGTATACGGGCGGCATATCGAACTTTAAGAGTCATTAATATCTTCCATAAAGACAAGCGACAAGTCGGCGCTTCCCCTCAACCTGCCTTTTCGTAGCCGGTGTCCATGAAACTTCACCTTACCATACGAGTGAAACTGTTTCTGTCCATCCTGCTTGCAATCCTGGCTTCCTATTCCCTTCTGCTTGTCACAACCGTCCGTAATATAAACGCATCGTTCGAGGAAAAGATATCCAGGGATCTGGAAGTAAATCTGCATTTTGTCAGATACCAGTTGTTCGCCGGC
>Ga0302252_1001459_pt1 | contig 13570 bp, 6 predicted proteins | sample AAG_RA_Leu_MG_FD_193511 | JGI IMG/M metagenome (GOLD analysis project Ga0302252, IMG submission 193511) | Enriched activated sludge microbial communities from anaerobic digester in WTTP, New Holstein, Wisconsin, United States - AAG_RA_Leu | ecosystem: Engineered > Bioreactor > Anaerobic >...
AACCTGGCGATACCACTTAATCCGCTCCACTCGGTCATATTTGGCACTTGGCATATACATATTGATAATAGTTAACAGGTGTTACCCCTAACTATACCAAGTGTCACCTTATGGTGTTAACTGTACAATTATTGACTAGAAGAGAGTTCGGAGATATGATTTATTAAAATTGCGGAGTGTCGTATACCGGTAGTACGCATGGTTTGGGACCATGTTGACTGGGTTCGATTCCCAGCACTCCGACCAAAAATCATATAACATATAACATGAAGCATCAAACATTCGCAGGTTGATTTTTCGGGAAAAATTGTATATTATTGTTTTGAAATTACAAAATTAAAAATTGTTAATCGCGGGTATCGTATAGTGGCTATTATAACAGGTTTCCAACCTGTGGAGGGGGGTCCGATTCCCCCTACCCGCTCAAAGAAAGCAAACCCGATGGGGTTTGTTTTTTGACAAAGGCGGTTTTTGTGTTAAAATTAAAGTATCAAAGATGCCAATGAAAAACCAAGACAAACGGGAATCTCATCAGAAAAATTTTTTTCAATATCTGGCAGCCCTGGTGCTGGCACTTTTTTTATTTTTCAGCGGTTTTTATTTCGGGAGAAATAGAACAGAAGAAAATAAAAAAGAGGGAGATGTCACGCGAGGAACGGAAATTCGCCAGTCAGGATATGCTTTTACCAGCCCGCTTTTGGAATGTGAAGTAGACAGCGGTTCGCCAATTCTAAAAGCATCGGAGTTGAAAATAAAGCAAGCAATCCAGAGCGAAGTGATTGAAAAAAATCCTGATATGGGCATATCCTTGTACTATCGGGATCTCAGAAATGGTCCTTGGTTCGGAATTAATGAAGAAAATACTTATTCTCCAGCCAGTCTCCTGAAAGTTCCTCTGATGATTGCTTACTACAAATATTCAGAGCACAATCCTGTAATTTTTGAAAAAGAGATAGCTTTTGATAAAGCTTCACCTGAGTTTTTTCAGCAGGTTAATCCTAAAGATCATATTGAGTTCGGGAAAACATATACAGTTTCACAATTAATGGAGTTTATGATAAAATACTCCGATAATGAGGCAACTAATCTCTTGTTTCAAAATATCAGCCAAAAAGATTTAGCTTTAGTTTTTGGGGATCTGGGAATAAGCATGCCCGATATTTATAACGCTAACAATACGATGTCTGTCAAAGATTATGCGACTTTCTTCAGGATTTTGTATAATGCATCTTATCTGAACAAGGATACGTCTGAACAGGCGCTTAACCTTCTTTCCGCAGTTGAATTTAAAAACGGACTTGTGGCCGGAGTTCCGAAAGACATTCCGATTTCGCACAAATTTGGAGAAAGGGAATCTCTTTCAAGCGACAAACAGATCATAAGGCAGCTTCATGACTGCGGGATAGTTTATCATTCCAAGCGCCCCTATCTTATTTGTGTCATGACTAAAGGAAATAACTTTGAAAATTTATCCAGCATTATTGCTAAAATTTCCAAAATAATTTACGAACAAGTCGAGATAAATAATTTGTGAGCATTGTATCTGGTTCTACTGTTTATTTTTTCCATAATGGCGAATAACGAGGCGAAAGAGCCTTGTTTTTTTGTACTAGAGAAAAACTGGATTAAATACCTTTTTTGAGTTATAATTTGATCCGATGCGAGATTTATTTTTTTATTTGAAAAACAAAATAATTTCTTTTCCTCTAGCTATAATTATTGTCCTGATTATTTCGGGCGGCTTTGCGTTTTGGTTCAGAAATTATGTTTCCGAAATAAAATATTCCGTGTCAACCGTTAAAATAGAGCCGATTGCCAAGCCGCTGAGGCCTTTTGAAAAAAAAGAACGTCCGAAACCAGGTCCGGTTTCTATGGACAGGATGAAAAAACAGGGATGCGTGGCAGACGGGATTCTTTCTGGGTACGGCGAGGATACGGAGAATGCTGTTGCCATGATAAACCGTTCCAATTGCTATTATCTCCACCGGGCGCTGGAAACGTGGGCGAGCCCGCCTGATTTCGGGTATGCCCGGCAAATTATGGATGAGATAAAAAAACCAGGAATAGTTTACGGAATGTTTATTGCCGAGGCGATTCGGGAAAATGCTGATTATTTTTATCCAAATGAAAACAGAAATTTTGATTTTTCCGAAATGTGCAGAAAGGGAAGCGATAACGCTTGGGGGGAGCATACTTGCAGGCCGAATTTTAAAAGTGAAGAATATCGGAATTATATAAAATATATAACTCAGGAGGCGATGGATCTGGGAATCCAAAGTTTTCTTTTCGGGCAGATTTATTATCAGGAATCTGGAAGCGGCGAGAATTATACTAAAAAAATAATTTCTGATATGAGAAAATATGCCAAAAAGCAGGGAATACAAATTGTTATCGGCGCGCAGACAGGCAGCATAACTGATGAGAAGTACCTAAGGCTGTTCGATTATATTGAAGGAGGCGTGGGAATTGACGCCGAAGGAAATATCGAAGACGGTCCATGCTGGAGCCGTAAAGAAAGCTGCTGGGCGCTTCTTTGGAACGACCGATTCTCCCAAAAAGCTAATAATGTTTTTTTGCATCTTGATTGGAGCGGGCTGCTTTATGATGATATGGGCGTATTTGCTAAAATGGACAAAAATACAAGATCCAAAACTCTAAAGAATCTTTATCGATATTTTACTTCAAAAAATATGGGATTCATGATGCCTTATATGGCCACTCTTCATCGGCAAAACGGCGGCTGCTATGGCCCCAAAAAAAGATTTTATTCTGCAGATAACAAATATAGCTGCAAAGACGAAGATGCGATAAGAGAGATTATGAGCCAGGCAAAATAATTTTTTGAAAGCCAGAAAATTGACATTTTCAAAAAATTGGTGTATAATGGATATGCAAGTGGAAAAAAGCGGGTGTCTGCCCGCGTTTTTTATTTCTAAAAAACTAATAATTAACCAATTTTTCTTTCGTTTTTACATTTTCCGAGGAGGGGAATGGAAAAGCGGCAGAAGACAAAAACAAAAGTATGGAGCCAGTAGAGAAATGCAAGTGCCCGGAATGTGAAAAAAGACAGCGCGAGCATGAGGAATCGGAGGAATTGAATTTCGCGGTTCTCATCGCTCTTATGCCTATTATGGCCATCACGCTGTTTTCCAACATGGGGCTTTTCTAAAAAATAGCCTCAAAAATATAAACCTTGAAAAAAGCTTCGCTCATTGCGGGGTTTTTTTATTAGAATTAAAGTTGAAACAATATGGAAAAAATGTTAATCTGAAATTGGAAAAACAATTAATAAAATAAAAATAAAAATTAACGGTACTATAATTATAAAAATATGAAATGAAATTATGAAAAAAGTTTCGGGGGTAATATATTTTTTGTTTAAGGAGGCTTTCTGGGGGACGGTAAATGCTCTAATTATGATAGTCGCTGGCGTGCTGATTGCCAGTTTTTTTATTTATAAATACCAAATGCCGAATGTTTCCATGATGAAGGAAATCAAAAACCCCCAGACTACGACTATATATGATAGAAGCGGAAAAAATATTCTTTACGAAATTCATGGAGAAGAAAATCGAAAAATTCTTTCTCACGACGAAATTTCGAATGTCGTGAGGATTGCAACAATCGCCACTGAAGATAAGTCATTTTATTCCCATGTGGGAGTAGACTTTGTGTCAGTTATGCGGGCAATCAAGATAAATATAGAAAGAAAAGGAATTTTTCAGGGAGGTTCGACTATAACCCAGCAACTGGCTAGAAATGTTTTTTTGTCTCGTGAAAAAACCATACCAAGAAAATTCAGAGAAGCTCTTATTGCCTTTAAAATCGAAAACAATTTTTCGAAAGACGAAATATTGGATTTTTATCTCAACGAAGTTCCTTATGGCTCAAATGCTTATGGAATAGAATCAGCCGCAGAGATTTTTTTCAGGAAATCTGCTGGGGAATTAACCCTGGATGAAGCGATTCTTTTAGCTTCTCTTCCCAAGGCACCTTCATATTATTCGCCTTACGGCAATCATCGGGAAGAGCTAAAAAAAAGACAAGCGAAAGTTTATGATAGAATAAAAAAATTGAAACTGATTTCCGATGAAGAAGTGGATGAATATAGAAAAGTCGATACGCTGGCAAAAATAGCTCCCTTCCAGGAGCCTATCGTTGCCCCCCATTTTGTTTTTTATGTAATTGAGGAGCTGGAAAAAAAATACGGGCGGGAATTTTTGGAAGTAGGCGGGCTTCAGGTGATTACTTCGCTTGATTTGGATCTTCAAAAATCAGCCGAAAAAGCGATTTTTGAAGGGGCACTGGCCAATATATCAAGAGGTGCTAGCAATGCAGCGCTTGTTGCTCTTGACCCGAAATCAGGAGAAATTTTGTCGATGGTCGGCAGCCGTGATTATTTCGACAGTGACATCGGAGGACAGGTAAACGTGGCTACGCGCTCTCGGCAGCCCGGATCTTCAATTAAGCCCGTAATTTATGCGACAGCGTTCGAAAAAGGATTTGAGCCGGAATCGCTCATAGCTGATGCCCCGACGAATTTCGGTCCGGATGGATCGGGCGGAAATTATATTCCCCAAAATTACGACGGAAAATTCCATGGAGTTTTGCCGATGAGAAAAACTCTGGCAATGTCGCTTAATGTTCCGGCGGTAAAAACTTTGGAGGCAGTCGGAGTGGACAGTGCTATTGATATGGCGCATAGGCTGGGAATCACGACATTTAATGAGAGAAAAAGGTATGGACTTTCATTGGCTATTGGCGGTGCGGAAGTAAAACCGATAGATCTAACTTCGGCATTTTCTGTTTTTGCCAATGATGGCAGGAGAAACAATCCTCATTCGATCTTGACGATTTACGACAATAGCGAAAAAAAATACCAGAAAGAAGAGGAAAACGAGCAAGTGATAAATCCACAAGTAGCCAGAAAAATAAATTCCATATTGTCAGACAATAGCGCACGGTCGGCAATTTTCGGTCTCAACAGCCCGCTTTATGTTCCCGGAAAAGCTGTAGCGGCCAAAACTGGAACAACCCAGGAATTTCGGGATGCTTGGACAGTTGGATACACGCCGAATATCGCAGTGGGAGTTTGGTGCGGAAATAACAATGGCTGGCCGATGAAAGCCGGATCGGACGGGGTTTTTGTAGCGGCTCCGATTTGGAGGAAATTTATCGATAGTCTTCCCCAAAAATATTTTTCGGGAAATTTTATGGCCTACGAAAAAACAAATTTCAGAAAATCTTTAGCTTTGAAAGATCTGGAAAAAAATAGCGATTTGAAAGAAAAAAAGGAAAAAAAGGAATCTAAAAAAAAGAAGGATAAGGCATAGACAAGAAGGAAAAAATATGCTATACTTAAGGTACTGAATAAAAGCGGGTGCTCCCCGTTTTTTGTTTTTGGATTAAAAAATAAAAATGAGCGTAGAAATCGGCAAAAAACAAGCAGAATTTTGGGAAAAATTGGAAAATTCAATCATAGAATTTCTTTCAGAGGAAAGTTTTTTGAATTATCCAGTTTCCAAATTGGGCGGAGGCTGTTTTGAATTTTTGAAACAAAAATCAGAAAAAGCAAAAGAAATATTATCAAGCTGGAAAGGTGCGCTGAAAAAAACAGGCGGGAAAGTTTTTGTTTTAATATATCCGCAGAAGATATTTTCTAAAAGAATGGCTTTGGTATCCGCCAATGTCGCTATTTTTGTCTGGATGATCAATTTTGGAGTTTTTTCAAAGGTGATGCCTGAATATGTAAACATTTATATGCTGCAGGCTTTAGGGGCCGGCCAAGAAGATTCAATAGTTTTGCTTGAAAATAATGGAACAGGATTAAGAGAGATAAAAAACAGTTTTTCAGAAAAAACTATCGATCTCGATAGTGTTTTTTTGTCAGAAGCCAAATGCTTGGAGGATAAAGAAGAAGGAAAATGCTCTGATTTATGCGCTGATTATGATATGGAGCAAAATCTGATTTCTCAAATGAAAGGAGAGGAACTGCGGATCTATGAAAAAGAAAATCCCAAAATATTTTTCCGGAAAAAAACAGTCATAAATACGAAAAGAGCGCCTATGCCGGTTGTTTTTGCGATGAAAGGCGGCAGACGGGTTTGCAATCGAAAAAATGACCATCCATCGAAGAGCAAGCAAAACAAAAAAGGACATATGGATATGGAGTGCTGCCTTGATCCGGATGAAACTCCCAATCCACACTGCTATTATTCCCTGGAAAAATATGGAAAATATTTATAATTTGAAAAATGAAACTGGAAAAAATAAAAACAAAAATTAAGAAATGCTGTCCGAACTTGACGAAAGATAGGGAAAATTCACGTATCAAGAAAGTTTTAATGGCTTTTATGGTTTTTTTGTTTGTAATTTATGGAGGCTTATTTTATGCATGTGGAAGAAAAATGGTTATGGAAGCGGGGAATTTCAATTTTCCCGAAAGACCGTCAATTGAAGAAATGCATATGAGAAAAATGGTCAAAGGGCGGCCTATTTCTAAAATGGTTCCCTATATTGCAAAAAAAAATGCAAAAACAGCCAATTTTTTGGTAGCGATTGCTAAAAAGGAGAGCAATTGGGGAAAATATTCTCCTAAAAAAGGAAAAAAGGAATGTTACAATTATTGGGGGTATCGAGGAACATATAACCAGACTTCCTCGGGTTATTCTTGCTTTGATTCGGAAAAGCAAGCAGTGGAAGTCGTGGGGAAAAGAATAGATGAGCTTATTCACCAGGGAATCGACACTCCGGAAAAAATGGTTATTTGGAAATGCGGAAATAATTGTACGGAACAGTTTAGCCAAAATGAAGAAAAATGGATAAAAGATGTCGGATATTATTATGAAAAAATGAATAAATCATAGGAGAGCTATTGTTTGCTTATATAAAGGAAATTAGGCTAATATTAAAAATTATTTAAGAGCAGTCCTTCGGGCTGTTTTTTCTTTCTGAGAAGTAGTCCACTGATTATCCACATTTTTTTTAAAAAATGGAATTGCTTTTTATTTATGGAAAAAACTGTGTTTTGGGCTGCAAAATAAGTTCTAAAAAACAAGTCTATTTTTTAAGTTTAATGATAATCCAAAAATATTTTTTGTATTAAACTTTAACTGCAAAAATGCTTTAGATAAGACAATAAAAATGCTTTTTGTCCAAGACTTTTAAAAATGAAAAAAATATTAGGAAAATAATAAAAAAGTAAAGAAATTTTCTCTTACTAAAGGCAAAAAACTATGGTATAATTTAATAAGATTCAGGAACAATTTAAATTTTGTTCTTGGTTTATTTTGCGAAATTTCCGGAAAAATTAGGGGATGAAAAAAAACAAAGAAAATTATAAAAAACAAAGAAAAAACTGTTTAACTAAGAAGGAAAATGGGGGTTTTTTGACTTTTCCCAAAAAACAAGAGAAAAAGAAAATTGGGAATAGAAAAACACAGGCAGAAAAAAAATCTTATTATCTGGGAACCCTTTGGGAAATGGATCCTGAAGAAGTTCTTCAGGATTTTCTGGGAAGAGAAATAGAAGACAAGGTGCATTACGGGAAAACTTATTCTAAAATTACTTCTTATCTCAAAATAAAAAAAGCGGCTGTCCGAAAAATAAAATGGGCGGGAATATTTACCCTTAAATCATCATATCGTCTGGCGATAATTGCAATTGTCGCTGTTTTTATTTATCAGTTTTTTCCAAGAGCTCTCTGTGCTCCCCAATATGAGACAGTTACAACCAAAGCGGAGTGGGATTTAGGTCAGTTTGAAGGTGTGACGAGTGAAAATTCAATCGATTCAATTCAGCTCAAGCCGGCTGGAAGCTGGGTGGCGAGAACCTGGTCTTCGCCAGAAGACATAATTAATATTGGCCATTCTTCAGTTATAGTCGGAGATTATATTTATGTTTTTCGGGGATATTCAGATAGCGATTTTTGGAGATACGATACTGTTAATAATACTTGGGTGACAATGACAGATACTCCGGAACCGACATATTATGGGGCCGATCTTACTTATCTTTCAACAACCGGAAAGATTTATGCATCTTTTGGGGGTTATTCGAAGAAATTTTATAGCTATGACATTGAAAGCGACTCTTGGACCAGATTGGCTGATTTTCTGGATACTCCTTATGCCGGATCAGTTATAGAAAATGACGGGACTAATATTTATGCGACTAAAGGCGGCAATAATACTGATTTTTGGGTCTATATTGTTGGGGAAAATAAATGGTACAGTCGTTCGGCAACCTCACTGGCGGTTTATACGGGAGCTGATTTGGTTAATGGAGGAGACGGATATCTTTATCTCCTTCGTGGAAATAATTCCAGAAATTTGTATCGTTATGACATAGAAGGGCGCAAATGGTATCCGATGGCAGATGCTCCAGCAACTGGATGCTCTGGAGCAGCTTGTAATTTTTATGGGGAGCAAAAGGGCGTGCGGGTGGGAGATTACCTTTATTTTTTCCGCTCTTATGGAACAATCCATTTTTTAAGGTATAAATTCCAAGGCTCAGGATCAAACACCTGGGAGGTATTGGATAGTGATCCGGCTCCTCAGGCTGTCAACAACGGATCGTTAGTTTATAATTCAGAAGAAGGTTTGATTTATGGTTTTAGATCGAACGGGACTACGGAATTTTGGAAATTTGACCCGGACGGGACTGCCGGACAAAGGTGGCTTGGGCCGAAACAAATTTCCAATACTGCCGGAGCTATTCAATATATTGGAACCGGAGGAGATCTTATTTGGAACAGGCAAACCGGAGCCAGTAGCGCAATTTATGCTTCTTTAGGAAGAGGAACAACAGCTTTTTTCAAATTTGATTTGACTACCGGAAACTGGTCCAATGCTGAATCAAACCCGACTTTTACTTTAGGAAATGATACAAAAGGAACAGCCAGAAGCGATGGTGCTATATATACGCTAAGAACCGGTACTACAGCGGCAATTGTGAACATAATGATCGGGGGAACCTGGTCAGCCATGAGTTCTCAGCCGACTCCATATAGTGCTGGCGATGGGGCTAGCCTGGCTTTTGTTGGAAATGATCTTTATTATCTTCGTGGCGGAGCCAATGCTTGCATGTATAAATATACGAGTGGGGGATCATGGGGAAGCTGTATTCCTACAGTAGTTTCCGATGTGGGAGTAGGAACAACAGTCACTTATAATCCGAACACTGGAGCCAGAATAGTTTCTGATGATACGAATGTTTTTATGATGCCAGGAGATGGAGAAACTGCTTTTTTGAAATATACAGTCAGCACTGGGAAGTGGTCTAACTTAGCAATCACTCCTTTTGCCCAGTACTACGGTACAGACATGACTTATAACAGTAATAGTGGAAAAATATACGCACTGGCTGGATATTATAAAGACGAAACTTGGGAATATGATATTTTTGGAGATTCCTGGAGAAGATTGCCCGATAATCAGAAATTTACTTTTGGAAGAGGCCCTTACAATGGAGCTTCTATCGAATATGCAGGAGGAACTTCTATTTATGCAACTTTAGGACAGGCGGTAACTTCTACTCCAACCGGGTCAGCTGATATGTGGAGCTTTACGGTGCCAGCTACAAATTATTTAACAGCTGGGACATATTATTATCAAAGCCATGAAATCGATCTGGGGCAGGTTTCCCAGGGCACTACATTCGCATTCAATCAAAATAAACCGGCTAATACGGATGTGAAATATGAAATTTGTTCCAATACAGACAGTTCAACTTGTTCTTCTTGGCATGATGTGACTGATGGAGACATAAGTGATCATGACGGATTTGCTTTGGAACGTTATGCCTGGATAAAGATTACCCTTTCAACATCTGATGGGGCTAGCACTCCAACTGTTTATGATTACACTTTAAATTATGCTTCAAGTGATACCGTTCCTTCTGCTCCTAATTCTCTGGTGGCAAAATCACAACAGACTGGGGGAGATAATATTACCAGTGGAACAGAATATTCTTATGAACATCCTTATTTTTCCTGGTCAGCCGGGAGCAATAATGGATCAGGAATTGCCGGCTATTATGTTTACTTTGGAAAGGACCCGGATGCCGATCCGGCAGCAGACGGAACTTATCAAGCTGGTTTGACTTATCTGGTCAATGAACCGATGACTTATGATACTAGTCCAGAAATACATGATTACGGAACATATTATTTGATCATCAAAGCCAAAGATGGGAATGGGTTGGTTTCTGATTCTTGGGATGCTTTTACCTATCTTTATAAAGGAGTTTCTCCTCCGCAGACGTTAACTAAAACCAATCAGGACGATTTTAATTATGTTGGAGCTGATTTTGACAGCGGGAATGTTTCTTACTCGGCTGTTGATGGATCGCTCCGGCTTAACAATACTTCTGGTTTTTGGAATCAAAAAAGACTTTCTGCTTCAACCCAATATACTTATACGGGAGGCGAGATGGCGCTGGCTGGATGCAAAACAGCCGGAACCAAAAGTCTTAATGAAAACCATTGTCTTTATACTTTTCGGGGAAACACTTCTCAAATCTTGATGCGTTATGAAATCGAAACAGATACCTGGATTGATTCCAGCTCCACCCCGGCAGAGCTTCAAGCTGCTTTGGCTACCGTTAACTACGGAGGATCCATGGTAGAGGGGCCGGAAGGTTATATTTATGCTTCCCGAGGATATGTTGGTTCAGCTAATACAACTTTTTGGGTTTACGATATTGCCAATAAAGAATGGACAGAACTGGAAGGCGCGCCAAAAGGTTTTCAATATGGTTCAGTTATGGTATATGACGGAAATCGTTATATCTATGTTTTGACCGGAACTGATGATGCTTTTTTTGCCTATGATACTTGCAACGGTGAAGGAGATTGCACTCAGGGATGGATTCAGCTGGCGAATGCCAATTTTGGAAATCCCAACACTTCTGACGGACAAAGAACTGCTGCAGGCGCGGACGGAACTTATGACGGACGTAACAATATTTATGTCAGTCAGGGAGGGCTTTATCCTTATTTTGCCAAGTATTCTATTGCGGACAGCCCGGCTTATGGAGAAACGGCTAATACCTGGACGGTTCTCGCTTCGGCTCCGGTAGGATTTTATAATGGCGGCTCGGTGGCTTTTGACGATGATCATTCAATTTACGCTCTGGCTGGAAATACCCGAATGAATTTTATGAAGTATGATATTAATTCCAACGCCTGGACTATGATGGCAAATGCTCCGGCTACCATTTCTTACGGAGCTTCTATAGTAAAATATGGCGATTACTTCTATATTACAAGAGGAGGGACAAACACTACTTTTTATCGTTATAATATTTCCGAAAACACATGGGAAACTCCCAATCGAGACTTTTTCGGCCCACACGATGTCAGTGGTACAGTTTATTTTCCTTTTTCAAACGGTGCCAGCATCACCCAGGATGGAGATGAGAGTGTATATATGATCCGGGGTGGTCGGGACAATACTTTTGAAAAATATAATGTGCAATCTGGTGATTCAACAAAACTCACCAATCTTCCTGTTGGAGCTTATAACGGTGCAAGTATCGCCTATAACGATTATGATAATTCGGTTTATTATGTTCCGGGTGACATGCGTGCCAGAAGAACAGTCGGAGACACTAAAAATCCTTATTTTTTCAAATACAGCATAACAAACAATAACTGGACGGAGATTACAGCCGATCGGCCACCCGGACAAGTATATGTCGGATCTTCTATGACTTCGGACGGAACCAATCTTTATCTTACCCAGGGAAACAGTGGAACGACTTGGTGGAAATATGATCCTACAGCAGACGAAGGATCTCGCTGGTCATCTATGACAACAACTTCCAGCTGTTCAAGCTCTACTGGGTCATCGATTCTTTATAAAGACGGAACGATATATAGAACTCAAGGGTCCGGAGGAGGAGGCACAACTAATTGTAAATTTTCTGGTGGTTCATGGTTGAGTATGGGAAATATTCCCAATCCAATCGGTGCCGGATCGATGCTTATGGACGGAGGAGATGGATATATTTATTTAGCCAGAGGGGGAAACAATACTAATTATTATCGTTATGACATTTCGCAATCGGGAGCAGGAAGTTGGGAGGACTTGTCCGGCACTTATCCTGTTCCAGCTTATGTAACTACCGGAGGTTCGGGAACCAATATTAAAAACAGAAATTGGATTACTTCCGGCGCTGGATCGGGAATCACCTATTCAGATGGTCTTTATAATTATGTTATAAGTTCCAGCGCAAATGGAACCGGATTTGTAAAAACCGGGACATATATATCAGAGCCTATAAATCTTACCTCAGTTTATAAATGGGCTAACCTTTCAGTCGGCTATACGCTGCCGGAAAATACTGGTCTGACTATTCAAACTAGAAGCTCGATCAGTGGTTCGGCTCCCTGGACGAGCTGGGCGGACGTAAGCAATGATCATGTTTTTGAAAATGATCTGAATACCCATGTATTTGATATAAACTCGGCTGCCAATAAATATATTCAGATAAGAATAGTTTTTAGTTCTTCCGATCAGGTTTATTCTCCCCGAGTTGATTCTCTTGCCATTAATTTTTATCAGGATATCGAAGAACCGGAAGCGCCATCGCAAGTTATCGCTTATGCGGGAGTGGGAAGCACTGCTACTATCACCGGAGGAACCTGGTTTAGCTACACTACTCCTCACTTTGAATGGCCGGAAGCTGGAGAAGGCGGAGGAGCTTATGATAATACCGGCGGATCCGGTATTTCCGGATACTATGTTTGCTTTGGAGCTAGCGGGGATTGCGACGATGCTTATGCTGACGGAGATTTTCAATCGGAAAACACTTTCACCGTTCCAGCCTTAGCTTCCAGTTCAACGGATTATACCAATAACGGAAAAACTTATTATTTAAGAATAGCGTCGGTGGATAATGCTGGCTGGCCGTCGGAAAGCTACGCCGCTTTTGTCTATAACTTTGACAATTACGGGCCGAACAATCCGACCACTCTTTCTGTAAATCCAACCGGATACTCTTCCAATTCATTTTTTACTATGAGCTGGGCGAATGACGCCAGCGATGATCATGCTGGCGTTGATAAGCTGCAATATTGTACCGATTGCGATCCGACCGACCCGCTTGAATTGCCAACTATAAATTGGACAAATATTCCAGCAGGCACTGTTTCTCTTGAAGTGGCTCCTTACCAGGGAAACGAAAATACCTTTTATTTGCGAGTTGTTGATAAAGCAGGGAACGTTTCCACTCCCATGCCGAAATTCTTCTATTATTCCGGCGGAGCGGCTTCTCCGCCGACTAGTCTAAATGTCAATCCTAGCAACGGCGATAATGCCGTTAACTCTTTCACATTTACCTGGGATCTGCCGACTTCCTATGGAGGAGATCCGACGAAAATAAAATATTATTATTCGATCAATGTTGATCCTACTGCCTATAATACTACGGAAACTACAGCCAAATCAGCCGGTCCCGGCCCGTTTGCGACACAATATGGGGAAAACAAATTTTATATAGTGGCTATGAGCGAAGGAGGAGTCAAAACTAATCCGGATGATGTTGATTGGGCGCATCCGGCGAAAGT
>Ga0302252_1001460_pt1 | contig 13569 bp, 10 predicted proteins | sample AAG_RA_Leu_MG_FD_193511 | JGI IMG/M metagenome (GOLD analysis project Ga0302252, IMG submission 193511) | Enriched activated sludge microbial communities from anaerobic digester in WTTP, New Holstein, Wisconsin, United States - AAG_RA_Leu | ecosystem: Engineered > Bioreactor > Anaerobic >...
GAACCTGCTCGAGGCCGGTCTCATCGCGGTTGCCGAGACCCGGTACAGTGTCAAGGGCCGGGAAGTGAAGATGTACACGCTGGCAAACCAGCTGCTGGTCGTTGCCCCGCGGCAGTCATCCATGCGGTCGCTCATCCTGAAGTACGCAACACTCTTTGGCATCGTTGCGCTCAGTTCGGCACTGATCGCAGCCCTCTCTCCGGTCATCAATCCCTCCATCGTCTCGCCGCAGGGATATGGCGGGGCCGGACCGCAGCTTGCCGCGATGCATGATGGGAGCACGGGGAGTTACGCAACCCGTGCCGTTATGGAATCCGCAGCCTCCCCCAATGCAACGGCCGCCGGATCCGAGATGATGGCAAAAGGGGTGCAGGCGGCAAACGATCTCGGGTGGGCATCTAATGCCAGCCCGGCTCCCGCACCGGTCGCGATGCAGCAGCTGCCACCACAGGTACCTTCTGACATCACGGCCGCTGCAGCGCAGGCAGGGATCGATCCAGCGATCGCGTTCTTCCTGGGCGGCATGCTCGTGATCGCGGTCCTGCTCTGCTACGAAGCCTGGCTGTGGAAGAGGAAGTAAAGGCGGGAACCTTTTTTAGAAAATCGGAACACGATTGCAAAACAAAAAACGATTATCGATCTGTCCGGAAAAAGTTTTGATCGAGATCATGGTTGCGATCTTTTTTTTGAAAACGGTGATCGATTTTAAAATGCGGGAACTGCCCGGCAGCTCCCGCAAGTGGGTATCAAAATACCCACAAATGAAAACCGGGATCCGTTTTTTCAGGGAAAATCGCGGATCGATTTGAACGATGATCTGCACAAAACTTCTCGGACCGCCAATTGCCCGGTGCGATGCACCCTCCCCCGCTCGGAAGACCAGCGCCCATCCGGGGTCTCGAAGAACTCTCTGGGATCTTCTCACGCCCCTCCCTGATTCGGGGGTCATTTCAGCCTCCGTTTGCCCCTTTTAGGGATCCGGTTGACAACGTATCAGCGAAAAACAGCACCCTGTTTTCCCGGGACACCCGTTTCACTCCCGGATTGGCCTTAATCTGTCTCTGGCTCTTTCGGAACTATCAACGAACCGCAACGATACAACGCGGGTTCGCAATCTTACCCTGGCAGGAGCGGGCAGAACCAGCCGGTGCACGATATGGCGGCCGACCTCCCGACGGAGGGTTGCACTTCCCCGTCGGAGAGTATTCCGGAGGATTCAGGGTTCCCTAAGTTGCGTTCATTTTGACCCGTAGACAGGTCAACTGACCCGTAGACAGGTCAGCGTGTATGGCCGGATCTGCACTATCTAAGAGGGGCATTCCGGAGGCAATTACCGTCAGTGCTCGCCGGTGGAAACGGGGACGATATCTGTGCCGGGGGAATGCCGGGTTGAGATGAACTATGGAATGTCCTGGCCCTGGTGGAAAAAAATTCTTTCCGGTTTTTTACCATTTCAGAAAAGGAATCCGGTCGCAAAACAAAAATCGATCACAGATCTCTCTGGAAAAATTTTTAGATCGAGATCACGGTTGCGATTTTTCTTTTTAAAACGGAGATCGATTTTGAAATCAAAACCGGGATCCGTTTTTTTAAAAAAAAATCGCGGATCGATTTTAAAAGTTAACCTGATCTGAATCATCACGGGTATCCTTGTTACGTCAGATGAGGGATTGCGGTTCGGGATTTCAATCGCGATCCGGTTTTGAAATGAAAATCACTGATCGATTTTTTCAGAAAAATCGCAAACCGATTACAAAACAAAAATCGATCAGCGATCTGTCCGAAAAAAAATTCAATCGCGAATGCTGTTGCGTTTTGAAGATGAAAAACGGGAACCGTTTTAGAAATGATCAGTGGGTTCCGTGTAACAGAGTCCGAATTCATTTCACTTTCACACCGCAGAACAGCAGGTTTATCGTGCGTGGAGAAGAAAGGGCAGATCAATAATTATTCCGGAAATGTTTGATGACAATAAAAAAACGCCGCAATATATGTATTACGCGCACTCGACCCAAAACCCGGATAAAACGGATTGGCAGCTGCTGAAAGATCACCTGACTCAAGTAGCAACACTCTCCAGGTCATTTGCAGATGATTTCCGAGCCGGGGACCTTGCCTATACGTGTGGTCTTCTTCACGATCTTGGCAAGTATTCACAAGACTTTCAGAAACGACTTGCAGGGAGTAACATCCGGGTCGACCATTCAACCGCAGGATCACGCGAGGCAACTCAACGATTCAAAGATAAACAGGAAGCGGCGGGACTGCTCTTTGCGTATGTTGTTGCCGGCCATCATGGTGGACTGCTCAATTATGGTAGTAATGAGAGCGGCCTTTGCGAGAGGCTGCATAAGGAAAAAATACCGGATTATTCTGGATATAAAGACGAGATCTCTTTTGAAAGGGCCAAATCCGTTGCACTCAGCCTGAAACCGCTACCGAACAAGACCGGGTTCTGTATCTCGTTTTTTACCCGGATGATCTACTCGTGTCTTGTTGATGCGGACTCGCTTGATACTGAAAATTTCGCAAGCCCAAAAAAATCTTCGGCACGTGGGCAATACGATTCTTTTGAATCCCTTAAACGGAAATTCGATATGCATATGCGGGATCTTCAGGATCACGCGACCGATACTCCGGTCAATCGAGAACGGGAGAAAATTTTCTGGCAGTGCGTTGAAGCCGGGTCTCTTCCCCCGGGTATTTTCAGCCTGACCGTTCCAACAGGTGGAGGAAAAACCCTTTCATCGATGGCATTCGCGCTCGAACACCAGAAGAAACACAACTTCAGGCGGATCTTTTACGTTATCCCCTACACGAGCATCATTGAACAGAATGCAAAGGTATTTCGTGATATTTTCGGGGCAGGAAATGTACTGGAGCATCACAGCAATTTCGATCCGGCAACGGTGAAGAACGATCATGATGATCCCGTTTCAGAATCGCTGAAACTCGCAACAGAGAACTGGGACATGCCGATCGTTGTCACAACCAATGTCCAGTTCTTTGAATCCCTCTTCTCCAACAGACGTTCGCGCACGCGGAAGCTGCACAACCTGGCAAAGAGCGTCATTATCCTTGACGAAGCCCAGATGCTCCCAACCGGGTACCTCCTTCCCTGCCTTGCTGCGTTATCTGAACTTGTCCGGAATTATGGCGCAACGGTTGTGATCTGCACAGCGACTCAGCCGAAACTGGGCGACCTGTTGGATAACGCTGTCACACCACGCGAGATCATGCACGATCCCGGTACGTTGTACGAATCGTTCCGACGGGTACGTGTTACCGACATCGGCACAGTTTCCGATGTCGAACTTTCCAAGGGATTGAAAGAACACGCGCAGGTTCTCTGCATTGTGAACACACGGAGTCATGCAAAGAAACTGTACGATGCTCTCGGGAAGTCCAGTTCCAACTATCATCTCAGCGCACGAATGTGTCCGGTTCACCGCAGGAAAAAACTCGAAGAGATCCGGCAGCGTCTCAAAGAAGGAAAGGAGTGCCGCGTTATCTCGACGCAATTGATCGAGGCCGGCGTGGACATCGATTTTCCGGTTGTGTACCGTGCCATGACCGGTATCGATTCCCTTGCACAGGCGGCCGGCCGGTGCAACCGGGAAGGAAAACTTCCGGAAAAAGGATCGGTTTACATTTTCAAATCTGCGGAGACTCACGGTAAAGCCACATCATGGCAGAGTCTTGTTGCTGAAGTCGGGGAGATGGCTCTTGCCGGTTCAACCGATCCGCTCTCGCTGGCAACCGTGGCGGATTATTTCCGGCGATTATACCATTTCAAGGAGGATGGAGGACTTGATGAAAAGAAAATTTTACCAGCACTTGAAGAGGGAGCCCGTGAACTCGCCTTCCCGTTCGAGGATATTGCCGATGCATTCCGGATTATTGAGGAAGGGACCAGAGATGTAATTATTCCGTATGATGGGAACGCACGTTCAAAGATCGATGAACTACGCAATTCAGAATACCCGTGGCAACTGCTCCGCGAGCTCCAGGGTTACTCAATCAGTATCTACCCCAACGAATTCCGGGAGATAGAACGACAGAACGCGGTTGAGTGTATTGATGATCGTTTTTACATCCTGAGATCCTGTGAGGATTATTCCGATGAAACTGGATTGAAACTCCGGCAGGATGCCGGGTATGATGGATCGTTGATGATGCATTAGGAGGTGATGGATATCGGATTTGGAATCAAACTGAAAGTCTGGGGCGATTATGCATGCTTCACGCGCCCCGAGATGAAAGTCGAGAGGGTCAGCTACGATGTGATGACTCCCTCGGCTGCGAGAGGCATCCTTGAAGCGATTTACTGGAAGCCTGCGATTGTATGGGAGATCGACCGGATTCATGTGATGAAGCCGGTGAAGTTCGACAATATCCGGAGGAATGAGGTGCTGGGGAAAGTGCCACTTTCTTCGGTGAAAAGCGCTTTCCAGGGAAAGGAGGCAGTCCTCTTCAAGGATCCGAACGATGAAAGGGTCCAGCGGGCTTCGATGGTTCTCCGGGATGTCGAGTATTACATTGAAGCGCATTTCAACCTCACGGACAAAAAAGGGCCGGAAGACACTGTTGAGAAACATTACAATGTTGCTCTTCGCAGGATGCGAAAGGGCCAGTGCTTCCATCACCCGTATTTCGGGTGCCGGGAGTTCCCGGTCCAGTTCGAGTTCGTTGAGGGAGAGATCCCGAAATCCCCGATGACCGGCAGGAAAGATCTCGGCTTCATGCTCTGGGACATTGATTTTGCCAACAAGATGACGCCGGTGTTTTTCCGTGCGGAGATGACCGATGGCGTTCTTGATGTTCAGAAGTGCCGGAAGGAAGGTGTCTGTTCATGATTGTGCAGTCGCTTGTCCGGTATTATGATATCCTGGCTGCAGATAAGAATGTGAAAATTGCACAACCGGGTTATAGTCCGGCTAATGTATCCTTCGTTCTTGCAATATCAGAGAGGGGTGAACTCACTAACATTGTAGATGTACGGACTGATGGAAAAAAGAAACGACCAAAAGTACTCTTCGTACCCTATCAGGAATCCCGTACAAGCGGAATCAATCCATATTTCCTTTGTGACAAGGCTCAGTATGTTTTTGGTATCGAAAGGATTGAAGTCGGGAAAAAAACCCAACCCGGGATGAAGGATATCATCACCGTTCTTGAAGAAAATGAAACACAGCGTATTGTTATTTCTAAACGATCGTTAGAAGCGAATAAACAATTCCGTGAATTCCATCATTCAATTCTCGACGCTGTTGATGATACCGCAGTGCAACATTTCTTGAAATTCCTCGACAATTGGGATCCGAAAGAAACCCTTAAACATCAAAAATTTGCTGAATATAAAGAAGACCTTTTAAGCGGAGGCCTTTTCGTATTCGAATATCTTGGTGACTACCTGCAGAAAAATGCAAGTGTGATATCTGCATGGGAACATTTCCTCGCAACTGCCTCACATGACGAAACACAAGAGATGCAATGTCTTGTAAGTGGCAAGAGAGAGCCTGTGTGCCGTACCCATAAATGGATCAGAGGTGTTAAGGGAACTCAAGCACAAGGTGCGCCCCTCGTGAGTTTCAACGACGATTGTTTCTGTTCATACGGCCGCGATCAGAGTTATAATTCACCGGTCAGCGCAACAGCGATGTTCAAGTACACAACTGTCCTGAATCATCTCCTTGAATGGGAAAGTAAAAATAAAATCCAGATCGGGGATACAACGGTTGTCTTCTGGGCGGAGACTGATAATAAAAATTATGAGAACCTTGTTTTCTCTCTGTTGAATCCCAGTGATGATGAAGATGTAGATGATACTGAATCAAAAACTACGACACGACAACAGGATCAAAGTACGCGTCAGCTAGTCAATGATATTCTTCAAAAAGTAAAGACCGGGAAATATCTGGAAGAGGATGTGCTCGGAATTGATCCCGACAAGACAAATTTCTACATTCTCGGCCTGTCTCCAAATCAAGGCCGGTTGGTAGTTCGTTTCTGGCATCAGGATACTTTTGGGAATTTCATCACAAGACTCGCTCGCCACCATCTTGACATGGAGATTTATCGGGATGAACGGGCTCCGCAGTTCACTTCTTTGTACTGGCTGCTGAAACAGACCGTGCCCGATGGATCGAAGGAACCTGCTGCTTCGCCGATGCTTAGCGGATTGCTGATGCGTTCCATTCTTGAGAACACACCATACCCACTACCGATGTATAATGCCATTCTCAGCCGGGTGAAGGTTGATAGTTCAAAAAAAGACGTGAAAAATCCGATCAATTACGCCCGGGCCGGCTTCATCAAAGCCTGCCTGATCCGGATGGCGAGAGCAAGAGGAAAAAATGAAGAGGATATGATCACCGTGAGTCTGAATGAAGAGAACACAAATGTCCCGTACCGGCTTGGCAGATTGTTTGCGGTACTGGAGAAGGCGCAGAGCGATTCGAACAAGGACCTGAAGAGCACGATCAACAGCAAGTACTTCAGCAGTGCATCGACAACACCGGCTGTCGTGTTCCCGGTCCTGCTGAAACTGGCTCAACACCATATTGCGAAATCCGACTGGGGCTTCAAATCGAACCAGTGGATCGAAGATGTGGTTTCAGGGATCGATGAATTCCCGGCATACCTGAACCTTGAGGACCAGGGGATGTTCATGATCGGGTACTATCACCAGAGAAAGGCGTTTTTCAAGAAGAAAGAGTCGAGCAGCGACAAGAAGGAGGAGTAACATGAGCGAACCAATCAAGAACCGGTATGAATTTGTATTGTTATTCGATGTTGAGAACGGGAACCCGAATGGCGATCCCGATATGGGGAACATGCCCCGTGTCGATCCGCAGACCGGCCATGGCATTGTCACAGATGTCTGCCTGAAGCGGAAAATCCGGGACTATGTCGATCTTGTACGACCCGGCAAGGATGGTTATGAGATCTATGTAAAAGAGGGGGCTGTGCTTAACGAGCAGCACACGAAAGCGTTTGCAGCGCTTGGGCGGAAGCCGGACTCAAAGAAACCCAAGGATGATGAACTGACAAAATTCATGTGCAAAAATTTCTTTGATATCCGTGCCTTTGGTGCAGTCATGGCGCTTGAAGTCAACTGCGGCCAGGTCCGCGGACCGGTCCAGCTCACGTTTGCGAAGAGCCAGGACCCGATCTTCCAGCAGGAAGTCACAATCACCCGGCAGGCTGTCGCGAACTCAAAGGATGCCGACAAGGGCCAGACCATGGGCAAGAAACAGATCGTCCCGTACGGCCTGTACCGCGCCGAAGGTTACGTCTCCGCGCACCTTGCGAAGAAGACGACCGGTTTCTCGGAAGACGATCTCAATCTTCTCTGGGAGAGCCTTGTCAACATGTTCGAGCACGACCACTCGGCATCGCGCGGGAAACTCTCTGCAAAGAAACTGATCGTCTTCAAACATGACAGCGAACTCGGCTGCTGCCAGTCCCATGTCCTGTTCGATAAAGTGAAAGTCGAACGACTGCCAAACGACAAGAACCAGCCGCCCCGTTCGTTCAAGGATTACAAAGTCACCGTTGCAAAGGATGTACCAAAGGGAGTCGATGTCATCGAGAAGTTATGAGCGCTAAGCGCTATACCGATGACGAGCTGCTCCTGTTGTCCGGGATCCAGCACTTCCGTTTCTGCAAACGGCAGTGGGCGTTGATCCATGTCGAGCAGCAGTGGCAGGAGAATCTCCGTACGCAGCAGGGGCATTTCGTTCACGAGCGGGTCGATGATCCGTTCCTGAACGAATCCCGGGGCGATATTTTTATCTCGCGCGCCTCACCTCTCGTTTCATATACGCTTGGCCTGACCGGGATCGCGGATGTGATCGAGTACACCCGCTCTGATACCGGTATCGAAATTCCGGATCGCGAGGGCCTGTGGAAGATGAAGCCGGTCGAGTACAAGCGTGGCAAACCGAAGATCGATGAGCGCGACGAGGTCCAGCTCTGCGCCCAGGTCATGTGCCTTGAGGAGATGTCCGGTGTCCGGATTGATGAAGCAGCCTTTTATTACCATGAAATCCACCGGCGGCAGCACCTGAAGATCACTGATGAACTGCGCCGGCTCGTGTCATTGCTCGCCGCAGAGATGCACGAGGTTTTCCGGACCGGGACAACCCCGGATGCGATGACGGGGAAGCATTGTTCGCTCTGCTCGCTCGTGGACCTCTGCGTGCCGAACCTGACGAAGAAGAGAAGTCCGGTCCGGAGCTATATCGGACGGCATGTTGATGAGGCGCGTGTTCATGACTGACGGATGCACGCAATTCGCTGTCAATATACGAGGAGGACTCCCCTTATGAGAAAACTGCTCAACACCCTCTATGTCACGACTCCCGAATCATTTCTCCATCGCGATGGAGAGAACGTGCTGGTGAAAGTCGGCAGCGAGGAGAAATTCCGGATCCCGGTCCACAACATCGAAGGGATTGTCTGTTTCGGGTATATGGGGGCGAGTCCGCACCTGATGCAATTGTGCTCGGAACATAATGTCGGGCTTTCGTTTCTCACGCCCCATGGCAGGTTCCTCGGGCGGGTCAACGGCCGGGTCCGGGGCAATGTCCTACTCCGGCGCACCCAGTACCGGGTTGCAGATAATTCCGAAGCATCGCTCGATATTGCACGGGGACTCATCGCTGCCAAGATTGTCAACTGCCGGACAGTCCTCGGCCGGAGCCTCCGCGATCACAGCGATGTCATCAGCTGCGATCGGATCCGGAATGCGGATAATCTTCTCATCGAGAACCTTGGGAAGATCCGGGACTGCCCGGATGCAGACGGGCTTCGCGGTATCGAAGGGAACTGTGCGAAATTCTATTTCGATGTGTTCGATGAACTCATCCTGAAGCAGAAAAAGGATTTCTTCATCCGGGACCGGAACCGCCGTCCCCCGCTCGACAACATGAACGCCCTGCTCTCCTTCTTCTACACGCTCCTTGCCCACGATATGGAGTCGGCGCTAGAAACCGTTGGGCTCGATCCGTACGTGGGATTCTTCCATACCGACCGGCCCGGCCGGGCAAGTCTTGCACTCGACATGATGGAAGAGCTCCGGCCGTTCATAGCAGATCGTCTCGCCCTGAGTATGGTGAACATGGTACAGGTAACACCGGAAGATTTCCTGAAAAAAGAGGGTGGGGGGATTATCCTTACGGACACCGGGAGGAAAGCAGTACTCGGGGCCTGGCAGAAACGCAAATCGGATGAGATCACCCATCCGTTTCTGAACGAGAAGATTCCAGTCGGGCTCCTGCCCTATGTGCAGGCGTTGCTGATGGCCCGGTTCCTGCGGGGAGATATTGACGGGTATCCGCCGTTTTTCATGAACTGAGGATTAACGATGATGGTCCTGGTAACTTATGATGTGAACACGGAAACGCCGGAGGGGCGGCGCCGGCTGCGGCAGGTTGCGCGTGAATGCGTTAACTACGGCCAGCGGGTGCAGAACTCGGTCTTCGAGTGCCTTGTCGACCCGGCACAGTTTGAAAAGCTTAAACATTCCCTGAATGGAATCATGGATAAGGAACGGGACAGTATCCGGTTCTATTTCCTGGGTGCCAACTGGCAGCGGCGTGTTGAACACTTGGGGAGTGATAAGGGATACAATCCTGAAGGATTACTGGTCGCATGAATATCGCGAACCCTCGGCAATCACGCTATGCCCCGGTGGGTTCGCGGGAGTTTTTGCTGATCCCTATTTAATTTGTTCATCGTATGTTGGGGATTTGGCTGATGCCCGTGGAATTGTTATAATGTGGGTTCTTCAAAAAAATGAATGCAGACTGCAGATAATTTTTCAATTGGAGCATGATCATCAGATATTTCTTTGCAGAAAACCATCATAAAATTTGCAGTCACTCCCCTCGCGGGAGTGTGGATTGAAATCCGTACGCGGTCGAGTGCAAGTGCCAGGAGGCCGTCACTCCCCTCGCGGGAGTGTGGATTGAAATCGATTTTCAGCCGGAGTTGTCCGATGGTTGTTGTGTCACTCCCCTCGCGGGAGTGTGGATTGAAATCAGTGCGGCGGGGAGTTCTGCCCCGACGGGGTCAAGTCACTCCCCTCGCGGGAGTGTGGATTGAAATTGGAGGTCTTCGGGTTTTGTGGCATCCCCGCACAGTCACTCCCCTCGCGGGAGTGTGGATTGAAATACAAGAAAGACTGGCGACGTTCTGCGGGATCCTGGTCACTCCCCTCGCGGGAGTGTGGATTGAAATTTCCCGATTCGGGCCGCTCGTCGTTGGTCTCCAGTCACTCCCCTCGCGGGAGTGTGGATTGAAATACCAAGAAGCGAGGACCACACGGCAAGGGCCATTACGTCACTCCCCTCGCGGGAGTGTGGATTGAAATTGGAGGGAAGCAGTGAATGGCTGACGCAACCGGCCGTCACTCCCCTCGCGGGAGTGTGGATTGAAATACGATCCCGGCGGGGAAATACTGGGGGCTGTACAGTCACTCCCCTCGCGGGAGTGTGGATTGAAATATTATGCCGGTGAAAGCGGCGGCCCTGGTGCTGGTCACTCCCCTCGCGGGAGTGTGGATTGAAATAGCCAGGACCAAACACGAGCGGATGAATGCGATAGTCACTCCCCTCGCGGGAGTGTGGATTGAAATAAGTTCGGAACCGGGCGAAAACTCCCGATAGTGAGTCACTCCCCTCGCGGGAGTGTGGATTGAAATCTCCTGATTGGGGACTGCCTGATTTAAGGAGGCGGTCACTCCCCTCGCGGGAGTGTGGATTGAAATTTCCATACCCCATGATACCGGGCTATCGTGCCGTGTCACTCCCCTCGCGGGAGTGTGGATTGAAATCTTCTTTCGTGCGGATGCTCGCCGTTCTGCACGGTTGTCACTCCCCTCGCGGGAGTGTGGATTGAAATCCTTGATATACCAGAATCCACATTTGGGACATCTGGTCACTCCCCTCGCGGGAGTGTGGATTGAAATTGACAGGGTAGGCATCTGGTGGGAACGGCAGGCGTCACTCCCCTCGCGGGAGTGTGGATTGAAATTTTACGGCAGGAACAACAATGAATTTCTTCTCAAGTCACTCCCCTCGCGGGAGTGTGGATTGAAATCGACATAGTATGTATCAGAGCAGACCCTATGACGTCACTCCCCTCGCGGGAGTGTGGATTGAAATACCCTTCCGTCAGGAAGTGTAATCGTGAAGTCCTGTCACTCCCCTCGCGGGAGTGTGGATTGAAATTTGTTCTGTACCTGATACCGTGCTACCGCATCACGGGTCACTCCCCTCGCGGGAGTGTGGATTGAAATCCACGATATTAGGGTGTTATATACTATTCCGACAGTCACTCCCCTCGCGGGAGTGTGGATTGAAATTCATATGCGCTCTCTATGGCGCTAATTTCATTCTGCGTCACTCCCCTCGCGGGAGTGTGGATTGAAATAGCCAGAACAAACCGATAGCTTACCAGAACTATGTCACTCCCCTCGCGGGAGTGTGGATTGAAATATTGACGGGGCGCACAACTACGAAGCGGTGAAGGTCACTCCCCTCGCGGGAGTGTGGATTGAAATAGTATACGGTGGGAACCCCGCAAAAAATTTGAAGGTCACTCCCCTCGCGGGAGTGTGGATTGAAATCTTTATGGTTAGGGTCAAGACGGATACCCGGGCGTCACTCCCCTCGCGGGAGTGTGGATTGAAATTTCTTCGCCGTCATCTATAGATTGCTTGGCATGGTCACTCCCCTCGCGGGAGTGTGGATTGAAATTGGGAACCCGGGGCAGCACCGACACATGAACGGGGTCACTCCCCTCGCGGGAGTGTGGATTGAAATCTCAACCTCTGCAAAGAGGCAAACATCAAAGAAGTCACTCCCCTCGCGGGAGTGTGGATTGAAATTGTACGTTGCTGAGAACGAGATCGCAGTCATCCGTCACTCCCCTCGCGGGAGTGTGGATTGAAATACCAGCCCTCCGTGAAGCCCTTGAAACCAGTACGTCACTCCCCTCGCGGGAGTGTGGATTGAAATGAGCATGACAAGCCCCTGTCAATCGAGCTGGTGGTCACTCCCCTCGCGGGAGTGTGGATTGAAATTGACTGCCAATCGCAGCATTCCACGCATCCGACGTCACTCCCCTCGCGGGAGTGTGGATTGAAATCTGATTCCGCTGGCATCCGTGCTGATTGGGGGTGTCACTCCCCTCGCGGGAGTGTGGATTGAAATAAATGTTTTCCCACCCATGAACCAATCTGCGAATGTCACTCCCCTCGCGGGAGTGTGGATTGAAATCTCCGCACACCGTGCAGACGAAAATGAGAGAGCGTCACTCCCCTCGCGGGAGTGTGGATTGAAATTTTTATCTCAGGTCGTCTGCCACTCTCTTTTCAGTCACTCCCCTCGCGGGAGTGTGGATTGAAATAGCAGCCTCACCGACCCGAGCGAAGACCAGCCGACCGTCACTCCCCTCGCGGGAGTGTGGATTGAAATATGCCGGACTATCCGTACATGCGGGGTCTGGGTGATCGTCACTCCCCTCGCGGGAGTGTGGATTGAAATACGGACCCCCCGTATAACGTGGACTATACCGGCAGTCACTCCCCTCGCGGGAGTGTGGATTGAAATCCGACAGTCGCCATGGGTATCAACCAGCTCACGTCACTCCCCTCGCGGGAGTGTGGATTGAAATAGGTGCGCCCCGCAATATGCCACGGCCCGGACGTGTCACTCCCCTCGCGGGAGTGTGGATTGAAATTTGGCACTTACTGTCTGCGGCGATACGAGGAACGGGTCACTCCCCTCGCGGGAGTGTGGATTGAAATCCCATCTGGATCTCGTTGGTGCTGCCAACCTTGGTCACTCCCCTCGCGGGAGTGTGGATTGAAATCATCTCACCCTGTTCGTCGGGCATATCGAGTTCCGTCACTCCCCTCGCGGGAGTGTGGATTGAAATCAATATCGAAGGGTGGATATCTAACATTAGGGAAGTCACTCCCCTCGCGGGAGTGTGGATTGAAATCCCATTTCTCCAAGAGTGAGTCTGTCTCGATAGGTCACTCCCCTCGCGGGAGTGTGGATTGAAATTGGCATGTAAATATATGAGACTCAAGCACTATAGGTCACTCCCCTCGCGGGAGTGTGGATTGAAATTCCGGGGGTCTTCGGGTTGTCAGTGACGAGCTCACGTCACTCCCCTCGCGGGAGTGTGGATTGAAATAGGATATCGCCCGGTATGAAGCGCAAGACCGAGAAGTCACTCCCCTCGCGGGAGTGTGGATTGAAATCTGTCTCAGGAAATGGCAGATCTGAACTATGCCGTCACTCCCCTCGCGGGAGTGTGGATTGAAATTGGTTGAGGGCCCTGCGGCCGAACCAGCGCCCTAGTCACTCCCCTCGCGGGAGTGTGGATTGAAATAAGCAGGACCCCGGTGTTGAGGACAATGTGCGGGGCGTCACTCCCCTCGCGGGAGTGTGGATTGAAATAACTCCGACCTGTATATAGCCGGGATACCATTCAGTCACTCCCCTCGCGGGAGTGTGGATTGAAATCAGGATGTTGTTCAGGTGCGTGCAG
>Ga0302252_1001461_pt1 | contig 13560 bp, 9 predicted proteins | sample AAG_RA_Leu_MG_FD_193511 | JGI IMG/M metagenome (GOLD analysis project Ga0302252, IMG submission 193511) | Enriched activated sludge microbial communities from anaerobic digester in WTTP, New Holstein, Wisconsin, United States - AAG_RA_Leu | ecosystem: Engineered > Bioreactor > Anaerobic >...
CATTAATGTAATAATCACAAGCTTTTGCATTTCTCATACCTCGCTGATGTTCATCTGAATACTACAGTGTGTCGCCATAGAAGGAATGTCAAATACTTTTTTTCGGGGATATGACTACTGAGGTCCCGCTTAGATCACAGCGACGAAAACTCAATTCATTGAAAGGCACGCCAGAATCAGGGATTCCTCATTCTTTGGTTAGACAGTTTACGATTATGAGCTATCCCAAAACCATCCCAAACACAAAACCTGTCAAAGTGGACATCTGTATTACCAAGCCTACAAAAACAGCGGTTTTCTTTAGTCCTAAAACCGTGTTGATCACCAGCATGCTGGGCAGCGACAATGCCGGACCTGAAAGCAGCAGAGCCAAAGCAGGCCCCTTGCCCATGCCGCTTCCCAGCAGTCCTTGCAGAATTGGCACTTCGGTGAGCGTGGCAAAATACATGAAAGCCCCTGAAAGAGCGGCAAAGAAATTGGCAAAAAGGGAGTTTCCTCCCACTGCAGTCTCGATCCATTTTGAGGGAACCCAGGCTTCGTAGCCCGGACGGCCCAAAAGCGCTCCGGCAATCATAACCCCTAAAAACAGCAAAGGGATGATCAACTTGCCAAAACCCCAGGTGAAGCCAAGCCAGTCCTTCAGTTCACCTTTCTCAAAGTTCAGGATAAGCGAAAGTAACACAACACCAGTAACAAAAGCGATCAACGGCTTCTCGGGAAAAGCTAATCCGGCAATGGCAACCCCTACACAGATAACAAGAACCTTAATGATGTGAAGGCCATAGAACAGATTCAGGCTGAGTCCCAAAAGAAAGCTCAGAATCGCAGCAATAAACCATTTATAGTTATATGCCCACAGTGTGAAACCCGTAGAAGTGGCACTATTGGGCTTTGCCCAATTCAGGAAAATCAGGATCAGAATCATCAGGGCAAAGTAGATCAGGGTTTGCCAAAGAGAATGTGATTCTTCGCCCCCTTCAAAACCGGCAGCCTTGCTTTGCCTTTCGCTTTCTTCCCTGCGAAAGATAAGATGCATGATCAGCCCGATCACGATGCTGAAAAGCACAGCTCCCACTGCTCTGGCAATTCCAAGCTGTAAACCCAGGATTCTGGCCGTCATCACGATTGCCAGGACGTTTATCGCAGGTCCGGAATACAGAAAAGCAATGGCGGGACCCAAACCCGCTCCCCGCTTGTAGATGCCGCTGAACAGAGGTAAAATCGTGCAAGAACATACCGCAAGAATAGCTCCCGAAACTGAGGCCACGCCATAAGCTAATATCTTGTTTGCCGATGGCCCCAGATACTTTATCACGCTGGCATTACTGATAAAGACGCTTACCGCCCCTGCAATGAATAGAGCCGGAACAAGACATAGCAGCACATGAAGTCTGGCATATTCCTGCAGCATATAGAATGCCTCCATCACCCCACTTTTGAACCTAAGCGTTTCGAAGGGAATGAAATACGCGGCCATAAACACAGCCAGCATAATCCCCAGGATTTTTAGCTGCTTCAGCTTCTCAGTCATTTTTTTCTTCCGTGTCTTTGATCTTGATTACACATTGGTACATATCCAGCACACAGGGGCAAAGCAGACGGTAAATCATCTGGTTATTCAGCTTTTCTGCGGCGATGATTCCGGCTTGCTTCAGGATCGTGAGGTGCTTGGAAACGGTTGAAATGTCCGCTTTAACCATCCTGGTCAGTTCACTTACGTTGCAAGTTTGTTCGTTCAGTTTTTCCACTATGAACAGTCTGGTGGGATGAGCCAGAGCTTTCATCACAGATGCCATGTAGTTGTATCTGTCTGTCATCATTATCTCCAAGGTATTTGGTTATTTGGTCATCATGCCAAATAGGTCAATCCTGTCAATGACTTTCTTTGTCGCTTGCTGAAACCCGAAAAGAATGGATATAAACCCCCACTGAAAACTTCAAAGCCAATCAACAAACTTCAAATCGTGATATCCCAGGCACAACCAGGATATTCGGGACTGGCAGTACAAGGAAGTTTCGCGGAGGATTCATCCTGATTAGCTGCCGAAAAGACAGGTATTCAGAAAAATGCTGCAGCCAGGATGAATGTGCTTATCGAAAATACTATATCCCATCGTTGGGGAGCATAGAAAGGAATATCAGCACCGCATATCGCGTGGAAAACCTTGTTTTGCCAACGAGTGTTGAAAGCATCAGCTGCGTTCTCACGTGGACTTGAGTATTCGAAATAGTAATGTCTTTGTCTATATATGAAGCACATGTCTGAGCAGGGAACCAAAGCCCATAAAATATGGTGGTTATCCTTTACCAGTTCATTGATGCACAGATCCCCAAAGTGCCATCACCAGGAGCGTAAATCCCCATATTATAGGCTTTAACTTTGGTTTGGGTCTTGATAATTGACCTTTCGATCAGATACCAGCTAAGCATGGTTCCGGCCCCGATTCCTGCATATAGGGTATAGTCATCGAATTTCTGAAAGTTGTCTTTGTGCTCCAGCATATCTACGCTGTTTGTGGCATCCTTGTATTTCTGGTAATTTGACTCCGCCAGAAAATACGAAACACCTGCCCCACCCAGCAAAATCAGCCCGCTGTAACCGCTGATTTTGGCCAGAGAATTGTGAATGTTTGGCTTTGGCAACATAAAGAATGATAATGAGTTAACCGTCCCTTCGTTATGCTTCAATCTGATTCCCATTCTCTCTGCCTGGGTGTTTATATTATTCCTAAGCGTGCGAATTACATCAACATATGATATCCGATATTCATACTTGTTTGCACTGATGGAATAGCCATCAAAGGAACGCACTCCCGGCATCTTATCAAAGATGGAATCTAGCTTTTCCTGCTCCTTAAGGGATAACTCACCTATAAAAGTAACAGTAAAAAGCACCACTCCACCCATTATTTTACCATAAGCGGAGTCTGTGGTTTTCCTAGCTGCCGCAGCCACCGCTTTTTCGTTATCCTCTCTATCAATGCCTTCCTCAGAGGCAATAGCCACTATTTGACCCGTCCGCACATCAATGGCTTTTATCTCGCACACAAAGCGTTTGTCTGCATAACTGGCACTTTTATCGTTTATCCTATACCATAAAAGCATATCTGCCATATTCTTTTTGCCATATTCTATCGAAGCGGCAGCTATATCAAGGTCTTTCTTCTGGCGCAGTTCCTTTAATGCCTGATCCACATAAAACTTGTCTATCACATTTACCTGCTTGTCTATCAGTTGCGCATTAATTGCATTGAACGAAGTATTCAAAAGTGTTTCAGACAATCCCGTGCTGTAAACTGTGGGATCTGGAACTACCATTATTACTTTGATGCTGCGTTTTTCGGTTTGAGCATTCAAACCAACCAATCTACATAGCAACAATGTAACAAACACTATCCTAATGAGTATCTTCATTTTTTTTCTCCTTGTAACAGATTTGCTGTCAGATTGTATAATCCAAGAATTTCTGCATCAGACAGGGCTCTATCGTAAACAAATACATCGTCAATGCTTCCCCAGAAAGGTCTTATCCCTGACAAATTGTTAGCTCCGATGTAAAAATCATTTCCATTTGTCTGAGTGTTAAGTGTTATGCTACCAGATTGATTAAGAACACCGTTTATATATAGTGAAACATTGTTTCCTCCATTCTTGAAACCCAGAAAGTACCACACTCCAGTACTTAAATCTGTATTACCAACCACTTTATGTGTAACGGTGACTATACGAGGCTTTATACCTGACTCAGCTTGCCAAGTATTCATACCAATCAATTGATCTCCAGTAAACACGCCATAGCAAAAGAAAACCATCTCAGTTCCACCCTGTCCAAAGCTATCTACTTTGAACCATCCCATTACTGTTCTATCGTTGTTACCCGTTGGGAAACCATTTGTACTACAGCGAATATAATCATCATAGTCAAACTGGTAAGCGCAATTGGCTGCACCGAAACGATCTGTAGTCAACACTGCCCCATTATTTACGCTTGTGTTATCGTAACTACCTTGGTCATCAGGATTTCCGTTAAATGGATAATAGGAAATCAGACCTTCTGTTGGATATAATTCGTTAACACTAGAACTTACTATGTTTGAATATGATGAATATGAATTATCCTTTCTGGCTCTTACTCTGTATTCGTAAAGACCCATTTCGGAAAGTTGCTCTGTATAGGTTTGCGTGGTCGCACCTACGGACTGAATTACAGACCAGTTGCCTGAATCCTTTTTTCTTTCAATTTCGTAGCTTGTGGCTAAGGTGCTGTTTCTTGTCCACTCAATGGTGAAATGATAAGATGTGCTATCGGTAATAACCAGATTTGTAGGTGCTCCCAACCCAGAATATACTGCACTGCTTTCAATCCAACTGGAGCTTAGTGTGTTATTGAAAGCTTTGATCCGGTATGAAAGGTGGATAGCATTTGCAGGCATGCCGGAAATATTGTGCAGATATGTTGTAGCATTGGCAGCCAATGAAACCAGCTCTGTAAAAGCACCGCCGTTTTCGCTTTTTTCAATTTGGTAGCCTGTTTCCACACTGCTGTTATCCTGCCAGTTCAATCTAACACCCTGCAATTCAATTGTAGTAGCGCTAAATTCAGTTGGGGCAAATATTAGAGTGCTGTTGTAGTTGATAGATTTCTCCGCAGAGTATTCGGTTTGGTAGTCGCCCTTTTTTACCTTAAACCGGTAAACCAAATTGTAGCTTTGTTCCAGATTTAAGGTGTTATCTGCAAAGGTGCTGGCAGTAAGTTTCTGAACTGCAATCGGCTCAAAAGCCTCCTCGCTTTTTCGCTCAAACAGCAGAACCGCCTCATTTGAATATGACCAATCCAAACTTAGCACAAGCTGGTTGTTGCTGAACTGGATACTGGTGATCTTGGGTTGATGATTAAGATCACTATCTGCTTCCAGGGGATTGGTTAGATCCCGGGAACAAGATAGCAGGGCAAATATGATTATTGCCCCAGCGATTAGCATGATAATCAATTTCATTCTTTACCTCCTTGATTATCCATATTTTTATGAAACATTATTGTTTTCCTGTCCAGCCACCTTCATAGTAAAGGGCTTGAATTTCTGATTGGGACAGCGCTCTGTTGTATATTCTTATGTCATCGAGAATTCCATAAAAAAAATACCCTTCATAAGCTGAATTCTTACTTATTGCCAGGTCAATCTGTGAAGTTACTATAGCGCCAGCCTTAGCAGTTTGAGATATCTGTATTCCATCAGAGTAAGTTCTTAGAGAATTACCATCATAAGTAGCAACAACAAAGTGCCAAACTCCATTCGTAAGAACAGGAGCATTTGGATCAAAGCCATAGAAATTCCACTCCCCAAATCTAGCTTCGAATTCCGGTCTACCATTGTACATATAGAAGCTGTAACCTCCCACAGGATTGTCTGAGTATTTACTTACTATTACTCTATTATCACTTCCAGTTTCATCCGTGTAAACCCATGCACACAGAGATATATAACTGGACAATAAGGAAGGAGAATTTGGAACAATCATGTAATCATTAATCCCATCAAAACGATAAGCACGATTTGCTTGACCAAACCGATCAGAAGTTAGTGATGGGCTATTCATTGGCTGTGAATTATTGCCAGACCCGCTTTCATCATTGGTATTGGAATTAAAAGGATAGTAAGCAACAAGACCTTCTGTGGGCAGTAATGTACTTACTTGAGTGCTTACCTCATTCGTATAGCTGGAATAGATAGCATCTTTCTTAGCTCGAACTCTATAACTGAAGGTGCCAATTTCGGTGATCTGCTCGGTATATGCTTGTGCTGTTGCCCCCACAGTTTGAACCAAGACAAAATTGCCACCATCTTTCTTCCGCTCAATCTCATACCCTGTAGCGATTGTGCTGTTTCTAGTCCAAGCTATGCTGAAATGGTAATACGTGCTATCGGTAATTACCAGATTGGTCGGTGCTCCCAAACCGGAGTAAGTTACGCTATTTTCCACCCATAGTGAGGTGAGAGTGTTATTGAATGCTTTGATCCGGTAAGTTAGGTTGAGAGGATTGGCAGGCATCCCACTAATGCTGTGCAAATAGGTATTTGCGTTGGCTTCCAGCGTAGCAATTTCCGTGTAGCCATTGCCATTTTCGTTCTTTTCTATCTTGTATCCGGTTTCCACAGAACTGTTATCCTGCCAGTTCAATCTTACCCCCTGCAGTTCTATGGTTGTAGCAGTAAAGGCAGTTGGCGGATAGATTAGTGAGCTGTTATAGACGTATGTTTTTACCTCGGAGTATTCTGTTGTGAAATCACCTTTACTAACCCTGATACGATAGCTCAGATTGTAGTTTTGCTCCAGGTTCAGGGTGTTATCCAGCCAAATGCTGGCGGTAAGCTTCTGGCAGTTGATGGGTTCAAAGGTATTGGCGATTTTGCGTTCGAACAGAACCATTGCATCATTAGAATAAGCCAAGCCAAGCTGCAGTTTTATTCCATTTGTTGCATCTACTTCTATGTTCACAATTTCCGGCCTTTGGTTCAAATCTGCATCTGCATCCAGGGGATTGGTTAAATCCCGGCTGCAAGAGCCAAGCAAAACCAGCATAAATAGCAAATAAACAAATAATGAAGCTTTCATGTTTTCTCCTTATATGAAAGGCATTCTTCGTGGGTGGCAATCTCCCGGTTGGCCAAAGCCACTTGGGAGATTAGCTTACAGTTATACTTACAATCTCTTGTGCAATACAATACTCTTCTCATTTCACAGGTTTTCCATCACTTCCCAAAAGCGGTTGTTGCCAAACACAGCCTCAAAGGACAGGGCATTCTCAGTTGCCTGCTGAACGGATTTTCCCAAGCCTCTAATATCGTCAAACTCCGTATTGGGAAAGCTGTTCTGCCAAATAATAGAGCCTGTATTCAGGTTGATCAAGCTAAGAGTTAAGGCTGGAAAAGCTATGTATACCCCTTGAGACTGATTAAAGCGTTGATTGGTTATCTCGGCTTTGCCGATCATCAAAAAATCGCAGTGGTGTTCCCTGGCATCCGCCATCAATTCGTTATCTAATAATTGATTATCATGATTTCCTGCGGTTGGGCTAGGGTTCAGATTAACAGAACTGCCTTCCAAATCCGCAATCACTTTGCCCAGTGAACCTGCTGCAGCTGCAACAAATAAGCCTGTACCTGTGTTGTAAATTGCAATACCCACCTTCTTGCCCACAAACCTGTTGCACAACTGCAGTTTCAGGCTATAATCGCAGGATTTCACATTTACATATTCGTGAAACCTGTCATACTCTGGATAAAAGGACACCGTACTGGTTCCCGAGCGGGATGGTTTGCATCTAACCACCACAAACTCGCCCTGTTTACTTTGGCTAACCGATTCTACCAACCTTGATACTCCAGTTTCTTTCACCAGGCAGTGGGGCAAAAAGGGAACTCCCTGGCAGGAAAACCGTGCTGTGACGCTATTGGCCGAGTCTTCACTAAAAACACAATTAAGTTCCGCATAAAACCTGTTTATTCTATTAACGTTCTCATCCACTTTATTTTGCAAAAAAACAGTAAACTTGTTTGGGGTGGAAAACTTCGACTGATACCTGGCTTGCAAGTTAACATAATGTTTGGTGGTTCTCTGCAGATTATCCAAGTATGTATCAAGGTCTGTCCCTTGCAAGTTCAACACCCCTTCAGAAGTTTGAATCTCTGCTTGATAGCCTTGAATCAGTTTATTCAGAAAAGCATCTTGTTGCGATGCAGCAAAGGGAATATGGCACCAGGATTTGTAGGTGATAGTTTTTCCGGATTTACGCGCCTCTGTATAGTAATCTGCTTTGGCAACCTCAAAGAAGCTTTTGGTAAAAATGGACAGCTGCTCGCTTGTAATATTGTTATCAAAGGGATTATTGCCAATAGAGCCAGTTTGCGAGCTGAGGGTCAATTCGGAATTTATTTCCACCCCGTTGAAAAGCGAAATCTGTGAGATTGCGTCTTCAAAGGCCGTTTTGCGGGAAGTGGATTCGCTAACGCTCCATTCTGATATGCCTGTGTAGGGTAGGGCCTGGCTTTTGATGTCCTTGTTGCCAGATTGGCTAGCGCTGCCAAGGCCAGAGCATCCACTGGTGAACAGCATACAAATCCAGATGGCTGCACCCACAATCAACGGCTTCAGCACCAAACATGCTGGCCTGCAACCAAAAATCATAAACACGTCTTTAGTTTGCATGGTCAAAAATTCCTCGGTTTCAAATACTTAATTTTTTGAACAAAGTTCATCGTATCCACCCAAACTTCAGGAAACTCCCGGAGTGACGAAAAAATCTAACTTACACTAATCCAAGATATCTCTGCCTGCATACTAGCCTCCAAGCTGCGCTTGCAGATTCAGCCAGCATCCAGCCCTGCAGATACCACAGGAAACATCAGGCTACATATACTGTTTACGAGTATCTTAGCGGGTTTTTTTTGTCAATGTATTTCTGCGCAAATCACTCCCCCACTATAAAGTCTCACCGAAATTTGCAAGCGAACCCGTTCATCTTTCTTCTAACGTATAATAAAAAACGTGGGAAGCACCAGGTGACGTTCCCATGTATCGGAGGGCATGCTTTTAGGGTCTGTGGGCTTTAATGTAGATGACAACATGGCTTCAGTTTATATTTGTTTTGTTTGGTTATAGATCAGAATAAGTTTAGCCCATTATCTATATCCCTCAAGACCATATTATACAAGTCTACATTGTGATGTCATTAATCAAGATAACTGCAGTTGCATAATGAAGCGACGGTATGGTTGTTTAGGTTTTCGAATACATCCACCATCTTAGCCATTATAGGTATAAGGGAATCAAAGACCCGATTGTGGATAAAGTTGGTTTTCATATACTTCCATTAACGTTCTATCGGGTTCAACTCTGGCGTGTATGGAGGGAGGTAAAGAATTTCAATATTATCAGGGACAACAAGTTCTTTGGATTTAAGCCAGCCAGCATGATCCTCGACTGCTAATCAAGCCAAAACCCAAAAAAGATGAACCGGAAAAATCCGAAGATGGACAATTACTCATACAAGAGACGGCTTGAAAAAATGGGGGTGATGCGTGAAACCACCCATTTACCTGCAGAGAGTTAGTGCTTATCCAGCTCTGAAGTTGGGATTTCGTATTCATCAAGCATAAGCTTTTCGAAACCAGGATAGGATTCGTGGCCATAGTTAAAACTACTCGGATCTACATTTTTTTCATCATAAAAATCGGGATCGATATTAGGCTGAACCAAACTTGATCGACGAAGCCTGTTATATTTGTCTTCGTAGAAAGGAATCAATTCATTCTCGTAGTGGATAACTATCCGCATATCATAGACGTATAGTTTTTTCTGGTTGGGAATATACTCAAGTGGGGAGTAGCACATAGTGGCAAGATGGTAATCAAATATGTCCTGAAGCCACATCCTTTGCATCTTGAATTTGGGATAAGGTTTTTCGCTGCTATAGATATGACTGAGCTGAACTTGTGGATTTTTATCCAGGAGAACATCATAGTAATATATCCCATTATCAATAAAAGGGGCGAATCGTGGTGCAAGGATCAAATCTGAAGCGAGTAATCTACGGTTGTGAAGATACACCTCCACTCTGTTTATCTTTCTTCTCCGTAGCAACACGCTTGTCTGGAAAACACAGATATGTGGCAAATTGGAAATCTGGGGATAAGTGGCTCTGGTATGAACATCTACTTCTCCTTCATAAGCGGGATAATAAAGAAGCGGGATAACCCCGAGCTTGTGTTTCTGCTTTTTCCCCTGCAATACAGTCAATGCATCGTAATATTGCAGATGAAGAGTGTCTGCAAACAACACATCGTGATAAGATATCAGCTCACCCTCGTGTTTGAGGTTTTCCAGGTCTTTGCTTGCAATTTTTATGTCTCTGATCGGAAAATCTACTTCACTCAAGGAATATCCTATCAGCGGTAAATAGCTGGACAAGCAAATAAAGGTGAGACACAATAAACGGGTCTTTCTTTTCAATCATCTACTCCTGTTAAGTCTCTTGCACATTCCTTTACATGTATCCAAGACATGAGCTTCTATCATCTGTAGTTGCTATCTGTCCCAACCGGAATCCAACAAAGTTTCTTTTATCCCCCATTACAACAAAGAAGTACCAGCCTTAATCTTACGCAATTTTGCCAATATCAGGCTTAGGGTATCTTCGGGGCTAAGTTCGCTGGTATCGATCAGATCTGGATAAAGCTTTCTGGTGGAATCCAATCTGGCCAAACACAATTTGGGATCTCTTGGTTGCGAAGCTGTGGCTATCCTGTTCAGTAAAATCTCATCCCGGCATCCCAAGCTAAGGTGAAGCAACTTGTATTTGCAATCCGCAAGCCTGTTCTGTATCCTGTCCACAATCTGAGGTTCGTGCATCACCCAGGAAAAGATCACATACTCGAAAGGCCTTCTAAGAAAAGAACTTAGCACAAATCCGATATTATCCAGCACCATTTGTTTGCTGTCCTCATTCACTGTGAAAGGGTTCATACGCCAAAGGTCGTCACCATCCAGCCACACGCTATTCTCCAGGTGCTTATTCAGTTTTGCTGCCACGGTCGATTTGCCTATTCCCGGAGCTCCTCCAATAAGGACTAACAATGGTTGTTTCACATATCTGATCCTATAGAACCTGATATCTCAGCCACAACTTGTCGTTCATGAAGTTCTTTGCTTCCAATAGCTTTAATCGGTTTGGCTTTATCTGCGGCCACTGCAGTTCCGGAGAGGAAAACAAGCTGGGAATTGTATATCCGCCTATCACGACAGGACTTTGCAGAATGTTTATCTCATCCAGCAGCGAAGCTCTGATCAGAGCTCCGCTCAGCTTTCCGCCTGAACTGGTGGCGATAGTTTGTACATTCAGCTTGGTCTTTACTTTCTCAAGCATTCTGGGTAAATCTACCTGGTTCTTGCCTTCGATGAGATAGGGAAGCTGGCGGCTGCGCAAAAAGGCAAGATACTCAGGGGGAGCGCTTTCCGAAGTAAGATGCACCATGTAGGTTTCCGGATCGTCGCATTCTGCCGTATAGCCGTTGCGGAATCTGCCCCGGCCATCCACCACCGAAGTCCAGGTTGTGCGGGTAGGGCGATTCAGGATTTCCTGTGGCAAATAGTCCCGATACAGCTCTTCCATGTTTCCCGCAAAGGGTGGAAGCTCCGTCAAATCAGCGTTTTCCGCCACCAGCATATTGCATCCTTCCAGAAACATATCGGGTTTGTGGATTGCAAATACGGCCTTGCTAAAGCTTGTCCATTCCTCGCTGCTGAAGAGCATCTCATACAGCTCCGGCTGCTTGTAAACGTCAAACATGGTGGAGTTTGTATTCATCGTGATCCGGCCATCCACCGAGGCACCCACATATAGCACCACTTTTGGTCTGGTCATTCTATCCTCTCATACAGAATTATTATTGCTTTTTGATGATCCCAAACATAATAATAATCCGAATTTTCGCTGTTCCAATCCTGGGTACCATATACTACATAGGGTATCTCCTGGCACCAAGCCCGACAAGAAACCTCTCTTGACACATTATGATATACTACATTACTAAACGTAACACTTGCTCCATTTACGATGGATACATCACAGCAAGACCACTCGTCGATCTACAAAAAGAAGTCTTTGAAAAATTCAACCTTCAATACTATCTGGAAGCCAATAGAAGTGTATCACTTAAACCCAAACAATGCAGCAATGCAGTGCCCTGTCCCTGGAATGCCAGCGTCTCGCTGGCAAGGTTTTCCCAGCCTCTGGCTGGTTTTTTTATGCCATCGAGACGCTGGCAGACCTTTCCGGTGAGACACCGGAATTCCGGGTGCTGGAATTCTACTGCATTATCTGGGTTAAATCCCGATAGGAGTGACACCAAACTGGTCTCATTTAACTATGGTGCTACCCCCCAATGGGGTTCAGAAGCTTTTACTTAAAGCATACCCGGAACTTAGGTCCCAGGCAATAATGCTACACCCCTGGCGGGGTTTCATTGAACATCATGGAGTGAGCGTGATGGGAATACGATTTGTTGCTATGTGCAACGATCTTAATGTGATAACTTCAATTGTCCAATTGAGTGCAATATGAAGTTTTTTGTGAGGGTTTGCATCAGAACGCACAGGGGAGAGATAATCTAAGAAAATTATACTTGACGTGATATTATGTTTTAAATACGGTGATTTTGAGAGTTTTGTCATTGCTTTTAGAAAAGTATGGTCAATGATGAGGCTCTTGAATTGCAAGGTTTACCGAGCCCACTGGTCTGAGACACAGAAATTGGCTGAAGAGTGTATTCCGCGCAAATGAACCTTGCCACAAAGGATGATATCATGAGATCTGCAATAATGAGTTTTTTTCTGAGTTGCACCTGTGCCTGGATTTTGGCACAAACCGCCATTGCGCCTGCAGGTGAAGGTTCTTTCAATAATCCATATCAGATATCATCTCTTCAGAATCTATACTGGATCGCTGCCTCCGATGACATTGTCCCCTCTCCAAGCCAGCAAATCCGCTGGTCAAGCAACTATATTCAGCTTGCCGATATTGACGCTACCTCTACCGCGACCTGGTTTGATGGACAGGGCTGGAGTCCGATTGGAAGATACATCGATGAGGGTGATCCGGATAACTTGCCTTTTACGGGGAGCTACAACGGAGGGGATCATGTGATCAACGGAATCCATATCTACCTCCCCTCTACCCTTGTTGTAGGTTTTTTTGGATACATTGAGGGCGGAATGATCACAAACCTTGGCTTAAGCAATGTGGAAGTGAGGGGTGGATGGGATGTCGGCAGCCTGGTGGGGTATCAAAGATATAACTCTGTTGTGGACAATTGCCACAGCTCCGGAAACGTGAATGGTCATATCTGGGTTGGCGGATTAGTGGGCACACAGCAGTATAACTCCACCATCAGCAACTGCCACAGCTCCGGAACAGTGAACGTTGGCGGTGGCAACGCCGGGGGCATCCTTGCACTTCAACAAATCCTCTGCACCGTTATTAACTGCAGCAGCACTGTAACTGTAAGCGGTGGACAGGCAAATGTTGGAGGTTTGGTGGGTGAACAAGAAGGTTCCTCCATCAGCAAGAGCTTTTATAAAGGTAATGTAAACGGTCAATCGTATGTAGGTGGCTTGGTTGGGAATAGTATATGGAGTTCTACCATCAGCAGCAGCTATAGCCTGGGCACAATAAGAGGAACCTCTGTTGTTGGTGGTTTGGTAGGCTCTCAGCATGAATCTTTCATCAACGACTGTTATAGTATGGCGAATGTATATGGAGGAGCTTTCATCGGCGGCCTTGTAGCTTCGATGGCGGATGCCACTATCACCAATAGTTATTGCGCAGGGCAGGTAAGCGGACAATCTACGGTAGGCGGATTGGTGGGATCGCATCTAGGCTCCAGAGCAATCTGCAGTTATTGGAACATTGAGACAACCGGACAAACTACCAGCGTTTGTGGGAACGGCAGATTGACTGAAGCAATGACCTATCCCCACGCCGCCAACACCTATCTCAACTGG
>Ga0302252_1001466_pt1 | contig 13543 bp, 10 predicted proteins | sample AAG_RA_Leu_MG_FD_193511 | JGI IMG/M metagenome (GOLD analysis project Ga0302252, IMG submission 193511) | Enriched activated sludge microbial communities from anaerobic digester in WTTP, New Holstein, Wisconsin, United States - AAG_RA_Leu | ecosystem: Engineered > Bioreactor > Anaerobic >...
CTCTGCATCTTCATAATGGACGGACTCGCTGTAAAAGATGTGCGCCACTTCCCGGATTCCATATCGGTACCTGAAGGCTGGAATGTAGTGGGAGCGGGACGGTTTCACTCATCCCCTCTCGAAGGCCCGCTGGGAGACGCCTGCACCGATCTTGCTCTGTGCCATCGCGATGGAACCCAGAAGATAGCGCTGTTCGAGGGAACGGCTCTTCAGAGTGAACATGTGATATGGCACGGTGGAATGTCACGCGATGACAGACTCGTTGCGGTAGCGGACATGGATGGCGACGGAAACAGCGATCTGATCTGTGAAAAGTCGAATGGAAGCGTTTATGTGATACTGATGGAAGGTATCCGGAAGAGAGCGACAGTTCCAATTCTGGCGCCCTGCGAGGATGAGGACCGGATTATGGGAAAGGGAGGTGGATCTGATGAGAGATATCTTCAGAACTACATACAGTATTGAGCCATACGAAACCGGATGCAATGCAGTGCAGATCTCTCAGAAGCCGCTGCAGCCTTCCTGGCTGGAATCCATACTGGACAGCGAAGTGATTCAGTGGTGGAAGGATGTGATATCTTCTGTAAGGGCTGGCTGGCACAAGCCATGCCTGGTGTGAAAGCTGAAACCACATGAATGCCTGCTGCGTGGAGCCAGCCATGCCCGGCATGAGTGTCAAAACACATGAATACTGCAGAGAAAGCTTACAGGCTCTTTCAGGAGCATCAAGGGCCTTCTCTGCTTCAATCTGTCATACTGAAAATCGTCATGCCTTCGCCTTCCCGTCAGCTCACAGGCCCATCTCCGCTCACTGTCATCGGCTAACCTGACCGCCGCATCAATTCAAAGTCCTCATAAGTATGGAATCAAGATTCAAAGGAATTGAACAAGCATTGATAGAATCATATTTTAAGCTCACATGCCGCAGTCATGCACAGCGACAGGACAGGCTTTTCTGTAAACACGATTGTCCACAGCACCGCGAGGAGAGCAATAATGCAGGACAGACAGAGAAAAAAGGATCCCAGGGGAGAGCCGAAATGGAATCCCATATCCAGATTGAACAATATCGCCCTGGCTGTGGACAGCCAGGTCGACGCGCTGTTTGACATGTATGAGCATCTCGACGAATTGCGTGACACCCCTTTCATGCTCGACGACGCGCTGATAGATCGGGCCACGCAGCTTTACAGGGAAATCCTGGATGACGCCTGGGTCTATGAAGAACAATTCCGGCGCTGGAGCAGGGAAAAGCTCACCAGGTGGCAGAAGATTGAAATTGAGCGCCTCAGAGGACAGATGACAATATATCGCAAGGTGTGCCATGAAGCTCTCAAACTGGCCTCGGAATTGAAAAAGGGGACCATCGACCGAGTCTTCCAGTTGAGCGACGATGGAAAGGCAATGCTCGTCGTAATGAAAAAAACCGCGCTGCTCAACTGATCGCCTCGAAGATTCGGGCATGAAACAGCGATATTTCGAGTGAAATGATACTGGATTCTGAGTGAAGCAATATAAGAATCGTGGCAGAAAATACTGTATTTTGAGTGAAACAGCATGACAGCGAAGCCTGAATTTGGCAGAGCTTACATGATAGATACTGGATTCTGAGTGAAGCGATTACTGGATCCTGAGTGAAATGGATACCGTATTCTGAGTGAAGTGATTACTGGATCCTGAGTGAAATGGATACCGTATTCTGAGTGAAGTGATTACTGGATCCTGAGTGAAGCGGATACCGTATTCTGAGTGAAGTGATTACTGGATCCTGAGTGAAATGGATACTGGATTCTGAGTGAAGTGATTACTGGATCCTGAGTGAAGCGGATACCGTATTCTGAGTGAAGGAATACTGGATCCCGGGTGAAGCGATACTGAATTTTGAGTGAAGAGATACTGGATCCTGAGTGAAGGAATACTGAATTTTGAGTCCACTGTGATGCCACCTGATCTTAGTGGCGCCAGGGTTCCAGTTTCCCGTAACTCTTAGAACATGTTCTAGAACTTGTTATTTAACTCTTAGAACAACAACAGCATATTTTCATTTTTCACTCAACAATTTAAGGAGAGGTGCTCCATGAAAAAAAACGACGAGATCCGGAAAATCGGCAAGGACGAGATGAACCTTGTGGAGTTTCCGATCACCATGCTCTCGAAAAGAAACTCCTCGGAGAAAAACGTTCTTGAATTCACGGACACCATCACCATGGGAGACGGCACGGATGTAACGAGAGAGTGGACGGTATCAGGCTCTGAAAAGTACGGGCTTCCCCTTGCGATAGACAACGATGTTCTGCTGGCCCTCCTCGTATTGGGCAAGGAGAACAACTTCTCCAGCCCGGTGATATACTTTTCGAGATACAGGCTTCTGAAGATAATGGGGCTCGAGACAGACGCAGGCTCCAACTACAAACGACTTGAAGAGACATTCGACAGGCTGACCGGAGTCCGGATCAAATCAAAAAACTCATTCTGGGACAACGAAAGAAAAGCGTACGTGTCTGTCAACGTCGGAATCTTCGATGAATACAGAATTTATGAAGGAAAAGTCAAAAAAGGGGCGTACATGCAGGACAGTCTTCCGCTCAGCTATGTAAGGCTGAACAACACGCTCTATCAGAGCATCAAGGCCGGCTATATAAAGAGCCTGGAAGTTGACATATACTTCATACTCAAAAGCTCTATAGCCAAAAGGCTGTACCGCTATCTGGATAAAAAAAGATACGATGGGAAAAAGAAATTCGAGATGAATCTCTTCACCTTGGCCTATGCTCACATAGGCTTCGACAACGAGACTTACAGATTTGCTTCAAAAATCAAGGAGAAACTGGCTCCTGCACACAATGAGCTGATAAATGCAGGCTTTCTGAAATCAGTCGAATATCAGCTTACTGCAGATGGAAGCTCCGAGAAGGTGGTCTACACATTCGGCAGGAAGCCGGCGCTCAACAGCGAGGTTCCGGCTCCCTCGGAAACGATGAATGAGAAAGCTCTCATAGTGGATCCGCTCCTGAACAGCATGCTGGAAACAGGCGTGACGCGGAAGGTTGCCGAACAGATACTTCGCGAGCACAACAGGGAAGCCGTGCAATCCCAGCTGGAGGCTCTCCCTTACAGAAAGGCAGGCGATCCGGCAGCAGTTCTCGTCGCCTCGATTCAGGATGACTGGAACTACCCGGCATCGTACAAAGCGAGCAGAAGAAAGACGAAAAGCGCAGCGCAGAAGGAAAAGGACCGCGAGGCAAAAGCCGCTGAGGAGCGGGAAAAAGAAGAGCGCCGTGAAAGAATAGAAAACTATCTCTCAGCCCTCCCGGAATCGGAAAAGACATCACTGTTAAAGGAAGCCAGAGAGCTCGCAAGGCGGGAGGGAGGCGCGATGTTCAAAAACCGTGAGATTCCGGAGTGCATAGTGAAGGCCTACCAGCACGTGCTGGTGGAAAAAAGCCTCGAATCCCCGCGCCAGACTTGCGGAGTGTGACCTCAAACGCAAAGAGGCAGGGTAGGGGAGACCAGAAATCTTCTGCGCGAATTTATGCTGCAAAACAGGTTGCTCGGCACATGCATTTCACGAAAAGGCGGCAGTGACATTTCATGCCTGTTTTTCTGTTCAGACGATGTCCAGGTGTCGCAGTGCCGGCAATGTCGAAATATAGGCCCTCCGGAAGGCTGTACAGGGCATATTCGCCCGTGGGTTCCTGAGAGATCCCGGCGCTCAGTCGAAATATTATATCATCTATCTTGTGATCTGATGCTGAGAGCTTCTTAAGAAGCTCCTGAATTGCACCGATATTAAAGATACGACTTACGCATCAATTTGGATTCTGGGTGTCTGGGGTACAGGCAGGTATTTTCTTCAAACATTTGTTTTTTACTTGAACCCTCGAAACCGAGTACCCGAAAGGTTCTATCTAAAAACTAATTTTGTGCGTAACTAGTGTTAAAGACATCAGATACATTGAAACAACACAGGCGGTACAAAAATATCTGGGGGATGCGTATCGCCGGACTCAGCATGACGGGAAGGTAAAAACCATGAAGCCGGTAAAAACAGCAAGGTTATCGACTGATAAATATATCAACGACGGCCTCAGAAAAGGTGATATTGGAAACATTCTGGAAGACTGCGGCAACGGCTGCTGTGAAGTTGAATTCTGCGAAATCAACGGCATAACGATAACATTCTTCTCGTTTCCCAAAAGCGAGCTGGAGCTTCTGGAAGAAGACATTTCCCAGGCTGTTCCGGCGAACTGTTTCAGAGCAGGGCAGGGGACAGGCTCATTATAACCTCAGTCTGGAAGGCCTGCGGGGGCTCCTCCCGCTCGCGAGCGAAAGCAAAAAGCCCAGGCATCGCCTGGGCTTCGCAAATCTGCCATGTAGAGCCTTTTTAGTTATCCTTCCCCTTCGTCAGCGTCAGGTATGCGAAGAGGCCGAGTCCTTTCAGATAGTTCTTCCTCGCATGGGGGCTCTTCAGCTTCTTCAGATGCTGCATAATCGTGCTCTTCTTCATGTAGAAGCGCCTGTAGAGCTCTTTCTGCTTGTTAACCAGATACTCCGTGGTCAGTCCTTTCGGAACAAAGACCGGCTCGAAGAAGGTGAACTCCGAGAACCCCTGATCCTTGAAAGTCCCGTAGAGATGGGCGATCTCGTACTGCGGAGTCCCTGGAAGCGGGGTATTGAGCTGCACCGTCACATCGCCGAGCGGCAGCGACAGCGCGTAGTTTATGGTATCCTCGATGCTCTCCTTGGTGTCTATCAGATGGCCGATGATGAAGAAAGCCTTCGTGTGCAGACCGATCTCGTGGCACATGTTGACCACTTCAGTGACGCGCTCCTTGGTGAAGCCCTTCCTTATGAAGGAGATGACCTCGTCGTTGCCGCTCTCGATTCCCAGGCGGACAGTCCAGCACCCGGCGTCCTTCATCTTCTTGAGCAGCGCCCTGTCAACGACATCCACGCGTGTCGACGCAGTCCAGGCGATATTCAGATTCTTTTCGAGAAGCAGATCGCAGAAGCGCTCGGTCCGCTCACGGCTCACTGTAAAGGTGCTGCCAACGAAAAAGATCTCCCGCACGCCGAATCGCTCGATCATGCTTTCGATCTCGGCGATATGGTACTCGGGGCTGGGCACGCGGTATTTCTTTCCCATCGAGGCCGAGCTGCAGAAGATGCACTTGAATGGACAGCCCCTGTTGGCGAGCACGCTGAGCTTCGGCATGTACTTCACATCTGTAAGCAGCGAATGATATACATCGACGCTTTTCAGCAGGTGTCGGGCAGGGAAGGGGATGGTATCGAGATCCTGAATCAGCGGCCTGTACTCATTGAAGATGACGTGGTCATCCTCCCTGTATGCAATTCCCTTGCATGCTCCCGGCTTTCTTTTGCCGTCCAGCACCTCCAGAAGCTCCAGGATCGTCCCCTCGGCTTCGCCGATGACTCCGTAGTCGAAACAGTCGAAGGTCATCGCGTGAGCCGGCAGATCTGTGACGTGATTGCCGCCAAGGATTACCGGCATCGATGGCGCATACCGCTTAATCGTCTCGGCGAGGGTAACGGCCCTGAAGAAGGCGTTGGTCGTGGCGCTGATGCCTATTATGTCGAAATTGTTATCTTTGATGTACTGAAGCGCTTCATCGTGAGACATCTGCTCAGCAGCCGCATCAAGCACCTGCACGCTGATACCCGCCTGCTCCAGGATGGCTGCAAGATAGCATATGCCCAGGGGCATTGCATTGGCGAAGAGCGCCTGCGCCACCGGATTCTTATATTCACGCTCATCGAGCGACGGATTCACAAAGAGCACCTTCATAGGGCGTACCTCCGTTCAAAGCTTATAGTGTAGAGCAGCATCGCTGCTGAAACGCATAACATTGCAATTATATCACATAACACCCAGAGCTGCCATCATGCATCAATGGCTTTCACCGCTGCTGTCTCGGCGGCCACATGTCCTCTCTGCGTCCCTTACCGGACATGTCGTACACCGTCATACCCTCACCGGAATATACGGGATCTCCGAATCTGGCCTCCATCGCATTCAAAATTCTTGTGGAAATAAGCTCCTCTGACTCATATGTATCATATCCGAGCGTTCGCAGTGAAACTTCCCCCATATAATCCCTGTAAACAATAATATACTTGTATCCAATCGCCTTCAGGGCCTCCACATCGGCCTCGTTATATGTCGCATATGCCGAAATACTGTTGTTCAGGTCCTCCAGATAGAGCAGGAACGAATTCCCCTTGTAAAAATTGACAAAATCCGGCGAAAGAAGCCAGTGAGCCGCTTCGCCGGGGCCTCCCATCAGCTTTTTCCGGTGCACGGTCTGATACAGGCAGGTCTTTGAGCAGACGAGAAACGGCAGCTCTATTACGGCACAGTCATTTTCCCTGGCAAGAGTTGAGAAAAATGACGGAATGGAGAGGCTCCTGAGACCCACCGGAGTCTGTGCCTTCACCGATGACAGCTCGACGAGCGTGACCAGAACCAGTATAACGGTCAAAGCAGAGGGAATCTTCTGACTCTTCTCCTTGAGCATCTCAAAGAGCCACGCCAGGTTCCGCGCAGCCAGAATCCCCATCAGAATGACGACGACGCCCATGATGCGGGAAGGGAAGGTCAGGCGTGACCAGAGGGGCACAAACTTGTAAAAGAAGAAAAAAGGCATCCTGACATCCTGAAAATCGCCTCCCAGGTTCAGATAGGGCCCAAGGGCGAGCGAAAACATGCAGAACATTGCGACGAGCCAGTGCCATCCGCTCGCCTTCAGCCTGAAAAGTGGCACTACGACGCCGAAGATTACGAGAATCCACGGATATAGCCCCAGCTCCCCGTCCAGGCTCACTGAGTTCACGAGTGTAAGTTTGCGGGGATCCTGTGAGGGCTGCATCGGCAGAATATCCATCAGCAGCGGGTAGCTCTGGAAGAACGACATGCCGGGCAGGCCTTTGGCGGCTATGATCTGCTTGATGAATGGCGCTACGAATGGCAGAACGATAATAAGAAAAAGGCCGAAAACAGCAGCCATCCTGATGGCCAGTGCCTTCAGATTCACCCTGTGCCGCTCGATGAACATATACACTGCTATTATCGGCACAGTGGCAGTCACCAGGAAGATGGCATAGAACCAGTAAAGCAGGGCCGTCAGCAGCAGCGTCACGGCGCACCACACTATGTTGCTTCGTCTATCCTCCTCGAGCAGCTTTGCCAGGAAGAGGAAATAAAGGGCAGGGAGCCCCAGTATGACCGTTATGATATGCCCGTCGGCGATCTCCCTGAAAAAATAGGAGTTGAAAACAACGACCATCCCGATGACAAAGGCTACCAGATCATCCTTCGCCACATAACGGAGAAGCGCAAAGGCGGCCACCCCGTTGAAGATCATGATGGCAAGGCAGAGCACATTGTAATAAACCGGGAATCCGAATAATACGAGGAACGGGAGGGCCAGAAGCCCTTCGAAGCCGCTTCCGATGTGGAGGAGCATATCCTTTCCGACTGGATAGTAGATGAGCGGACAGAAAGTCATCGGCTTTCCGGACAGTACCGCATGCTTTACCCACCAGTGGACCCAGATCGTGCCCTCCAGGTCGGGGCTCGGCGTGACGGTGCCTATGACAAGGCTTCCCATCTTCGTGATAAGAGGCCACGTGACAATCACTGAGAGGACAGCATAGCCAAGCGCCGCCCTCGCATAAGGCGACGCCTTCACCTTGTCAATAAAGGGGACAGAATCCCTTTCAGCCATAGAGCCTTTTTCGCTGCAAAGTCTGACTATCCCTTCTGCGCTCTGCAGGAGCGAAGATCAGCCCGCGCTGAGGCGGCTTATCGCTCGAGCATCCTGTACAGCAGCGACGGGTTGGGAAGAGCTACTGTGGAGCCCATATACAGGAACGCGTATCTCTGCCCGAACAGATCGCGCAGAAAATAGTCTGCAAGCTTCGATGTAGTATAGTTGGCCAGAATCTTCAGATCCGGGTGTGATGTCCTCAGGCGCTCGAGCATCGCCGCTTCCTCATCACTCTCGATGCCCATGAGCATGCCGGTGCCTCCTGTGTACAGCCTCACCTTCTCGCCAGTGGCCGCTTCGGCCTCGGTTATGAGCCGCTCCATCCCGGGCCTCCCTTCACTTGCTACTATGGCGAGCCCCTTTTCTATCATCACGACGAGATCCAGTTCGTAGCTGTCCATTGTGGCTGAAGGCAGCACGAGAAAGCCGACCCTGGAGCTCATCTGGTGATATCCGGGCGGAACCACCACGAGGCGCTCTACCTTGCAACCGTATGAATCAAAGAACTCCTTCTCTGATCCTCCTGCAGGAGCGGGAGGCACGAAGACAGGCAGGCTGGGGCGGTACTGCATCATTGCCGGAAGTCCGCCGGTAAAATTTTGTGGATTGTATCCGGAGAGCACGCAGTAGTCAATATCGGCCGGGGCCACTATGATGTCAATATTCCCGACTTCGAGAGTCGCCACGTACAGGTTGAAGCGTATGCTCTCTGAGGTGGCTCCCAGATCGTAGAAGAAGTAGCTGACGCCGTCCTTTATGGGATTGATCGTCATCTTGTTTTCGAGCCCGACGAATTTCTGCCCGTATTTAGCCAGCATATCATCGCTGGAGTGAACCCTGTCGTATAGGATGCAGCACATCATCTGCCCGGGATCTTCCTTCAGAGCAGGCGCCACGACATTCATGAAGTAAGGCAGCCCTTTCTGGGTCTTTGACTGCTCCTCTGCAGGCCATGGCTTTCCTGCGAAAGTATGACACTTGTCCACGATCTTGTTTGTATAGATCTTGGTGGCCTTCATCTGCTCCGGGCTCGTGCTCCGCTGTTTCAGCGGTGACTGCTTGGAGTTGATGACCGCCTGAAGCGGAGGAAAGAGAAACACGATGACGAAAACCTCCACCAGAATTATGAAGGCAGCCTTCAGGTAAAGGGTGACCGTCCTCCACTCGCGCTCCCCTGGATGCATACCGGCGCTATCTGCGACAACCTGCATGTTCTGAGGGGGCGACTTGTCTGGCGTAGCTCCTTCGGCTCCAGCCTGTTCCGCTGCCGGAGCATTGTCGCGCAGGGCATCAGCATCTTCCGCCCTCATATCAGCCTGGGATTCAGTCAGTTCTGGCGTTTTGCCGCTGCTCTTTTCTTCATGAACCGTTTCCAGTTCCCTTGTTTTGCTTCTAACCCCTTCAGCAGAGAGCCCGTCCTGCTCCTCAGCAACGCTGCCTGCCATCACTGCCGGCTCTCCGCCGGCATTCTCAGCAGTATCCCCAGTCTGCACCTCAGCCTCGCCGCCGGTGTTCCCAGCTTTGCCCTCAGCCTGCACCGCAGCCTCGCCGCTGGCATTCTCAGCGGTATCCTCAACCAGTCTGGCGGTTTTAATGCCGGCTTCTGCTTCAGCGGCACCACCATCGAGTTTCACAGTGTCAGGTCCCGAGGCGTCTATGGAGGCCAATCCGCTATCCGGCCTGGAAATATCGGGCTCACCTGCGCTCTTCCCGGCAGGCGGACCTCCACTGCTCCTTGCTTTCTTCTTCTTACCCATCGTAACCGTCCTTACAGACTTAAATCACTGCAGCATCTTCCACGATCAAATGATGTATATCCAGCGGTCGCGATGCTTTACAGGCTCACCGAGAAACCTGGTGAGAAAAGTGGTAAATTCATTGAACATATCGTCGGGGATCAGGTTTTTGTGTACGATAACGTATCGGTACTGCTTGCCTCTCAACTTCTCTATGTCCTCGAAAATCGCCGAATCGGGCAGATTCTCTGTTTCCATCAGAGCGGCCACCTGCGGGCTTCCGATGAGAAAAACCTTCTCGTCAGTCTGATTGATCATCTTCGACATGATCAACAGCCTTTTCATGAAGGCGTTCCCCTCTATATGGGATGGATGGATCCCTTCCAGGGAGTAGGGGAGAGGCTTGTTGTGCACTGTAACATAGTATGAAAATGGCAGGATGCTCGGGAACTTGCATCCATACTCCTTATTCTCAAGGATTCCGAACGGCACATCGAGAATGCCGAACACCTCCTTATCCCTCGCAATCGTCCTGTAAAGCAGCGGCTTCTCGAGCACCGTGTGCGGGAAGGGGTGGGGGAGGGGAGACAGGAATGAGAACTCGAGCAGCACCATCCATGAAAGCAGAACAGCAACTGCAGTCTTTTTCAGGTCAGTGCGGAGAAAGCCTGTCAGGTAAGCCACGCCGAAGCCGCCCAGAACTGCCAGTGCCATACTGGTGATGATGGCAAACCTGTAAGGATGGTTGGAGCTCTTGACGCCCGGCACGAACTTGCACATGAAGCCGAAGACATTTAGATAACATTTATTCAGCATCGCCCAGATCGGGTATACTGTTCCGTTCACGACTAGCGTCGGGCCCATGGTCAGTATCAGGAAGACGAGCCCGGCCAAGCACCAGAACACGACATGCTTGCTCTTCCGGAAGGCCACGAGACCCAGAATTGAGAGCAGAATCGCCACGTAGCCGAGATATACCATGTGATGATGGGGAAAAAATCTGTCCTTCAACTCTCCTGGCCCCCTGGAGAAGAACTCCTTCATATCCGCTGCGTTGCGCCTTGCCTGGATGCCCCTGTGGTATGTGCTCTTGTTGACCAGCGCTTCGGTGCGCTCAGGGTTGATCCCCCAGGTGGTGGTGAAGAACTGTGCCAGCACAAAGGGCAGCAGCAGGAACATCCCCACCCCGATTGCAAGCACAGTCTTCCTCAAGACCAGCATCTTATGCTCGCGTGTCTCGGGATCGAGAAAGAACTTATACAGAAAGAGCGCACCGGAAACTATGAGCGCATACAGCCCGTAATACCAGTTCGCGAAAGTGGCGATGAAGAGCAGGATTCCTGTGCTCAGCACATTGTCCAGGTCGCGCCCCTCTTCGTCATAGAGCCGATACAGGTAGAGAAAGTAGAGAGGGACCCACATCAGGTGTCCAAACTCGGATACTCCGTCAATATATGTCGAAAATCTGTTCGGACAGAATCCGATGATTGTTCCGCCGACAAGTCCGGCATACTGATTCTTTGTAAGGTACTTCACCAGGAAGTATCCTGCAAGAGCGCCGCCGACAATATTGAAGAACAGGATCAGATTGTAGTCGACCGGAAAGGAAAAGAAAGGATCGAGCACAATTCCCATGAGCGAAGTCATGGGATCTGCGGCGTACAGATAGCCTCCTGTCGGGTAGTTCAGCACATCGACCTTCAGCGGAAACAAATGGCGCTCCAGGATATTCATCTTGATCCACCAGAAAGAGAAGATGGCCGTCCTGGGAAGATCGGTAAAGAACCGTCCTGTCACATAGCTGTCAATATTGGGCAGCAGAGGCCATGTGATGATGATGGCGAAGATGAGATAAAGTGCCCCTATATAAACCACATTAAGCCGGGACCAGTAGGCCCGGCTCGTGAATTGACTCCAGAACTGTCGCATAAGAGCGACATAACGCTCCATACCGAAATCTCCCAGGCAATCATACCGACTGCACGACTATACAGAATTATAGCAGAGAACACAAAAAAAAAATAGGGGTAAAAGCGGGGACAGTTAACTAATATTTACAATTTTGTAACAAATACTTTTAACAGACTATGCCTCAAAATCCAGGAGGAGTATATTTGTCTGAGCAAGACTGCTGTTCAGCGAATATTTCTGTGACAGGAATGAAGAACAGGGAAGCATTGAGTAGATTATTGGTTGAAAACTACCGCTCTGATTTTTAAGCGCCAGTCTTCCATCATGGTGGCAAACTGTTCTTGAACATAACATGAAAACAGTTGATTGTTAAGGCCATTCCGTGATTATTCCATCCTCAATATTGTATCTCGATTCATCAGAATAAGGCTGATGTCACCATACCGATGCGTTTATGCATCATGCCGCTGTTTTATTGCCGCTTGTGAGATGGCAATGGACAGATGGAGGCATACAGCATAAACTGAAGTCAGAGATTTAAGACAGAAAGGAACGAAATCCAATGACTATGATAGCTTCAGGCCAGCCTTACACTTTCAATATGAATACGCCTCCTCCTGCGAATGATCGCCCTGAAAACCTGTATCTCTCGGCATTCTGCCATATGCACACAGACCAGACGCTTGGTGAGCTCGACCGTTACGACGGGAAGCCGGACGATCTCGATCCGCGTCCGGGCTTTGTCGAGGTCAGAGAGAACGGACACCACGCCACCCTGTCCAAGGAAGGCGATAAGGTCAAAGGCGACTTCGAGGGCACAGGCTATATAAGCGGCCCGACAGGCTGCGCCCATCACGAGGATGTCAAAGTCCATCTGGAATCCGATGGGGAAAAGGTGATTGAAAGAGTCACGTACCCGGAACAGGGAGGAATGACTCTGCAGAACGAAATCAACGTAAAGAACGGCACTATGACTTTCATATACTGGGAAGGCCATCAGTCCTGACGCGGCAATTTGAGCACAATACCCGCGATCAGCAGTCAGGTGTTGCATCGCGGGTATTTTCATCTCCTCCCGCCAGTTGGTAAAAATGTATTTCCAATTGTAAAACCAACCCCCTTTATGCTATAATGTGTTCTGTACGTCCAAAACCAACAGCACAGGGGGACAGGCGATGACAAAAGAAAAAACACAGACCGTAATAATCCTCATGCTTGCTGTGGTGATACTTGTGCAGCTCTACTGGTTTTTCTTCAGGGGCAAGGGCACAAACACCACACAGACACAGCAGACAGCAACTGCCACAGTGAGCTATCCCGGCTCCGAGACGTTCGATATCCACGACCTGGCTATAGGCATTCTCCGCCTGAAAAACGATCAGTACTACTCCCTGAAGGACGAGCAGAAAGCGCAGCTGCTTAAATATCTCGAAACGTATCAGACATTGCAGAAGGAGCAACGTGCAAGCGTAAAGGAGATAGAAAAGATCCTCAACAAGGATCAGCTTAAATACCTGAAGCAGAACAGAGGTGCTATGGCAGGACCAATGCTTATGGTGGATCCGACAAAAAAGATGAGCCCTGAGCGGCAGATGGTGCAGTCAGTAATAGCACAGTTAACAGGCGTCAAACAGACTCCTCAGCCTGAGGCTACCCAGGGAGCCCCTGAGCAGTCCCCAGTCCAGAAGGGAGGCTCTACAAATGCGCAGTAAAGGAAGAACCCTTATAATCTCAGTGGTGCTCATCACTCTCATGCTATGCGGAGCCGCGCTGACCGTGGCGCTTCGGGCCCAGACTCCGGGAGGGCCGGGCCAGGGTGGCCAGGGCGGCCAGATGGGTCCCGGCATGATGGGCCCCGGTGGCCAGGGTGGCCAGGGCGGCCAGATGGGTCCCGGCATGATGGGCCCCGGCGGCCAGGGTGGCCAGGGCGGCCAGATGGGTCCCGGTATGATGGGTCCAGGTGGCCAGGGTGGCCAGGGCGGCCAGATGGGTCCCGGTATGATGGGTCCAGGTGGACAGGGTGGCCAGGGCGGCCAGATGGGTCCCGGCATGATGGGCCCAGGCGGACAGGGTGGCCAGGGCGGCCAGATGGGTCCCGGTATGATG
>Ga0302252_1001469_pt1 | contig 13527 bp, 13 predicted proteins | sample AAG_RA_Leu_MG_FD_193511 | JGI IMG/M metagenome (GOLD analysis project Ga0302252, IMG submission 193511) | Enriched activated sludge microbial communities from anaerobic digester in WTTP, New Holstein, Wisconsin, United States - AAG_RA_Leu | ecosystem: Engineered > Bioreactor > Anaerobic >...
TGAGCTTAATGACTTAAAAAATATTAGATATGAAAACGTAAAACTGAAAAATATATATCTTTGGAAAACCCAAAACAAACTCTTGCGAAGCAGGAAGGCTTATCCCAATGAGCTTTCCGCTTCAAAAGAAATAGTATTGAAGGGACAAGAAATACTGCTTAACAGAGGTGCTTTACATAGGAACCCGTGTTAGAAATAGTAGTTCTTTTTTCGGTCGTCATTTTGAAAGTTTTAATATTTTAAATGCTCCTTGTCCAACGATGAAAAACACAATTGTCCCAACGATAAGGTCAGGATATTTTGAATTTGTTAGGTAAACAAGTCTGAGATGGTCTAAAAAAAACTGGACAGGAATTTAGTAATTTTCTAATTTCTGTCATATAAAAAAGTCAAGAAGAACATTTACGGCTGAATTTAAAGCTAAAGTTGCCATTGGGGCGATAAAAGAGAACAAGACCCTATCTGAGCTTGCTCAGATTTTCTCAGGGCATACGCATTTAATGATACATCGGTAGCCATCAATGGGTTAAAAAAAGGTTCTATGATTTCCCCGTATATACGCAAAGAGAGGGTTGATTGTGAAGAAGGGCAAAGGAGCCTGTGCTTCCCCTGTGAGCTTTCATAAATTGCCAGATTGATCACCATTACAATATAAAAAAGTAGTATGCTTCTTTCCTAATGATCAACCCGCTAATGGTTGTATATCAGAATGCTGCATAATTTATTAATGAATCAAGTTATGAGTCTCCCCCTCACCCCCTTTTTTCAACAAAATAAATGAACTTTGATAAAAATAGTGTCCAGACCCATTGGACCATCTCAATTGATTATTCACAAAGGCAAGGGAAACAAAGACAGGGTTGTGCCCATTTCGGAGAAAACCATAACCATGCTGCGCAACTACTTTGTGGCATACAAGCCGGTTACCTGGCTTTTCGAAGGCCAAAAAGTTGGAAAACCATACAGCGAAAGCAGTTTCGACAAGGTTTTTGACCAAGCCGTGGCCAGGGCAAAAATTGTCCGTCATGTAACCCCGCACTGTTTGCGTCACAGTTATGCTACCCATTTGCTGGAGGCCGGCACCGATTTGCGTTACATTCAAGAGCTTCTTGGACACCAAAGCAGCAAAACAACCGAAATCTATACCCACGTTACGGACAACGGCCTGAAAAAAATTAAATCGCCGTTTGATGATTTATTCGAATAATGTTTTAATTTTGCATAGTAATAAACTATCATCAAGTGGATATACAAGTCCATTTTGGGCGTGTAACCTTACTTATGGTAGATATATAAACGAGTTGTAACGCATTTTAAGAATCGCTTCTAACATAAATTGAGTATTATGATTAAAGAATTTGAACCAATTACACAAGGAGTATTAACCTTGATTGATGAGTGGGAAACAAAATTACTTAGATTGTCAAACGATGTGATAACTCAAAGGTGTAATAGTCAAAACAGGACAATCAAACAGATTGTTGGGCATATGATTGATTCTGCTTCGAATAATACTCATCGAATTGTTCATATGCAATATCAAGAATGTCCTTTGAGATTCCCAAACTATGCAACAAATGGGAATAATGATAAGTGGATAGCTATTCAGAATTATCAAGCAGAAGATTGGAAAAACATGATTAATATGTGGAAATACTCAAATCTACACATTGTCCATGTGATTGAAAATGTTGATCCATCCAAATTGGATAATCAGTGGCATTATAGCGAAGAAAGATTGATTTCCCTAAAAGATGGAATTATTGATTACTTGAGACATTTCAAACTGCATCTAAGCGAGATTGATGATTTAATAAACAATGGATAAATAAAAAAAAACGCGTTACAACACAGTGTATACATCATGCGGGTTTCAGAGTAATTTGAAAGTTCAGGGCTCGCTGGCAAGGGCGGTAACGGTAGATAATGAAGTGGCCACGAACTCCCGCACGCTGCATACACTCAACGTTAGCGGTAATTTTACAAGAGACAACCACAATAATAACGGATATAATTATGAGTAATTTACAAGTACACTTAGAAAAAAGAGTAGAAGCATTATTTAATGATTCAAAACGTGAATTGTTAAGGATTGCAGAGAATGTTGTTTCTTCAATACCAAGAAATGCAAAAAGTAACCCATTAGAAAATTTATCTGAGAAATTCAATGAGTCAGGGATTACAATTAAAAAGTTATCTGATGAATTACTGGATTTTAGCAATAAATCATTATCAGATTTTGAAAAAGAGATAGATACAGTTCAAGAACCTGAAAAATCTAATGCTATTGAAAAATATAGGGATTTACTAATATCGGAAATGCAGGATTTAATAAAAGAGGGATTTAGAGATAGGATTTTAAAATAATTCTAATAACGCAATAATAATTAATCATTTAAACAAATTAGCTATGTTAAGAAAAACTACAATTGTTTTAACACTTTTAGTTGCAAGTGTTACCCTTTTTGGTCAAGACGAAAAAAAAGAGGCTGAAAAAACTACTACAAAAATGGATTTATTTAGTTCAAAGACTGGAGCTATAACCAAATTCATTGATACAAAATTGCCTAATTTAAGGACTTCTTATGTTGCAGCAGAAACAAGGATAAGAAAAATTAATAACGGAGTAAATTCAGCTTTCTTTTATCAAATTGAAAAGCAAGGTAAATATAGTACAAGTACAGCGTCGATTGAATATGCTGATTTGTTAGAAGTATTAAAGGCTTTAAAAGTACTTAAATCAGAGGTTGATAAGGATATTGCATCTAATCCAGACTACCTTGAAAATAAGTTTGTAACAGTTGACGGTTTTCAAGTCGGATATTACGTAAGTGGAGGAAAAGCATCATGGTATGTAAAACTTGAAAAATATGGTTCAGATAATACATTATTTATTGATAATGGAGAAACAATTGAAAGTGCCTTTACTGAGGCGAAAAATAAGATTGATGAATTGAAAATTAAATAAAAACTACCGCCAACAAGGGCTCATAAGCAATTGGGGTTTAAGTTGTTGGGCGTGCGTCGCTCTCGCTTGCAAGCTCGGTAACGGGTGATAGGTTCGCGTCCACGAAGTCCCCAACTGCTCATAGCCCCGTCCGTTGTGCGTCATGCAAGAAAACCCTACTAACAATATAGATTATGACAAATTCAAAAGCTTTATTTTACCCGACAATTGAAATAAATAATGAAAATTGGCTTAAGGCTAATCTTCTCTTTTGGGACGAAATACATACGATTGTTCCAGAATCTTTTCCGAGACCCTACGCAAATAGAACTACTTCCATTTTAAGTGAAAGGCAAATATTAAAGCCAGAGTTGGTAAATCCTGACCACTATGCAGTAAGGGAATTGTCGGATAATCTTTTAGAATTCTTGAATACTGAAGAAGGTTATAATTTAATATGGCAAGGTAATGACTTACATGGCATACATCGTGATAAAATGGCGCGCATCCATCATGATAAACTTTCTGAAAGATTATTTAGATTGCATCCAAGTAAATTATCACATGAATTAAGATACATACTTGAAGATAATATAGATAGTGAATGGTTCTGAGTAAGTTCATCATTTGCAAGTTATTATATGACAATGCTTGCAAATAAGATTTGTGAAGAGCAAGGATACAGGCTTCTAACTGATAATCCGTTATGTTCTAATCTTTCAGATAAAGTAAAACTTGGCATTAAAGGTTTAAATCCCGAAATACGAGAATTTAGACCGATTCGAATAAATCATCATTTGGCACAAGGATTTTTAATCAACTTAATAATTGAAAGGATTGATTTTCATCCATCTACTAATGTAATTGATATTTTATCATTTAAAGATAATCATAGAGACGCATTAGGGCAATTCCGAACTAATCTAAAAAAATTATTAAAGGAAATACCAGATAATATTTCAGTTAAAATCCTCAAAGAAGAAGTTGAGACGATTTATAATGATGAGTTTTTACCAGCATACAATAACTTAAAGCAAAGATTAGATTCATCTGGTATTAAGTGGGCAGCAGATAATTTTGCTAAGGTTAGATTTTTTTCCGTACCTACAACTTCGATACCTTTACATTTGCTCGGTCTGACAGTTCCACAAGCTTTATTAGCAGGAGCAGGCGTTTCATTGATTGCCTCTCTAATTTCATATAATATTGACAAGCAGAATAGTTTAAGAGAGAATCCATACAACTATTTGATTGACATAGAACGAGAATTATAAAAATGCACGAACGCACAACATCGTGTATAAAACATTTGGTAGTCAGTGGTTTATCAAACGTTTCAGCCCGTGTCGAAAGTACTTGTAACATGACAGGAAAGTGCTTCGAAATGCCAAACGTTTCATATACGTAACCGTTAGCCATAATGGAACAAACCGTGTAATGATTTTACCCAATATATGAATAATTATGAAAAAGCTAGGATATAAAAAAATTATCATTTGGATTGCAGTTAGTGTATCTGCCATTTTTGCTAACTTTTGGGCATACTGGGGTATAAATGAAAATTTTCATGAAGGCTGGTACTTTGAAAATTTATGGGATAACATAGTTCTTATGTTCGGACAATATTTATTGATGCCAATAGGCTTTATGCTTCTCTCTTTTATTTCAATCAGGTGGAATAAAGTTGGTTCGGTGTTATTTCTGTTATTAGCTGTGGCAAGTTACTTTTTATTTGGTCGTATGAATTCTGGCTTTTTTCTGGTTTCAGTACCTCTTGCCGGGTTGGGTTTGCTTTATTGGTTTGGAAAACTTGAAAGTCGAAAATTTGCTTACTTCCTTGTTATTGTATTACCCTTGATTCTGATATTTGGAATTGGGACATATCATGTTATTAGGGTTACTCACAGATATAATGATAATCAATTCGGGACAAGATTAATAGTAGGTAATGGATTAAGTCTAATGTGGGCTCCCCAGGGTCCGGGTTGGCCTGATAAAGGAATTTCATGGTACGAAGCTCAAAAGATCTGCGCACATTTGAGTATTGATGGAACAAAATTGGAAAAAGATGAAGTTAATATCTGGCGTTTACCAACAGTCGATGAAGCTGTCCGTTCTATGGTCTATCATGGCAACAATGCTGGAGGGACATGGAATAAAATAGACAAAAAAGCCATATATAAGATTCAGCCTGATAAAGAATCACCATTATGGAACATTCACCTTAAAACAATTTATTGGTGGACATCAACAGAAGTAGATAGTTCAAATGTCTACATCATTGTTTATAATGGTGGTGTATGGCCCAGAAAGAAAACTTTAAAGGCCGACTTTTTGAATTTTCGTGCTGTAAAGGAATTAAAGTGAAATCCACTATGGCTAACATGCAATATAAAAAATTGGGGGTGAGTAGGTTAATTAAATATTGCGGTTCGCATCAGGTGCTTTGTACATTGATAATGAATTGCTCCATAATCCCCAACTTTGCATAATGCCATCGTTACCGCCAATTATGAAAATAACGACATATGAAAATTGAAATTAGAAATCCAGAAATTAAACCACTGATAGCAAATCTACTTCGAATAAACATTGGAAGCTATCTAAAAACTAGTGAATATGACCATTTAGCACTTGAGCATAATTTCGACCAACTTTGGGAATCAGCGAATAAGGAGATTCGTCGTCGTAGTAATGTTGTGTTCCTTGGGTTTGATAATTCAGGTGATTATGAAGAAGCTTTTCAACTTATTTTAGATACATTATGGAGTCAGGATAAAAACGGCTTCTTTAATATAATGGAATTGACACTTAAAGACTTTATTCGTTGGGATAAAGGCAAAACAGATTTGTCAAAAATTTTGCAAAATCTGGAACAACTTGATATGCCTCAATCTCAACTCGAAAATTTGAGAGTCTCAAAGAAAATTAAAGTTCAACCTGAGCAACCGAATGCTCCTGAAAAACAAATTGAGTTCAAGCAATCAACGGTGAAAGTAAATGAAAATCTTTGTTTTATCATAATGCCATTTACTGACAAATTAAATCCAATTTACGAAAGCATAATAAAACCTGTTATTAAGGACTTAAAATTAGAATGTTTGAGAGCTGATGAAATTTTCACATCAAAACCAATTATCGAAGACATTTGGGATAATGTAAAAAAGGCTAGGTTTCTAATTGCAGATTTGACAGAAAGAAATCCAAATGTATTTTATGAACTTGGTTTAGCACACGCATTGAATAAGGAGGTAATTCTTTTGACACAGGACATAAATGACGTTCCATTCGATTTGCGACATTTCAGAATTATTGTTTATCAGGACAGTATTTCTGGAGCAGATAAATTAAAAAGCACATTAAAGGACTTTATTAATGAACAAATAAACGGGAAGAAAAAATAACTGGCGGTAACATCGTGTATAAAACATTGGGGTTTATGTGGTTAAATTAAGCGTTCTGCCCCGCATCGGCGTTTGTGCTGGCGGATAGGTACGCAGCCCGCTTTCCCCAACGTTTCATACACGCAACCGTTGGGTGCAAGCAACAAGCAGGTGCTCAACGTATTTAAAATGATATTAAAGCAAACTAAAATGAAACAATTATTGACTATTATTTTGATTGGATTTCTTGTAATATCCTGTAAAACAACTAAACAAAGCCAATCTACATCAAATGAAAATTTGAAAATCTATACAGATTTTTTGAATAAGGAACACACCTCTTCCAAAGATTATGTTTTTGAATTATTCAAGAAATATGATATTGTAATTTTGTGTGAACGTGACCATGGCGAAATCACACAATACGATTTAATTATTAATATACTGAAAGACAGTCGGTTTCAGCATATACAAAACGTGTATACTGAAATAGGTAATTCTCAATACAATGACCAATTAAATGATTTTCTGCATAATTCCTCTTTGACAAATGATGAAGCTGCAAAATCCGCCCTACAAATGCAACGAAACATGTTTCCACTTTGGGAAAAAGCAAATTATTTATATTTTTTAAAGAGTGTTCATAATATAAACTCAAAACTCAAAGATGACAAAAAAGTGAATGTTTTCAATCTTGATTTTGGAATATGTTGGGAAGCTTCTGACGAAGAGAAAAAGAAACAAAGTGCTACGCATAGCAATGACCGCGACAGTTTTATAGCGGGAGAGTTTATCAAATACTATAAAAAAAGTAAAACAAAAAAAGCATTGGTCATACTAAATTACCGCCATGCTTTTTTACAAGATATGTTTGGCAGAAAAAATGCAGGACGCTTCATTGCAGATGAATTTGGGAGTAAAGTCGCCAATGTATATATAAATTCATTTATTCTGAAGTCAACAAAAATTACTGACCAAGATGTTCCTGAAACGGCAATTGGAACACAGCATGATGGGAAATGGGAAGCTTCTTTTATAAAGTCCGGCAAAAAAGACATTGCATTTAACTTTGCGGGTACACCCTTTGGAAATGATGCTTTTGACATGATACCATTTCCTAACAACCTTAAATACAGTGATGTTTTTACAGGTTTCATACACTATAATTATTTTCCGGATTTACGAAGGGTTTTGGGAATAGATGGTTTTATTGATGATGAATTTTACAAAGAATTGGCAAAGCGCTATCAATTTTATGATGAAGAAATACCACCGAAAAATGAACTGAAAACCGATTATAATACCGTAATGGAAATAACATATCGTGAAGAATTTTCCGATGCTGTCAAAGAAATCGAAAAGTGGGTTAGTGAAAGCTCGGATAAATAAAATAACACAATAGACATGAAACTACTTTTTTTAATCCTTTTGCTTTTATCCATTCTTTCGCAAACTGCATTTTCTCAAACCGAACTTTGCATTGTCGGCACAAATCACGAAGAGCGAAGTTATTTTAACAGCGATAGCGTTTATAACATATTGATAAAAATGAACCCTAATGTAGTGCTTATTGAATTGGATTCTGCGTTTTTTACGGATGACTTCCATTTTAATTTGAAAAAATATCCTGACTTGCTTTGCACAAACAAAAATATCGGCGCGGAAAAATACCAATCAACCCATAAAGTTGATTTACGTCCTTTCGATATGACAGGAAGAAATGAGTACTATCGAAACTCAAACTATTTCGATAATCAGGATAAAATGTGGACAGATGTACTTGAACTATACAAACAAAATGAATTAAGCAAGAAAGACAGAGAAGATCTGGAATTAATACTTTATGCACAAGAACTTTACAATAATATTTCTTTTGGTTCTGCAAAAGATTTAAATACAGATAGCATGGTAAAGTTTTTATCATTGCGAGAAAAAATCATTTATCCCAAAATGCTTTCGATTGTCGAGAACACAAAGAAACTTCATAAATGGATTGATTTTGCAAAAGAATGAAAAAAACATTGGTATGAACGAAACGAAATAATGACAGACAACATAAAAAAGATTGCAAAGGAATACAAAAACAAACGGATTGTAATTTTGGTCGGGTTAGAACACAAGCCGGGACTTTTAGATTTGTTAAAGTTGGATAATTCAACTGAATTTACATTAAAAGAGTATTGGACATATTAAGTACAAAAACAAATGCCAGCACACAACAAGCGGTATAAAAAATTGCCGTGTTAGTAGATTATTCAAGGGTTGTAATTCGCTTCAACTTTTGTGTAACTTGAAAGGAAATCGCCCGCAACCGGCAACTTTTCATACCGCCGAACGTTATAAGCAATAAAAACAAAAATGAAAGGAGGTAAAATGAAAAAAGATTGAAATTTTAGAACTTCAGCAATTAAACAGATGGAGCCTTTTATTAACCATTTATTAATCTATTAATTGAGAATTAACTAAAATTTTTTAGAAATGAAACGCAAACATTTATTTACTTATTTCGGTTTGGCGACGCTTATTACAGCAAGTTTGATTATTATTTCCTGTCAAAAAGAACAAACAGGTATTTACAAACAACAAACCCAGACCGAGCAGTCATTAAAAGACGCGAAATTAGAAAAACGGATAGTTGCATTTAGAGATAAAATAGACCTAATCCGTGAAAACCCAACTCTAAAGTCAGGTACTGAACCAATGGAAATAGATAGTGCCGTATGGTATATTGAAGCAACTTCAAACTATACTTATGGAAACGCAAGTGCTTCGTTGGAAGACTATATTATTGATTCTTCTTATTTTGAAGTAACTCTAACTAACGGAAAAGTGCTTTTTTCTGATATTCAAGCAATCTATGATAAAGTTATTAATAGTTTGTCAATTCATTATGCACGCATTGTTTCGAATGAAAAACAGCTCTTAGTAGCTGATATTTCATTAAAGGTTTCTGATGGAGAAATCGCAACGATTCAGCTAACGTCAGGTTTTGGAATTAACAACTCTGAAGGACTTGGAAACAACTTTCCTTGGTATTGGGGATGGGAGTTAGGCCGTTGTGATGGTTCTGGTCTTGGTGTTGGAAAAGATGGTGCAGATATTATCAAACAACTAGCTAACTTTACTATAGGTGTTCCCAGTGGGAATTCATATTATACTGATGTTGAAATGAAATATGTATATCCATGTGAATTTCAAAATAGTAATGGACAATGCTTAACTTTTGAGGATTTTCAGGAGTATACTTTAAATCACCAGTGTCTTTCCACAACAGAAATAAATTTCTACAAGAATGGTTTGGTTCAAATTGGAAATCTTCTAAAACCAGTAGGCAAAAGTGTAATATCGTATCATTTGTTTGATGATACTGCTTTTGGATTGTGTGGCTCTGATCAACATGATTGTTGGTATATGGGTCATTTTGCTGAGATTAAATATGCAATCTGGCATACAAGTTCAACACCTCCTCACTCGTTCTAAAATTAATCAATCCAAATAGGTCAAATTGACCTATCTGGATTTAATTCCTAATAAGTATGAAGAAACCAATTGCTTTTATATTATTGCTAAAGATTGCTATTCCTTTTCAAGTATTTCCTCAATCATCCTTTGAGTTGACCATCTCAAATGTAAAAGATCAGATAATCAATTCAGTAGTAGAAAACGATGAAAGTGGGTTCGTTTTAGCTGGACGAATCCATAATTTTGAAACAGGTTTACCAGGAGGATATATCCTAAAAGTTGATTGCAATGGAAGTTTATTATTGGAATCTATAATTCAACCAGAAGATTCCGCCTCATGCCAATTTTTCAATATTCATTACTTCAATAACTATTATTATATATTAGGCTCAAAGTCAATAGTTAATACAGATCAATGGGCCTTATGGTTTTTAATGCTAAACTCAGAGCTTGGAGTCGAAAGTGAAAAATTAATATATCTCCCGACTAATAAGTGGATTTCTTACATGAATTCAATAATTGATTCTGACAGTAACATTATGATAACAGGCTACACGACTCACTATGATACAATTTCACCCTATAACCACGATCCCTTCTATGTTAAACTTTCCATAACAGGAGATTCATTAAATTCTGTTTTTTTTTCAACCTCAAGTATCTGGGATCGACCGTTTGATTTGATTGAAAGTAAGAATAGTGCCAATTACCATGTATTTTATAGTTATTATGATAATACATCAGCCGGGCAAATGGTAACTATTAATAAGAATTTTGAATTTCTCAACGTATTACCCATTCCTTTAGGCGTGCATAATTACTATTCACCTGTTTTTATTAATGATACTTCAATTTTAGTTTGTGGCGCCGGAACCTCTGCGCAATCTTACGTTAACCAACTAAATGTAGTCTCAATGACAGAGGCAGGTCAATTAGTTAGTTACAATCATTTCTTCAAAAATGAAACTATGAGAGAACAGCCTGCAATGTATCAAGGTGTTAGTAAACTAGGAAATAATTTGTACGTTGGTGGTACTTCTAATTACGACTATTACAATCCGTTTTGGAGTTCTTTCAATTCATGGTTTCATTTGATTAAAATAAGTGTCGATTTAACTCCAATATGGGAATACTGGTATGGTGGCGATGCCTATTATTTTCTTTATAGCATTCTTGCTACAAATGATGGAGGGTGCTTAATGGTTGGTAATCGTTACGATGATGACACACAAGACCAAGAACGAGATATTTATATTGTTAAAGTTGATAGCAACGGTTTGATAACATGGACACAGGAAATACCTATTGATAAACCAGAAACAATGGTTTATCCAAATCCGGGCACAAACCAGTTGAATATTAAAACTATCAGCAATGAAATAGACTTTGAACTGCTAAGCATAAACGGACAAGTTGTGATTAGGCAAATGCTATATGATAATTGTTCAAATATAAATGTAGAATCGCTAAAATCGGGTATTTACTTTTATAGACTTTTTGACAAAAAAAATAAAACAGTTGAAACGGGGAAATGGATTAAATATTAAAGGAAAGAAGAACTTTATGCCCATAACAAAAGCTAAATGTAAACAGACGGAAAATGCTAAATTTAAGCATATTACATCAAATAAACATTGTGATTTTTTAAATGTTTAATGCTTTAAAATGCCCGCCTGCACTTAGCTTCGGACGTTGTGCGTCATGCCAAGAAAACGACAATGCAAATAATAAACAATAATATATAATAGACAGAATTTATGCTCTTTAACTCAATTGACTTTGCAATTTTCTCACCAATAGTTTTTATACTTTATTGGTTTGTAACAAACAACAACTCGAAACTGCAAAACTTTCTAATAGTTGCAGCAAGTTTTTTTCTATGGTTGGTGGCGTGATGGTCTAAAAAAAACTGGACAGGAATTTAAAAATTTTCTAATTTCTGTCATATGAAAAAGTCAAGAAGAACATTTACGGCTGAATATAAAGCGAAGATTGCCATAGTGTCGATAAATAATAACAAGACCCTTTCTGCGCTTGCTCAGATTTTCCCAATACATACGCATCTGATTATACATCGGTAGTCATTAATTGGTTAAAAAAAGATACTATAATTTCCCTGAATAATTGCAGAAAGAGGGTTAAGCGTGAAGAAGGGCAAATGCCCTGTGAGCTTTTAGAAATTGCCAGATCAGTCTTTGCTACAATGAAAAGCAGGATGATTCTTCCATAGGGAGCAACTCGCCAATAGTTGTATATCAGAATCCTGAACAGTTTATCGACAAAAAATTAAGGCACAAGACTTCCCCACAACCCACTTATCTACAAAATAAATTAATCTTGATAAAAATAGTGCCCAGACTCATGAGACCATCTCATTATGACGTAGGTATTCCCCTCTCCAATCAGTATGCGCTAACACTTTACCCAAGGAAAAAGATAAACAAAGAACATATATACTTTTTCAATTCCACCAGGGATCTTTCCCGCAAAGATTTTTTGCCCAAAACACTCACTTACTGCAACTTAAGTACCAGATGATTTGCCGCACCAAATTTACGCGAATATTTTTCCAACGAATTACGGAACCAAGACAATGCCACTTTCTACCTCATCGGGGGAAGCTACTTTTCAATAACTACTTCATGTAAAATGATCTTGCTGCTCTCTATCGTTTCTAATTTAATCCAACCCAATTTTACGCTATTACCTTCTGTCATTTTAAATACCAAATATTTTGGTTCATGGTTTATCAGGCCAAAATGCTGATCTATTTTAAAAAACTCAATAAAAACATTTCCCTCCCATATAAGATAATTCATCGATTCTGTCCGGGATGAGAGGAAAAATTCACTCAAACCGGAAAATGCGTGTCCTTCGATAGTGTCTCCTTGACTAAAGAAAAATGATGTAAAAACTGTATCAATCCGTCGTATTCTCTGTATACCATTTTCACATTTATAACCACTCAAGGTATTATATTCAATAGTTTGTTGTAAGGAATCATTATTCAAGAAAGTACATGATTTAACGGTATCTATGTTATCCTGACCTATCAAAGAAATCTTGTTGTTAACGATTATTATTTTGGATTCATTGGTTTTAATGCCCCCGGGGGAATAATCGGCCCAGGCATATAAAGCAAAATCATCCCAACCATCTTTGTTAAAATCGAGATTATATAGATACTTTGAATTAACTCCCCAAGTGTTCCCAATGGTTTTATTCAAATGATAAATATTCATCGACAAGGGCTGAGTCATGCCCACACGGAAGGGGACTTTTTCAGGGGAATCAGGCGGCTGGGGTTCTTTCTTACATCCGTAATAAATAAAAAAAGTAAAAATTAAGAACACAAGCCATGCCAGCTTTGGGCAACCAAAAATTTTGCGAAAAAAAATCATGGTTTTGATTTTAAGGATGAAGGTGTATGGAAAACAATCTTACTCAATCATACATCGATTTAATGCAAAGATAGTATATTTATGTGCATTTTGGATGAGCAAGGGAAAAAAACAGAAGAAAAATTTGGTATGATCACCCGTGAAATAAAACGGATGGGTTCAGTCATGAAATCACATTTTGTGAGTGAAGTGTGCATGGAAAGTACGGGTATTTACTGGATACCTGTATGGCGTTTGCTTGAAAACAATTTTCAATTACGTTTGGTCAATGCCCAGTTCTTCAAACAATTGCCCGGACGAAAGAGCGATGTAAAGGATGCTGAATGGATAGCAA
>Ga0302252_1001476_pt1 | contig 13500 bp, 8 predicted proteins | sample AAG_RA_Leu_MG_FD_193511 | JGI IMG/M metagenome (GOLD analysis project Ga0302252, IMG submission 193511) | Enriched activated sludge microbial communities from anaerobic digester in WTTP, New Holstein, Wisconsin, United States - AAG_RA_Leu | ecosystem: Engineered > Bioreactor > Anaerobic >...
CATCAATCCCTGCAAAAGAAATCTTCTTTGATTGTAAGCCTTCTAAGAGAGCATTTTCATCTACAATGCCGCCTCGGGAGCAATTGATGATACCGACGCCAGGTTTCATTTGTTGGATTCTAGCTGCATTAATCAAGCCTTTTGTTTCCTCTGTTTTAGGGCAGTTTAACGTGATAAAATCCGAATTACGAATAATGGTGTCAATGTCGGTGATGGTTGTGTCAGGGGTTTCCGCTTTTTGTACGTAGGGGTCATAAACCAAGACTTTCATCCCAAGCGCAGAGGCTCTTTTGGCGATTTCTTTGCCGATATTGCCATATCCGACTAAACCAAGTGTTTTTCCGTAGGCTTCTATCCCTTCAAAACGTTTCTTTTCCCATTTCCCTTCTTTGGTGGAAACGGTTGCGTCTACTAGTAATCTGACTCCGGAAAGAAGCATGCCGATGACCAGTTCGGCGACGGAGACGGAAGAAGCTTTGGGTGTGTTTTTCACTTTAATGTTTTTGGCCTCTGCTGCTTTTTTGTCAATATTATCCGTTCCTACTCCACCTCGAACGATAAGCTTCAGATTGGATGCATTTTGAATAATGTCGGCAGTGACTTTTGTTCTGGATCGGACTACCAATGCATCATACTCATGGATTTCCTGTTTTAATTCTTCCGGAGTGATGGCTGTTTTTTCTATTACTTGAAATTGTGCATTTTTTTGAAGCTCAGCAATACCTTCTTTTGATAACGCATCTGCAATCAAAATTTTATACATCGTCGTCTCCTCTGTTTTATACTAAGGCTTTTAACGTAGCAGCTACACCTTTTCCGAGTTCAAAGGAGTAACCAAGTTCATGCAAGGCTCTTTCCACAACGGCAATACCAAGAATAGCGTCATTTTCATTCACGTTACCCATCGTGGAAATTCTAAAAATCTTACCTTTCAATTCATCTTGCCCGCCGGTTAATGTTACTTTGAATTTGTCACGGGCTAATTTTACCACTTTGTCACCATCGATGCCTTCGGGGCAGAGAACACCCATACAGGCACTGCCGGTGCTCTTATTGTAAATTGACAATCCTAATGCTTTCATGCCGGCTTTAATCGCATTGGAAAGGCGGATATGCCGTGCAAATACATTTTCCAAACCTTCTTCTTTAATTAAATCCAAAGCAACATTTAATTGAACGATCAAAGAGATGCCCGGGGTCCAGGGAGTAGTATTCTTTTCGAGGTTTTTCAGTGCTTTCTTCCAATCGAAATAAAATTTCGGTAACTTAGCAGTTTCCATCAATTTCATCGCTTTGGGGCTGACTGAAGCAAAAGCAAGACCCGGAGGAAGCATCAAGCCTTTTTGAGATCCGGCTACAACCACATCCACTCCCCAAGCATCGGTTTTAATGTCCACTACTCCAAGACCGGAGACAGCATCGACCACAAGAATGGCGTTTGTCTGTTTCACCACTTTGGCGATTGCTTCTATATCGGTCACACCACCGGTAGAGGTTTCGGAAAGGGTGGTGAAGACGGCTTTCGTATCAGGATTTTCTTGTAATGTTTTTTCCATCAGAGAGGGAGAAACCACTTCATTCCAGGGAATATCAAGCTGCACAATATTTAATCCAAATGCTTTGCAAAGATTGGCCCATCTTTCACCGAATTTACCACCGACCACGACAATGACCTTATCGTTCGGAGATAATAAATTGACAACTGATGACTCGAGAGCGCCAGTGCCGGAAGCAGCAAAAATCATCACTGGCTGGTTGGTCTGAAATATATATTGGAGTCCTTTGGTAGCTTCAGCAAATATAGCTTCAAACTGAGGCGTACGATGATGCATGATCGGCATCGCTCCTGCAACCAATACCTCTTCTGGCACTTGTGTGGGTCCAGGTGTTAAAAGAATAGATCTACGCATAATTTCCTCCTTACATTTTTATGACATTGACTATTATACCTGAATTTTCCGTTACATGAAAAAACCCTCCCTGTTGTACAGCAGGGAGGGTAAAAAACAGATTGGTCAAAACTTAGATAATACCTTGTGCCAGCATTGATTCCGCCACTTTGATGAATCCGGCGATGTTGGCGCCTTTGACAAGATTGTCTTCCACATTGTATTCTTTTGCGGTTTTGCTTGCATTTTTGTAGATGTTCTTCATGATCAGTTTCAGCTTTGCATCCACTTCTTCAAAAGTCCAGGAATAACGCATGCTGTTTTGTGACATTTCAAGGGCAGAGGTGGCTACGCCACCGGCATTCGCTGCTTTTGCAGGACCAAAGAGAATTTTGTTTTTCAGATAGATCTCAATCGCCTCTGGTTTAGATGGCATGTTCGCTCCCTCGCCTATTGCCAGGACACCATTGTTAACCAGAGTTTGAGCCAAAGTGCCATCAATCTCGTTTTCAGTGGCGCAAGGTAACGCTATATCTGTCTTAAGTGTCCAGATTCCCTTCCATCCTTCATGGTATTCTGCTTTGCTGTGGTATTTGACGTAGTCGGAGATTCTGCCACGTTCAATCTCTTTTATCTGTTTTACGGTCTGCAGCTTGATTCCGTCAGGATCGTAGATATAACCATTGGAATCACTCAACGCTACTACTTTTGCTCCTAATTCCTGTGCTTTCTGAGTTGCGTAGATGGCAACATTACCAGATCCGGAAATTGTGGTGATCTTGCCTTCCATGGAGATACCCTTGTCTTTTAACATCTCATCCATAAAATATACCAATCCAAATCCCGTCGCTTCTTTTCTGGCTAAGCTTCCGCCATAAAGAAGACCTTTTCCGGTAAGCACGCCTGCTTCAAAGATATTTTTCACTTTTTTGTACGTACCATATAAGAACCCTATCTCCCGTCCGCCTACACCGATATCTCCGGCGGGAACATCCAAATCGGGACCGATATGACGGGATAATTCTGTCATAAAGTTCTGACAAAATCTCATCACTTCACCATCTGATTTTCCTTTCGGATCGAAATCGGATCCTCCCTTACCGCCACCGATCGGCAAACCCGTCAGTGAGTTTTTAAAGATCTGTTCAAATCCTAAAAACTTGATGATACCGAGGTTGACGGAGGGGTGAAAACGCAACCCTCCTTTATAAGGTCCAATAGCGCTGTTAAATTGAACTCTGAACCCCCTGTTGACTCTGACCTTACCAGCATCATCTACCCAGGTAACTCGGAATAAAATTGCTCTTTCCGGCTCTATGATTCTTTCCACGATACCGGATTCTATGTATTCGGGATGCTTGTCTAAAACCGGAACGAGAGATTCTAAGACTTCGGTTGCGGCTTGTAAGAATTCCGGCTCGTTTCCGCTTTTCATTCTTAATTTTTCTGTGACTTGATTAATTACTTCTATAGATCTTTCCATTTCTTCCTCCTAAAGTTGTTATGAGAACGTAAGTAAAACAAAACAAGACAAGACAAAGGAATTTCGGATCACTAACGAATTACATTTCATTTCTTTTTGATAAGCTCGAAACAACTACAGTCTACGATTCATCCATCCAAATGTCAACTGTTTTCTGATATTTTTAAGTTATTCTTGATAAAGGCAATCCCTTCACTGTTTTCTTCATCTAGCATAATCTCGACAGAAGCGTTATTCATCACCTTATTTACGGAGATGACTCGGACGATTTTTTCAAACTTTACTGCAGAAGGAATGATCTTAGTCAATAGATTGGGTGATTTGATAAAAAAGGCCTCATTGAAAACGGTACCGTTACTGCCTATGTATAGGGGCAAGTATTTTATCTTGGCCTCTACCAGATCCTGAAAGAAATGTGTACCAAAAGATAATTCAGGCATATAGTCTTTTTTCATCTTTGCCATTTCTATTAGCATGGCGGTATTATTAATATCACTATATCCGACTCTCACACCAAGTTTAATGTCACCCCGACTTCCCCATCTACCTGGACCAATCAGAATAAATGACTGTTTCGGAAGTTTTTGATTCAATTCCCCGATAATCCTTCCAATCATCAGCAGATCATCCATCGTTTCCAGGCTGTCATACTCGTCGGGATCGACGTATACAAGGTATTCGATTCCTTTGATCACTCCATTTGTGATATATTGGTTGGCGGTAAACAGAATTCTATCCTGTGGGATATTATCGGGAATATTGATGCTTTCATGGCAAATGGCGGTGCTTTGTGGTCGGCATTGTAGAAGATAGATCTTATGTATATCTCCGTCACAAGCAAACTCGATGTCAACTGGCATATGGAGCTCATTAGAAAGGATATTCAGCATATCCTTTACCTGATACACTAGTGGTCCGGACTTTAGCAACCTGGAAAAAGTGATGACGGGAGTGTCTTCGACGATATTCATCATATTACCTGTAGGAGTGATCAGGTCTCCGTTTTGATATATGGAGATGATCTGGTTGAGGGAAGGGTAATTATAACCAACCTCCCTGATTAGCTTATCAAAAGGAACGCTCTCAAATCGTTTTGTGATCAGATTGATGACGTCTACATTTTTTTGGGAGTACCAGAGCACTTCCTGGGTGTTTACATTGACGCGAAGACCAGGCTGTCCAGGACTAATTAGCAAAGGATAGTCGTTGTCTACACGATCTACCGCTCTGGTTCCCAAACCAGCTACCAATCTGATAATTCCGTCTTCCCTTCTGATTCGTTTTGACCATCTTGCATCGTTATAGCTGAAAGCGACACCGGAGTAAGCCGGGAAAAAGTATTTGCCAACTTTTCTGCCAACAACTTCTTGAATTAAGATCCCCATCTCCTCGTTGAAATCAAGCAATCCTCTCTCTCTTCTGTATTCGATGGGATCAGGACCGAATACGCTGGCATATACCTCCAAGATCGCGTCAATCAATGCAACCAATCTCTCTTGTTTTGTACCGACATTTGCGACAAACAGACTCTTGTATTTTCCAGCAAATGCTGCACCGGTTTGGTCTTCTAACAAACTGGATGACCGGACAACCAAAGGCTGTTCACCCAAATCGTCTAGTGCCAGATTCAATCCTGCGATAATCTCCGGCGGCATGGAGGAATTCTTGAAGATTTGTTCCAGATAGGGATACTCTTGTCTGATTTCGATGGGATTTCGGTATTTGATATTAGGCATCTCCTCAAGTGCGTTAAAATGAAGAAATTCGATAATACCGTCAGAAGTTAAAAACCAGGTTTTTGGAACCGACAGATTTCTGATAGCGATCGAGGTATTTTGTTTGCTGGTTAAAATGGTGGCAGCTCGAAATAATCCTGCTGCTTTTCCTCCCAGCTTTCCGTTTCCCTGAGATGGACCGATCGTGTTTTTCAGCAAATAGGAAAAATTATCAATCGTAAGGTAGTTTTTGATCGTATTAATGTAATTCAGATCTTCACTGAAAAATCGTCTGATCAAAGCGACTTTGATGCCTATATTCTCTTCCGGAGAGATATTTTTAATACTTTCTTTTTTGTTGGAAAAGCGGTGAAGCGCATCCGAGATCTCAACCAATGCTACGTCTCTTTTTTCTGCAGCCATGCTTAAGAATCTGGCTTTATCATCTTTTACCCACACTTTTACCATTTGGGTAATAGCTTCAGAAGGCAGTTCTGCAGAGGCGATATTAAAGATTTCTTCGGTAATCTGCTCGAGAACATTTTGGTCAATTCGTTGAAGAGGTTCATTGGAACTTTTGTTTGGGTCAAATTGAATATCGTTCGTGCTGGATTCCAACCTTTCCATTAATACACCTATCTGTTTGATGCTCAGTTTGTAGAGATAGTGCATCATTTTCCTACCAATACGGTTCAGAAGGATTGGGTCCGTGTCGCGCAAGAGATCAATAATCACCTGCCATTCTTGTTTTGGTTCAGGCATTTGTATCTCCTTTACTTGTTAAAAAGTATAATTCCTTCACCCTTTCGACCATTCATTTTGATGAGTAAGGGTTTTTTAGTTTCGACAAGCTGAACATACTGCAAATTCTTGATAACGGTCTGTTGGTTGATCGTATCCCAGTCAAGGGTATCTTTCTGAGTGGTTTGAACAGAAAAATAGCCGATTTTCAGTGACGTGATATTTTGAAAAAAATGGGATCCCTGCGAAGGGTCGACTTCCATACCCGGAAAGCTTGTTTCGATTAATACTTTTACAAAATTAATCTGATCCCATCTTACCGGAATACCTAACCAAGGATCGGAAGATCCCCAACGACCGGGACCGATAAGAACATACTGCTCGGATTTGTTTTTCAAAATTTGGTTCAATTGACCAATTTCTTCGGCGATCAGTTTTGTTTTGGATGGATCGAAACTCTCTTTTTTTACGTACACAAGATAGTGTATATGATCCACGATGCCATTTCCCAAAACATGGCTGCAATAGCTTAAAGCTTCTTCCTTTTTATCTGCGGATAGGTCAATGGTTACCATCTCATCTTTAGAGGCGATAGGTCTGACTTGTAGGAAACCGAATTCTGCTTTGATTGGTTGATTCGGGTGTAGTGTGATGGCAAATTCAATCTCGACTGGTGTCCCCATTGCTTTCTCACATAAATCCAAAAGATAGATCAGCAGTTTCGACAAAGGGACGAACTGGTGTTTTAATATTCCCGCAAAGTTGATAATTCGAGGACCTTTGACGTGAATGCCGTCTTGTAATCTGTCGTTGTCATAGGAGTAGGTGGAGGCGATGTAGTCAAGAGAGCCATCTAATTCTGCTTCCTGTAATGTCGACTGGACGAGGAATTCATCTTCGTCTTCGTTCGCATGAAAAGAAGGCGGAGCAAGATTGATGCTGTAGAAATATGACTGGGATTGAGAAAGCATTGTTTTGGTGTCACTGAACTGTGGGTAAATGCGGGGATGGTAGGGGCTAAATTGAAGAGAACGTTCTCCACTGACTACGATTTTCCCAAGTCCTAATGCTAAATTCACCACTCCCTGCTCCGGTGTGGCTGTACCAAATGGATAATAATTATAGGATCTGCCAACACCTGAAATATCCGGATAGAATTTATTGTTTTTTTCCGTTCCGACTACTTCTTGAATGATCACAGCCATTTTTTCTTCTTCGATGCGGTGGTTTACCGACTCGATATATGCTCTGGCTTCTGGGAAGAAAGTCGAGGCATAAATAAGTTTGATCGCATTACATAACGAGACAAAACGTTTATCAGGGGATAGCTCATTGTTAGGAAGCATTTTGGTGTTATATATCCCAGCAAATGGGTGATAAAGAGCATCTTCCAGCAAGCTGGATGACCGGACTGCAATCGGAACAGTGACCTGACGAATAAAATCGCGTAAATCACCTAGCATCAGGGTGGGTAGTTCGGCTTCTAGAAAAGCGTTTACGATACGAATCTTTGAGTTTTCCTGCAAAGCGATTTTGTCTAATTTATTTCGGCTGATAAAATCATCAAAATAATCCGTACCAATGACAAGCGTTCTGGGTATCTGAATGGAAATCTCATGAAATTCTGTAGGAATCATATTTAAGGCCAACACTTTATCAATAAATGCCAATCCTCTTGCCTTACCTCCTAAAGAACCGGAACCCAACCGACAGAAATGCCATTTATCTTTTTGTAACATTCGGTTATAGTTGACAATATTCCCTTTATTGCGGTGTGCTTCGTAATCAACTAAATAATTGGACAGGCTTTTTCGAAAATCTTGGGGACTGTGCTCCTTCAACCGGATTTCTTTCTCGATAATATCCGCTAATTCGAGCTCTGTTCTGGCTAACAACCATCGTTTGAGTATACCTTTTTTAGTGTACATCCAGAGGGATTCAGCTGGCAATGAAGTTACCGTCGAATTAAAAGCATACATGTTGGATAACCTGGCTATTTCTTGTTGGTTATCATTTTTAAACACAAGATCTCCAAAACCGAAATACCGGATCATGATCCTTCTGCAATCTTCTAGCAAGGTACTAGAGTGCTTATGAATAAAACTTGCTTTATGCTGTCTGGCAAGCTCCATTTGGTTTAGGTCGCTTGATTGCATGACGATAGGGATATCCAGCATCTCTTTTCGAATGATTTCGACAAAATCCAAACCGGCTGTTTTGTTCATTTTTCCAAAGCGTGGGAACTGGATATCGGTGAAAATACCGATGAGGTGGTTTTTATACTTGTAAAAATGGCTCAAAGCCTCTTCGAATGTGCTAGCTAGTCGAATTCTTGGACGCCCTTTCTGTCGGAAGATACGCTGCGAGAAAGTTAAATTCTCTTCCAGAAGCCGGTTGGTCTGATGCCAAAGCTCCTCGTATAGTAAAGGTATATAAGTAGAGTAATAGTGAATATTGTCTTCCACCAGCAAAATGACTGGTACGAGCATTTCATGTATGTCAATATCCGTATTTTTCAAGTCTTCCACAAATTGGATAATACTAGAGAGAATTCTGCCGTCTCCTTTCCAAAGAAAGAAGCGGTCGACATATTGATGTCCGTCACTTTCCAATAGTTTTTCCAGATCAGGCGAATCATACGTCAGAATGATATAGGGAATGGTAGGATGAGTGTTTTTTAGCTCTTTGCCAAACGCGATGGCAGACAGTTCTCCAAAACGGAGTATTCTGATAATCAGGTCAAAATTTTCATTTTTCAGGAGCTCCAATGCTTCTGATTCCGTTGTGATCTGATAAATCACAGGTATATAGCCAAAATCTCTCTCCTTGAAATACTGGTTGAGCAAATCGGCCAAACGACCGTCCTCTTCGAGTAGGAATGTTTCATAAAAGCTCGCTATAACGAGAATCTTTTGAATTTTGAATGGCATCAGCTTTCGTAATTTAAAAGAGTAGTAATCGTCAATTGATAGCGACTTTCGTAGGTCCTTTTTAAATGCTAATTCTTGTTCAAATACGGATACCATGAAATGAGTATAGCAAAGAAAAAAGAATTATTAAATGAAGGTAAAATACAAAAAGAGGGAGCAACGCTCCCTCTTTTTGTAAGGAATGAATAAGTACGGCTCTGCTACACTATACCCAGCCTCGTAAACGGCAAGCATCCGCTACTCTCTGAATCGCGATCATATAAGCAGCATCGCGCATATAGACTTTTCTGTCTCGAGAAAGAGCGGAAACCTTAAGGTATGCATCGGTCATTTTCTGATCGAGTTTTGATAGCACTTCTTCTTTGGTCCAGAAATAATTCATATTGCACTGTACCTGTTCAAAATAACTGCAAGTGACTCCGCCTGCATTGGCAAGGAAATCAGGAATGACAAAAATCCCTTTTTCCTTAATGACTTTATCGGCTTCTGGCGTGGTGGGTCCATTGGCGGCTTCTGCAATCACTTTTACACTGGAAGCAATTTTTCGAACGGTAGCATCGTTGATCTGATTTTCGAGCGCAGCAGGAATCAAGATGTCTACATTCTGTTCGATCCAGGCGTCTCCAGGTAATACCTCGTATCCTAATTGCATAGCTTTGGATTTATCGATTCCACCAAATTTATCCGTTATGGATAGCAGCTGTTCCAGATTGATACCGTCGGCCTTTTTGAATGTGTATGATTTTTGCTCTTGTTGGTCCCAACAAGATACGCAGATTGCTTTTCCGCCATATTCGGTATAAAGCTTAACAGCGTATTGAGAAACATTCCCAAAGCCTTGAAATGCAGCGGTGGTTTTTTTGATATCGATCCCCATCTCGCGTAACGCTTCACGAAGCGTAAAAACAACTCCGTATCCCGTTGCTTCAGTACGACCGAGGGATCCTCCGATGCCAACGGGTTTACCGGTAATGAAGCCTGGATATCTGCCATTATGGATCTTTTCAAATTCATCCATCATCCACAACATATGCTGACCGTTTGTCATCACATCAGGTGCCGGAACATCCTGTAAGGGGCCTACATTAAAAGCTAATTGTCTGATCCAGCCACGGCATAACGCTTCCTGCTCTCTGTCGGATAGCTGGTGTGGATCGCAGATAATACCACCTTTGCCTCCTCCTAGAGGAATATCTACCACTGAACACTTCCAGGTCATCCATGTAGCCAAAGCTTTGACAGTATCGATGGTTTCCTGAGGATGAAAGCGAATGCCTCCCTTGCAGGGTCCTCTGGAATCATTATGTTGCACACGAAATCCTTGAAATATTTTAACTGAACCATCATCCATTCTTACAGGGATGGAAAAATGGTATTCCCGCATCGGATTTCTGAGTAGATCACGGGTAGCTTCATCCAATCCTAGGGATTCAGCAACCTGATCGAATTGCTGTTGAGCCATTTTGAACGCATTAAAACCTTTTTCGGACATGAAAAGATCCTCCTTTTATTGTTCACCTTTTTCAAGGTATTATTCTTCACCGGGTTCTTAGTGTAACAAAGTTTTGTGGAATGTCAAAAAACGTAATTATATTGCTGATTTTTGAGGTATTTTCATCCAAAAAAAGTTGCAAAAAAATGAAAAATTATTACAGTAGCATCATATTAAATTCTTTCGCATTAATGAGAAATTCTTTCTATTTTCTAAGGAGGGTATCCTTTGAGTAAATCATTCAAACAAAATGAAGTGTTGCTGGTGCATGAGTTGGCGAATTCCATCACGATGATGGAGGTGTATGCGCCTAATGTGGTGGAGTTTGCGAAACCGGGACAGTTTGTGATCGTCATCAACGAGGCAGAGGGAGAGAGAATACCTTTAACCATCGCTGATTTTGCAAAAGCAAAAGGCGTTTTGACGCTTGTGTTTCAACAGGTTGGCAAAAGCACCATGGCTTTGGCAAAAAGGAAAGTCGGGGAAGTGATAGCGCATATTAATGGTCCTTTGGGGCACGCTTCTGAAATACAACCTTTTGGTAAGGTCTTGATGGTGGCGGGAGGTGTCGGTATCGCTCCTGTCTATCCGATTGCTCGTGCGATGAAGGATCAAAATCACGTGATCAGTATCATGGGTGCAAAATCTAGGGAAGGCTTATTTTGGGTTGATAAAATGAAGGAAGTATCTGATGAACTTATTATTACTACAGATGATGGCTCTTTAGGAAGGGCAGGATTTGTAACTGAGCCATTAAAAGAGCTGATTTCAAATCAAAAAGTCGACAGGGTGGTTGCAATTGGTCCTGTCATTATGATGAAAAATGTATCCAAAATAACGAAAGAAAAAAATATTCCTCTGATCGTGAGTTTGAATTCTCTGATGGTTTGCGGAATGGGTATGTGCGGGGCTTGTCGTTGTTCTGTAAATGGCAAGTCCAAATTTACTTGTTTTGAAGGTCCGGAGTTTGATGGTAATGACGTGAATTTTGATGAAGTCAGTCAAAGACTGCAAATGTACCGAAAAGAGGAGAAAATAGCTTTAGAACATTATTTAGGAGGATCCCATGGCCGTTAAAAAGACAGCTACCCCAATGCCTGAGCAAGATCCGAGTATCAGGAAGCATAATTTTGATGAAGTTGCACTGGGTTATACATTAGAGCAAGCAAAAGAAGAAGCGGAAAGGTGTTTAAACTGCAAGACAAAACCTTGTGTTCAAGGGTGCCCGGTATGTATTGACATCCCTGCTTTTATTATGGCGATTAAAAAGGGAGACCTTCAGGGATCAATCGACATCCTCCATGAAAAGAACTGCTTGCCGTTAGTAACAGGTAGGGTGTGTCCTCAGGAAGAACAGTGTCAAAAGTATTGTTCTCTGAATAAAATTGGTGACTCGGTTTCAATTGGAAGATTGGAAAGATTCGTTGCTGACTGGGAGATGAAAAAGAATAAGACTAGCGAACCAAAACCGATACACTACCCAAAAAATGGGAAGAAAGTCGCGATCATTGGCTCTGGTCCTGCCGGATTGTCTTGTGCGGGTGATTTGATCAAGTGGGGATATGATGTGACCGTATTTGAAGCATTTCATAAATCCGGCGGCGTTTTGATTTATGGAATCCCCGAATTTCGACTGCCAAAAGATATTGTGGAGGTGGAGATTCAAAACTTGAAAAGAATGGGTGTTGTGTTTGATAATAATCGTTTAATAGGTTCTGGCTTAAAAGTTAATGATCTTTTAAACAAAGGGTACCAAGCTATTTTTATTGGTTCCGGTGCTGGTTTGCCTCAATTCATGGGCATTCCCGGAGAAAACTTATCAGGAGTCTATTCAGCCAATGAGTACCTGACCCGATCCAACTTGATGAAATCCTTTCTTTTCCCGAAATATGACACACCCACTCTCGCTGCTAAAAATGTAGCAGTAATCGGCGGTGGTAACGTAGCGTTAGATTCTGCAAGAACTGCACTTAGAATGGGGGCGGAACATGTTTATCTGATATACAGACGGAGTCGGGAAGAGATGCCAGCCAGGCAGGAAGAGATACATCACGCCGAACAAGAAGGGATTGATTTTCAGTTGTTGACCAATCCATTGGCTTATTTTGGGAACGAGCAAGGGTATGTTCACCAAATGGAGTGTATGAGGATGGATTTGGGAGAACCGGATGCTTCGGGGCGAAGACGCCCTGTTCCTCGAGAAGGATCCAACTTTTTTCTATCGATTGATCAAGTCATCGTCTCGGTCGGTACCACCCCGAATCCTATTTTAAAATTAACCACTCCGGATCTGAAAACCCATCATAAAGGTGAAATTGAAGTGGATGAAAAACAGATGACTTCGATCCCGGGAGTATTTGCCGGAGGAGATATCGTGACGGGCGCTGCTACGGTTATTACTGCGATGGGAGCAGGAAGATTAGCAGCAGATTCTATACATCAATACTTACAAAATCATGGATAGACTATGGATTTGGTGACGATGTTTACTCCTTTGATCTTCTTGCTTGTGCTGTGTTTTATTACGGGACTACTGTTACGATTCGGTTTTTTCAGGAAACAAAAGCTGCCACTTCATAATGTTTGGTGGAAAGGGTATGCAAAGAAGATCATGGCAATATGGCTCAGAGTATTTGCAATCAGTCTTGTTGCTGGAATTCTACTATTATGGCTCGATGGATTTATTAAAATTCCTAAAACCAATTTTCTATTTAAAGCAATACTGGTATTTACTTCCATTCTATTTGGGATTGCTATAACAGTGATTCAATGTGATTTTATCGGATTGGGATTTCTTTTAATCCCTTTTCGCGACAAAACACCGATGGATATTGAGATACAAAAGCAGTTTGAATCGAAAGCTTCTCAAATAGCGATATGGTTTTTGCTGGTTGTTTTATTGCTCTCTTTTTTATTGGATTGGGGAACTCAGTTATTCTTTTAAAACCTGTTGAGAGGAGGCTTTACAACCTCCTCTCAAACTTTTTTTTCTACTACTTGACAAACCGAAATCATTTCATAAAATTGATTTTTGTTGTCTTGTACCTTGAAAACTGAAGAATGGTGAAAGTGAAAATCGCTTGTGCGATTTATTAGTAAAGCGACCACATCGCAGTTTGCTTGTAGCAAACTGCAAATTTGTACTATGTTTTAAGTTAGGTAACAAACTACCGAACACAAACTAGACACGAATGAATAGGCAACTATTCATCTCAATAGTTTTGCTCGAAGAGTTTGATCCTGGCTCAGG
>Ga0302252_1001477_pt1 | contig 13496 bp, 16 predicted proteins | sample AAG_RA_Leu_MG_FD_193511 | JGI IMG/M metagenome (GOLD analysis project Ga0302252, IMG submission 193511) | Enriched activated sludge microbial communities from anaerobic digester in WTTP, New Holstein, Wisconsin, United States - AAG_RA_Leu | ecosystem: Engineered > Bioreactor > Anaerobic >...
ATCCACCATGAGCAGCCTGGCAGTCGTGGAAGACTCATCCGCGGCCGCCCTTCCCGAGGGAAACATCTGGAAATCATTGGTAGCCCTGTTCTCGATCACCACCACAAGAGTCGCATCACTGCCGGGAAGGAATTCGTGTGACCCTTCCAGCGAGGCGACAAGAAGAGGTTCCCCACCGAGGTACTCCCCCGCTCCTATAACAGGAGCCAAAACGAGGGTAACACCAACGCATACCAGGAGGATTCGCGTGAAAAAATACCGGATATCTGTTGTCATTCCAATAACAACAGTTAGCCCATGAATTCATATATACCTATTGAACTCCGGGGAGTGGCAGGACGCAGGAGATGATGCGCTTCCCCACACGTTCGTCCATTACGCGCACAGGAACCTGGGAACGCGAGGTGGCGATTCGCGTTTTTGTCAGGCATACCCGGAGACATCATAGTCTATCCCTGACGAACGATCAAGGCAGTCCTGACCGTGTGTGATCCCCTCATCAACCATTCTCTTTATGAGTGCCGGAAACACTGCCCCCACCATGTCCGAGACCGGTCTTCCGTTGCAAAAAAACTTGAACGTCGGCGTGCTCATGACACCAAACCGCTCTGCTGTCCACTGGCTCCGGGTGATATCAACCTTCACGAAGATCACTGCCCCTGCATACTCCCGGGCAAACTCGCGCATGTACGGATCCATGGTCCTGCAATGGGGGCATGTTGGGCTGTAAAACATCACAAGGACGGGCATCCGGCTTTTTTCAACGGTTTTCTCCCACGTGATGTCGGTCACTTCGACCGGGTCTTCCCCTTCCACGATTCTTCCTCCCGGCTGTGAGGTTGCCGGGTGAAGGGATAATATTTTGGCCTTTTCTCAGGGAGATCCCGGTTATATCCGGTCCTCAACCAGCATGTTGATGACATTCTCGGAGATATCCCCGGCATACTCCCCGGCCCTCCTGATACTTGCAACGATATTTCGCAGGGGCACTGCGATCTCCGGGTTCTCCTCGAGCGAGTGGGAAAAGATCACCTTGCATTCCTCTTCCAGGGCTTTCACCTGCTCGATGTTCGCATGGGACTCCCTGATATCTGCCTTGAAGAACGAGAAGATGCTCCTGTCGAAGATTGTCATGGCGTGGGTGGTCGCATTCCTGATGGACTCGATGGCTGCCGGGTCGATCCTCCCTCCCGGAAGGCGACCTGCCTCCTCCACAAAGCGGACGGCGTGATCGCCTATCCGCTCGATGATCCTGCTGATGAGGTACGTATTGACGACCGCCGATGAAGCCACTCCCATCTTCCTGGAGAGGCTGGCATTCTTGAGGATGATGTTGGTCTGCCGGGCGACGAGCCAGTGGAGTCGGTCCACATCATTATCCCGTGCGACGACGTCGCGTGCGAGCGCGGCATTGCCTGTCTCGAGTACCGAGAGCGCGTCCATGTACATGTTCTTGACAATCACGTACATCCTCCGGATGGTGTTCTCAAAAGGCATCTCTGCAGGATTGAGCAGGTCTTTTAGGAGGATCGTGGTGTCGGTCTCCTCCACCACCTCGGGCCCGATCGTCATCTGCGAAAAGTCACGCACAACCATCCGTATGGACGCGGGAAGCCTGGTCTTTGAGGTCACGCCAATCGTGGTGTATCCCGCGATATAGGACCCGATCAGGAGCCGGAACAGGAACGTAGGGTCATTGATCGAGGTCACGTCAAAGGTCTTTGTCCGTTGGGAAGGAGTCTCCGAAAGATCCCTCGTGACAAGGAGCGTCCCGTCGGGCTGTGCAACGAGTCCCAGGGGATCGTTCTTCTTCACGCCCTGCTTTTCTGCCCATTCCTTGGGAAGGGTGATTACAAATGACGATCCCCCGGTGATCTGCACTTTCCTGATATCCATGCGCCGACACTCCCGTTCAGGACTGAGTTATGCCTCTCTATTCTGCACAATATTAGTATAAATTTCTATATATTCCCGTCCGGACCGGGTATACCGCACCACATGAGGATCCGCGGATCCAGAATGGATGCACCATATCCCATCAACAGATTCACCACTCCTCTCCGGGGGAGTATGAAATACATTCACCCTGATTCCGGGGATGTACCACGGGACGTATCGTCGGGATTCACGAAAATTTTAGCATTCCCATGCCCCGACACCCTGCCGGCATGGGTGCGTTCATCAGGGAATCGAACCTTTTTTCCTTCTTTTTTTGGGAAAAATCCTGCAGATCAACCACAAACATTTAAACCAATTCTGTCACACCAACTGAGTGATACCTCTTGGCTGCCAACAGGGTGCAGCGCGTGGTTCCTCATGCCAGAACCAGAAAGCGAAAATGATGATGACCCCCATGATAGGGTCCAAACAGCCGGTTTTCCGATATCCCTTTCACTCACGAAGGGTTTTTATGATTCCCTGAAGGGGGGGACTTTTTGATGCCCCAGGGCACGCTTTTCCCAAAATCCCTCCTCTCCCCCACGATACTTACAGGGATCTCCTCGCAGGGGGGGCCGGACCAGGAAGATCAAGGCACCACCCTCTCCAGAGAGAGCATCCACGCTGTTGAGAGGGATGGCCTTGTATACCTCGTCTCCGAGAATTACTCGTACAAGAGCGAGGCCTACTACTCAATCCTCGAACGGGAGATTCTGGGCCAGCGCATCATTCCCTCCACGTCATCCATCCTCGATGCCTTCGTCGTGCCTATCTGCCTCGAACGGGCGCACCATGAAGGGATCCCGGTGGCCGATTATTCCATCTCCCAGTCCTGTATCCCCGTGCCGGCAGTGATCTATGGCCTGAACTACTTTGCCTGCACCTCGCATTTCGAGGTGCTGCAGGAGGATGCCCGGGAACGGGAGATGATCCGGCATGTCACCAACAACGGAAAATATCCCTTCTGCGCGCAGCGCCTCGACAAAGGGGTGCGGATCGCACGGACTGTCTCGATCTTCGGGAGAGTTGCGTGCCAGGACCAGGAACTGGCTGACATTTCCGCCCGGGTCTGGGAGTGTTTCCGCATCCCACTCGTGGAGATTATCTGCCTGTCGGCTCCCTCCGGCACCTGCCTTTCGGCACTCTGCCCGGTCCGCTATTCCCACCTCTCAAAGGTGGAGAAGGCGATTCTCAAGGCCTTCCTCTCCCGCCAGGAATTCTTATGAGCCGGCTCGGGATTTTCGTCGACCGGAAGACCCTCTCTTCCGCGGAGCAGCTCAACGCCCTTATCCGGTGCAGGGACACCGCGGAGGAGATGGGGCATGGCGCCGAATTCATCTTCCCCGTCGATATCCGGAAGATCCCCCAGATGGACGGGCTTTTCATCCGTGCCCGGACCGACCCCATGAACGTCACCTACGTTGCATCCCGCATGGCATCCTTTGCAGGGATACCCGTAATCGATGACCCCTCCTCAATCCAGATCTGCTCCGACAAGGTGAACATGTACTCCTGCCTGATGCAGCATGGAGTGAAGATCCCCCGCACCATCTTCGTGTCACAGAGAGCGTTCTCACCGGAGAGGGCGCGGGAGATCTTCGAGGATCTCGGGTCACCGCTGATCGTGAAGGAGCCCTCCACCTCGTTCTCGCTCCGGGTGGAGAAGGTGACTGACCCGGCCGGGCTTGTGCAGGTTGCCCGCCGCTACTTCAAGATGTCGGACTGGATCGTTGCCCAGGAGTTCGTGGAGAGCACCTACGACTGGAGGGTAGGGGTCCTGGGCGGAAAATTCCTGTATGCCTGCAAGTACATCATCCCCTCGCAGACCTTCAAGATCCAGGACTCGGTCAACGGTCATATCGTGTATTGCGGGGTGCAGAGCGTTCCGCCGGACCTGGTCCCCGCCGATGTGCGCGAACTCGGCGTTGCGGCCGGGAAGGCCATCGGAAAGGGGCTGTACGGCGTTGACATCAAAGAAGGGAGAGCCGGGCCGTGCGTGATCGAGGTCAATGACAATCCATCGCTCGAAGGCGGCGAGGACACCGCGTACCCCGGGGTGTACCGGGAGATCGTCCACACTCTTTTGGAGACGTGAACAGAACACCCATGACAGGATCCTTCGAAGCCCTTGCAGAGGCTGTCTGCGCGACATGCGGAGCACAATGCTGCTATGGGGCGCATCCCCCGCTCAGCCCGGGCAGGATTGCAATTCTCCGGGAGAGGGGGGTACCCCACACTGCATTCGAGTGCAACGGGTATACCAGGATACACTCTGACCAGGATGGGTTGTGCATCATGTGCATTGACGGGCGGTGCAGGATCCATGCCTTCAAACCCGAGACCTGCGTGGCCGGGCCGTTCACGTTCGAAGTGGCGGATAACAGGCTCCGCCTCTTCCTCAAGCACGAATCGATCTGTCCGCTCGTGCCCTACCTGAAAGCAGACGAGCGTGTCTATGAGACCCAGTTCCAAAACGCTGCACAGATCCTCGCCGATCTTGTGCGATCGCTCCCCTCCCGCGAACTCGATGTGATCAACGCCATCCCCGAGCCCGAGACAGACCTCGTTGCAGAGATCCCCCTGGATCCGGGAGGGGATTGCATCCCATGAAGACGGGAACCGAGCACGAATATTCCCTCAACGGTCCGGGATTTGTCCCGCTCCCGGAATCCGACAGGATACTCGCCGAGGTATCCGGCAGGTGGGACGGTGAGATTCCGCTCGGGCGGTCGATCATCTGCAAGGAACTGCAGAAAACCGTGCTTGAATTCGCCCCGGACCACCCGTCAGTCCGGCTGTCCGAACTCGAATCATCCATTCACAACGGTATTGCGGAATTTTACCGCCGGTTCCAGGATAGGTACACCCTCCTCGGACTCGGCATGCACCCCACGCTGTCACTCGACCAGACCCGGGTCTGGGACCATGACGAGGGCGAGTATTACGATGCCTACGACCGGCTTTTCTCCATCCGGCAGCATGGATGGCTGAACATCCAGGCGTTGCAGGTCAACCTGGAATACCAGAGTGAAGCGGAACTCGTGGAGATGCATAATACCCTACGCTGCCTTATCCCGTTTCTCATCGCGGTCTCGGCCGCCTCCCCCTTCGTGGAGGGAAACACTCCCGGCCCGGTCGACAACCGCCTCCTGTATTACAGGGAGAACCAGGCACAGGTCCCGGCCATCTGCAACGGTATCGTCCCCGAACCCATCGGCTCGGTGGGAGAGTACCGTGAACGGCTCTCCGGGATCTATGCCGAGCTCGAGGCAAGAGATGCAGCAGTCCTCTGCGAGGAATGGGTTGCCTCGCCAGGGGTGATCGTCAGGTTCAGCCGCCCCTGCGTCGAGATCAAGGTCCCTGACGAGCAGGAGTGCGTCCGCTCCGACATCGCATTCTGCGCATTCGTCCGGGCATTGCTGAGATCCAGGCACCTCACGCTCGAAGATGACCGGAACGCACTCCTCGAAATGACAGAAAAGGCAATCCATACGGGGACTTCAGGGCTCCGGGACGAGCTGGAAAACCTCTACAAGCATGCAGAAAAGTCAGCCACCCGCGAAGAGAGGCGGTACCTTCCCCTGATCCGGAGAAGGATCGATAAAGGATCCCTCGGGCAGATCCTGATCGAGAGGTTCCGGGACACCGGAGACCTGCAGGGAATCATGCAGGACCTGGCGGTGTGCCTGAGGGAGAACCAGCCGTATGAGGAGCAGCAGAAGGGCTGAAAAGCCCTTCTGCTGCGGGGGAACAACTGCCCGGGTGAATGGGAAGATTCCAACTATCCCCCAGATACTCCGCACTTTCCTCTTTGAGTCCCTTATAGGCTGAAAAGCCCTTCTGCTGCGGGGGAACAACTGCCCGGGTGACTGGGAAGGGTACCTCTCCTCCCAGATACTCATGATACCCTTATGCGAGAGATTTATCTGTCAACATGTGTATACATGGGTATATGCAGGGATCGATGATCCGTGTCAATGACAAGACCAAGGAATCTCTCACGGATCTCAAGATACATCCCCGTGAATCCTATTCCGAAGTCATTGACCGGCTTGTTGCCAGTTATGTCGATGAAGAACCGCTGAGTGCGGAGACCCTGAAGGCTATCAGGCAGGCAAGGGATGACGTCAGGTCGGGCCGTTTCTACACAATGGAGGAAGCAGAGAAAGAACTGGGGCTTGAATGACCTGGACGGTCCTCTGGTCCCCTCATGCCATCCGTAGCGCAAAGAAGGTACCACGCCCGGTTCTCCTCAGGATACGGAATGATCTCCTTGCCCTTGTAAAGGAGCCCGATCCGAGACCATTCCTCAAGAAGATCAAGGGGCAGGAGTGCGGAACCGTGTATTCCCACCGGGTTGGCATGTACCGCATCATCCTTGATATCGGCCATGACTGCCTCATCATTCTCGTCATCGAGGTTGGCCATCGGAAACATGTATACCGGGACATGTGACCCGGATTATCACAGGAACTCCTTCCTTCACATTCAAAGAAATCCTTCAGTGGGGTTGGTATCAGGAACCCCTTGCACGTACCCATTTCGATCTCGATCCTGTGGCTCTCCCTCCACCTGCGTTTCCAGGATTACGATAGAGTCCGCTTGAGCAGGAGGGGCTATTTGCATGCTTCCCGTGTGAGCATGCGACGAAGATCATAAGAATTGTATTTCTACGTAATTCAAAGAGAATCCATCGCGTTCAGGAATCAGGAGGAGTACTTCTGGACGCTACTTCCCCTTTCCCCTCCCGAACACCAGCACGACCACGATCCCGATCCCCGTCAGGAGCGCCCCGATCCCGAGAACCAGTGTTTCGAGCTGCACCAGCAGGAAGATGCAGGCGACAAGGCCGAGGAGCGGAAAGAGGGGAAACCTCCCGATGTTCCCTGGGATGGAGAACGGACGCTCGCTCCGGGGCTCCCTGTAACGGAGGATGATCACCGAGAGGTTCACCACCATGAAGGTCACAAAGAGGGTGAAGTTGGAGATGTTTGCGACAAACGCGATGTCGCCGACAAACATGAAGAGGAGCGCTCCTCCCCCGACAAGGAGGATCGAGATCCAGGGCGTATGACGGTCGGGATGGACCCTTGCCATGAATGGGGGAAGCGATCCCGCCCGTGCCATCCCGTAGCTGATGCGGGAGGAGGCAAACATCATCATGAGTACGGTATTCGCGGTCGCGAACAGCGCGATAACCGACATCAGGATCGACGCATCTCCTCCCCATGCGGCGGATGCAACGGTCGCAAACGGCGCCGGCGATGCTGCGAGCGCCTCCCACCCGACAACGCTCACCGCCGACAGGCAGACGAAGATATAGAGGACTGTCGAGACCACGAGCGCCGTGATCAGGGCGAGAGGAACGGTCCGCTCTGGCTCCCGGGTCTCCTCCGAGAACTTGACCATCTCCTCGAACCCCTGGTAGGCAAAAAAGACCAGCGCTGCGGCAGACAGCACCCCCGTGATCCCAAGCGGCATCTCCATGAAGTCCACCCGGCCGAGATACGGGATTCCGGCCACGATGATCAGCACGAGTCCTCCCACTTCCACCAGAGTGAACACCACCGCCACGACCGCACTCTCCTTGACCCCGACAAGAAGGATCCCGCACAATACTGCAATCAGGAGAATGGCGGCCAGAAAGACCGGGACCGGCAGCAGGTTCGCAAGATAGCCCGCGAACCCAAGGGATACCGTCGCTGCACCGATGATACCTGAAAAGATGATCAGCCAGCCGATCACCATCGCTACCTGTCGTCCCACCGCCCGGTTCGCGTACTCGTACTCGGCCCCGACGTTCGGCATCATGGATGAGAGTTCCATGTAGGAGAGCGCCGTGAAGAATGCGACCAGGGCTGATATCACAAACGAGAGCCAGAGTGCGTTCCCTGCGGTTCCTGCCGCGACCCCGATCAGGGCATAGATCCCTGCGCCAAGGATGATGCCGATCCCGGATATGGTGACCTCCCAGAACCCGAGTCTCGGGACGAGCCCCTTGTATTTCCGCGGTGGCATCTTTGCCATGGTGACCAGTTCCTAGAATCGAGTATATGGTTGTTGAGATGGATGAGGGTTGTGGAGCAGTTGAATCTTTGAGCTCGCAATTGCGAGGGACTGCGGGAATGGGACCGTTCCGATTACATCTCTTATCGAAAATCTAGAGTGCGATTTTCTCATCCGAACTAATGAAAACCGCATTCATCCTCAGACGCTTTTGGGATTTCAGCTCCGTATGCTTGCGCATTTCGAATTGCGAAAGGTCTCAGTGCTGAGAAAACTCAGGTTCGATATTCCAATAAATCACCCTTCCCGCAAGCTATCGTGTGAATGGGGGTTGACCGGAAGGGGTATTTTTCCTCTTTTTGCATAACAGTAGTACCCGATTGAATCCGACATATCACAGTATACTTATTACATTCTACAACAGAATCAGAAATAATCCATGATAATAGAATATATCCATGCTGCGCTTGCCTTGGCAAAGTATGAGATCATCGATGATGAAGAACCATTCTATGGTGAGATTGAGGATCTTCCCGGAGTATGGGCAACAGGGAAGACACTCGAAGATTGCCGCCAGAATCTTGTCGAAGTGCTTGACGAATGGATTATTATTCATTTGAGAAGAAGCCTTCCTATACCCAGATTGGGTGATCATGCAATCGAAGATTTGAAGGGACTGGATTCAAGTGCCAGAGCGTAAGCTTCAGCCCGAAAAGTGGGCTGACCTTGTGAGAAAACTACACTCTTTTGGCTTCGAAGGCCCTTATTCGGGGGGAAAACATCCATTCATGATTAAAGACACACTTGTTCTCACACTTCCCAATCCGCATCGAAAAGAGATTGGTCTGGATCTCCTTATCAGAATCCTACGACAGTCAGGAATCCCGCGTGAAGAATGGATTAAGAGAAACTGATCTACAAAAAAATCCAATCCAAGGGTTTCACTGAACGATTCTAAAGAATTCTGATAAAAAAATTCAAAGTATTTTTTCAACCATGCCCACAGGCTATCGCGTGTCAGCGGTAATCCGGGGGGTCTTCCCCTTCATACTGCCACGTCGACTGTAGTCAGACTCACCATCTTGTGCTGAGGGATAGACTCACCGCTTGAAATCCTATCTTCGATGTGGAGTCTTATTGCATCCTGAATGTTTTCAAGTGCTTCTTCGTACGTGCTCCCTTGTGTGTAACATCCCTGAAGCTCATGACAGAACACATAGTAGGCAGATTCGTCTTTCTCAAGTATCACAGAGAAACGAAATGATTCCATTGTTTTGATACGTTGTGGATATTCTCTCTTAATAAGGATACCCCGAGATAGCCTGCCTGAATTTTATCGGTAAACTCAACTAAAATCAGTATCCAGCCCGGGTTGTATTTTCTTTGGGGATTATAGCGTTGAGAAAGGATGAGAGGTCGATTGGGACTGCACAGTGGCACCCTGCTTGATATACTCCACAATCGGAGACTTACTTTCCTGGAATTCCCGGGTCGAGAGGGTAATTATATCGAGAGGCACTTTATACATCCGAACGGTCAGGATCTCTGCATCCTGCGTCATTTTTGCCCTTTCGAAGATATCTTTCCCCTCGAATTCATCCGAAACGATAGCGATATCAATGTCACTCGCCGGATGAGATCTTCCCGATGCGTGGGAACCGAATACGATAAGCCGGAATTTTTGAAGCCCGTGTTCTTTCAAACGAGCTTCAAAATAATTCACCACCTTCAATACTTGCTTTTTAACCATCGGATAACCTCCTGGGCTGCCGTGAATAACTGCCGGGTTCTTTCTTCATCATAAGTACCGAGAAGTTCATCGATATCGGAAGGGTAGCGTGTTGGAATACTCACACGATTAAGAATAAACACGGATTCGTGTAATTTTTCCGGTAAAGTAAGTTCCAACAATTCTACAAGATGGATGAGGCTGTGTGTTTTCGGCGGTTCAATCGTGTTCAGTTTAATATACAGCCCTTTTAGGGCTTTTTCTATGGCCAAATGGCTTAAAAAAATGGTGTAAATGAACCGTTTCTCTCTCATCAGAACGGCAGCAGTCTCCATATCATAATCCGCCTGTCTCATCCATTCGGCCGGATTACTGGTCATACGCCGTGTACCTTTCATAAGAGTAGTTCATAGATCAGATAGTCTTTTTCTTTAGCGGCAATTCAATTTCACCATTTATATGCCCTTTACCCGGATTAGACTCTTACGCAGTTGGGAAATGTACCTGCTTGGGTATTCAGCCTATTAAATTCAAAAAACCGCACTCATCCTAAGACGCTCTTGGGGCTGAAGCCCCGCCGCTGTGGCATCCCATATTGCGATAGAGCCCGTGCTGGAGAACGAACATTGTCAATCTTCAAAAGGCCACCCTTTACAGAACCTATCGCGTATCGGGGGTGGAGACCGGGGAGGGGGATTCTCCCCCTTCCCATAAAAAATACACCCATTTAACAAAACGTCGAACTAATACCAAGGACTATAAAACGAATGGGTATAGTGACAATCTAGCCACCGACCTTTTTGTCAAACAGAGAATATAATCGCGATACATTGAAGCGAGTTTCCATGTTGTTTTATGAATATCAGATGATAATTTCGTTTTCAAGGTCAATGTGAATAGTTTTTGATTCGCCGCCGGGGCGCCCTTCGGGGGCGGCGGGGTCAATCGCATATGAGAAGTGAGACCGACAACTCGTACTTTTTTCCCCCAAATTTTAGTCATTGGATTTTTCTTAATTCTTCGTCGTGATTTATAAGTGAGATTGGTAGTAACAATGACACTATACCCACACGAATTAATAATTCAAGAGCCATGGCTCCTCGCCAAAAAAACCACGACGCACCACCGCGTCAATAATCACAATGAGAAGAAACGTTGCAAAAAAATGAGAGTTCTAGTACCGGGGTTTCCTGTGCTTGGGTAAGCACTCCCGGCAGTACACCGGCCTTCCTTCGGTTGGCACGAACGGTACTTCGCACTCTTTTCCACAGTCCGCACATACAGTTTTTGTCATAGTCCGGGGCCGGTTGAACCCTCCCCTAAAACCTCTGTCATCCATTTTGCTTACCTATGCAGTTTGTTGCTGCGCTATAACATGTGATCGATCAGTATATATACATGTGGATGGGGGGGATAGCGAGGAAGTATGCCGTGTATTTGTGGGGTGCGGGGGAGGGTTGCGGGTCATAAGGAGGTTGGTCGGGATGTGTATGTACAAGGGTTCTTTAACTCTGTTCTTTACAAAGAGCAGAGAATTCCCTTTCAAGATCTGGCAGGTCATCATTTAGAACGCTCCAGACGATCTGCCAGTTAATTTCAAAGTAGCGGTGAATTACCTTGTCCCGCATGCCAGCGATTTCCCGCCACGCGATTCCAGGGTGTTTTTCCTTCAACCGGGTCGAAAGGTTCTTTGTTGCTTCCCCGATAACCTCTATTGCCCTGATAACCGCATGCGAAAAATATTCGTCTGAAAGAAGATCGTCATAGGTACGACCTGCAGCAATCTTCCTCAGGAATCTGATCTCGTTGAGAATATGGATTACCAGGACCCGGTCATCCTTCAATCCAGATCACATCCCGTTCAATATACGGTCTGATAAGCCTGGAAAGCGACGGCTCTGTGAGGAGATCAACGTTCCGTCGGAAGAGCGCTTCGAGATAATCAGAAAGCCCGATGAAATTTTTCAAGGTCGCGTATCCTTCTGCGAAATCGACGAGAATATCAACATCGCTCTTCCTTGTCTGTTCGCCCCGGGCAAATGATCCGAAGATCCCGATTCGGGTTACGCCAAACTGTGATCGGATTGCCGGCGCTGCCGCTTCGAGTTTCTTTATCACCGTGCTTTTCCGCCTGGCAGATGGAACGAGACCGGGCATCGGGGAATCCTCTGACAAGAAGGTTTGGCGATTCCAATACAAGAAGCGTATGGTCAGTATCATGCGTTTCACTCATTGTCGCTTTTCATGGCGAGGGTGTATTCTCCGGGATGTCGGGCGGCCTGTAGTCAAACAGCCCGGACCCGTGACGTGAACATTCCGGATCCTTCTGCAGACTGCTGCAGATTCCCGGCTTTTTGCCCGTGCGGAAAGGGTTGCGGAAAGGTGAATGGAGAACACTCTGCGATTGGTTCATCAATCGGGGTTGAATATGAAGGAATTGAGTTTTGTCCTGCTGCAATTTCAGAATCACACACACAGGCAGATGCACGGTCCTCATCACACCCATGATGCTGTGTATTTCCGGATGTGCGGAAGGATACCTTAGTACATAATAATTTATTCTTATTATTATTAGTAAAAGGAGAATCGGAGCCTCCTGCATTGTTTTTGAATCCTGCCGCATCCATTGAAACATCGCGTATATTGCTGGAAATTGCAGCAGGTGCGGAAGGATTGTCCGGGTCATCATCATCCAGCAAGGCCGCTAGTACAAGTACCTTGGTGCTCCTGTCGGGAAGGTTGCCTCCTCGCTTTCTTAGGTAGGGAGATGAATTGAGATCGTTTTCTGCACGCCAATCCAGTCACTGAACCGCCGCCGAGGCGTCCTTCGGGGGCGGCGGCGTCCATCATATGAAGGGTGTGGGGGCGGAAAGTCACTACAAACTGTATCAGTTCATTAATCCTGCTCCCACCAGATAGCGAAGATCGTTTGTTTTCAAGTTCCTTTGGGAATTCTTTGGTATAGCGAGGTGTTGTAGGATACGCTGAACTGCCGTGGAGGAGGAGGGGAATTTGAGACTACAGGGTGAAAAAAAGGGGGTTAAGGTTTACAGAGTTTTGTCTAATAGTATTTGTTGGCTGCCGTCAGCAAATACACCGATGAGTGTAATTTTATGCCCTGAAACAAGATCACCGGTGTCAGTAAATTGAACGTTAAGTTGGTTTCCAGTTGCAAAACGATAGCCAGATGTAAGAGCAACTTTATTATCTATTGTAGAGATAGGTCCTGCTACTACTTCTACAGCGGCATCGTCTCCTGCCAAATCAGTTTCAGCATCATCCAAGTCATGAGCAACATTATCATAGTTTATGATAAGCGCATCAACAGAGCTTAAATCTGCTCCACCGGTGAATACTACCTTAAATGCATAAGGCGTTGTCTGATTCGCCGTGACCGTCATTCCCACAGTCTTAGTGGTAGTGGTTGTTCCCGCCATTCCGAACACGAACGCCGCAATGACTGCCGCCAGGATGACGGTGATTGCGACCATCAGGATCACACCGATAACGGGTGATACTGCCTCATCATTCTTGATTATCTTCATAACTGCACCTTGATGCATTGTCGCGCATTGCCAGCTCAGCGCAGGCAAGACACTGTATCTGTCAGGTCATACCAGAAAATATTTAAAGGTTATTGTAGTGCCCCTACTGCCTGGAGCACGATCCTGCAGGTTTCATTCTCATCAAGAATTCTATTGAAAGAGAGGGAAGAGTGATATTGGAGGATTTCGAATAACGTGGAACAATTTGGCAGTAACATCAAATAACCCCGGTGTTCATGTGATTTCCCGAGAAATCTGTCATAATCTCCTTTTCACCC